>Ga0114998_10000561_pt1 | contig 27482 bp, 25 predicted proteins | sample ArcticOcean_MG_C_5_FD_87044 | JGI IMG/M metagenome (GOLD analysis project Ga0114998, IMG submission 87044) | Marine microbial communities from western Arctic Ocean - ArcticOcean_MG_CB4_138 | ecosystem: Environmental > Aquatic > Marine > Oceanic | place: Arctic Ocean: Canada Basin | collected... | reverse complement strand
CTAATACAATTTCACACTGTAACACCATTATATTCAACGCAGCAGAGTCCATTGATGAGCACAAAGGAATGGGGACAACACTAGTTGCCGCCGTCATTAAAGACTCAAGAATTTATGCAGGTCACGTAGGTGATTCAAGGCTTTATCTGTTTCGAGACCGCACTCTCATTCGTATCACGCGTGACCATAGCTTAGCCCAAGACTTGATAGATAAAGGCTTCTACACCGAAGAAGAGGCCAAAACAGCAAGTGTCGGGCACATTGTCACACGCGCTTTAGGGACTAAAGCCGAGGTTGAAGTCGATACCATTGAACACGATGCCCTGCCAAATGATGTTTTTTTACTTTGCTCCGACGGACTTTCTGACATGGTCGCTGACTGGCTGATTGAAGAAACTTTGGCCGATCATCGAACCGACCGCAACGAAGCAGCTAAAAAGCTAATCTTGTTAGCTAATAGAAACGGCGGCAAAGACAATATCTCTGTCATATTGATGCAAGTACAATAGGTTTAAGGTGTTAACTCGTTAGACAAAATGCCCAAGCCTAATTTACTTGAAGACTGGTGGAATACAACCATGACTGGTAAATTGGAATTTAGTTTCAACTCACGCAAGTTAGACTACTCCACTCTTGACCAAAAAATGATCACTATCGGCGCAGAAAAGGCAACGATATTCGCATTGGGAATCTTGCGTTAAGCGACCACCATGCAAAGCTACCAGCACTTTTCGAAAACCCTCTCTCGAAGATCTCTGGAGTAACAATGGCACTTATGTCAATGGTAAGAGCATCAAAAAAAATCTCGTCGCAACGGCGCCGCAATCCAGAACCAATACAACAAACTGAACCTAAAATCGAAATGGCAACAAGGATTGAAAGTGCCGTTTACACATTCTCAACGCAGAGAATGCCGGCCGAGAATTACCACTCGTAAAAGAGTTCGTGAAGCTTGCTAAAGTCGGCAGCGCAATTGATCAAATCAAGAAGCATCCCGACGATCACTTTATCGTATATCTTAACCGACCCACCAATCAAAGAGCTCCCATAATTAACGGTCAGCACTTGGGGTCACATGCTGAAAAACCACACAATCATGCTGTAATTGAAATCTATCGCCTGAAAATCGAGTACTATCTCACGAGCTAGACTACAGCTAGCAGCTCGCAATCAAGACCAAAAGATAAATCAAGAAATAGACTAAGAAACAGACCAAAAGTAGCCAGTTAATTTAGCCTCCTTCCGACAGGCTCTACTCAGCAACCGAGGTTATTTTCTCACCCTACCTCGTATTTTTTAACTATGCCGCAACCGGCCCATTACTCACGAAAAAATGCAAAGATCTGCAGCAAGAAGAAAACAAAATCATATGATCAATTTACATTTCAAGCCCTCAGCAGCTTCTCCACACCTTTTTAGAATTCAACTTATTCTACCTTGACACCAAAGCATCTAGTTCAGTCGACTGAACAATAAGCTGTTCAACCAAACTATATAGGCGCCTTAAATGGTCTCGCCGCCCAGCACCCGGAGTGCTGTCAGAGGTTGCCACCACCACTAGATCAAGTTCTTTAATTACAAAGATTAACTGACCGCCATAACCCCAGGCCACAGGGACTTGTAATCCAGCTAAATCACGCAACCACCAACCATAGCCATAGTAGCGACCCTGCCCCCTTGGGGATTCTGCATGAGGCTGATAGGACGACTCTATCCATTGCCGAGGGATAATTTGTCTGCCTTCGGCCTGACCTCCGTTTAAGTACAATTCACCAAAAGCTAACATCTGGCGGGCAGTCATTTCCAAATTATTACCGCCAAAGTAAATTCCCTGTGGGTCTTGAGACCAATATGACATTGAAAACCCCAAAGGCGATGCCAAATATTGTTGCGCGAAACTTTTTGAATCTATCCCAGCGGCCTTCGTTAATATCGCAGACAGCAAATGACTGCTGCCTGTACTGTAAAGCATCGCCTCGCCCGGCTCCGCAACGAGAGGTTGATTCAACGCGAACTCAACCCAGTTATCACTCAACACCCATTTCCCATAGTTGCGATTACTGGTTGTTTTCAAACCAGATTGCATCGTTAGCAAGTCCTCAACTGTGATATTCAGCTTCTCGGGAGAGGACTGGAGGGAGAGGTGATTAGGAAAATATTCAACAATTGGAACAGTAACAGATTCGATATAACCTTCATCGATGGCGATACCGATTAATGCAGAGATAACGCTTTTTGAAGCCGACTTCATATTGGCAGGACGACGACCTTGCCAGCCGTTAAAATAGTCTTCTACGACAAGTTGGCCCTGATGACTTATTAGTAAACTGTTGAGCCTTGGCAGGGCCGTTGCAGCTTCTCTGGCGGACTCAAAATTAGCTGTTATATTTTCTTCAGCAGCATTGCCAGCTGGGGCAAACATGCCAATTGTCATCAGCAAAAAAGCAGAAAATAAAGTTAGTAATGGACAGGTAGAATTTTTCACAAGAGCTCAACTAGACGCCCTAGCTAACTCATTTTTATTAATAAGTTAGTTAGGCGAAAGGCACTAAATACTACCAAATGCTTCTGAGACGATTCCTGGAGTGAGGATTTGTGGCAGAATCATAGGCTCTACATTTGGGTCGCTTGAATACAGAACATACAGAGGCACGGAAGGACGACTGAAGCGTTCTAACATCTCCGTGATCTCTGGATCTTCATTGGTCCAGTCACCTTTCAAATAAGTGATATTGTTTTCGCTCAGAGACTGCTTAACAGTGTCTGTACTTAAAGTTGTCTGCTCATTGGCGAGGCAGGTAATACACCAAGCGGCTGTCATATTAATAAACACCGGCTTACCCTGGTCCTGCAATTCACTTAGGCGCTGCGCACTAAACACTTCATAATTTTCACCGGCCACCTGCCCATCAGCGTCAATGCTGAGTGGGCCTGCTGCTGCTGGCTGCATATACGATGATTGCATTACGTAGATGGCAAAAACAAAACAAGCCATTGCGATGCCCGCGTTTGCGATTCGCCAGACTGGTCCAACGGTAAAGCGCTTCTGATATAACCAAGCCCCGAAGGCCATGATCACACACGCTATCAACACCACCGACATGCCTATGACACCAACCTGCATTCCTAAGGCAAACAAGAAGTAAATTGCGGCCGCATACAAGGGGAATGCCATAAGTTCTTTAAATGTCACCATCCAAGCTCCTGGACGAGGCATCATATTGGCGAACGCCGGAACAAATGAAAGCACCAAAATAGGCAGCGCCATACCCACGCCTAAGGAGACGAATACAAGCATCGCCGATAGCCAGGGTTGAGACAAAGCAAAACCTAGCGCGGGGCCCATAAATGGGGCCGTGCAAGGGGTCGCAACGATGGTGGCAAAAACACCGGTAAAGAAGGAGCCCTGGTAGCCTTTACGCTGAGCCAGATCACCACCGGCTCCCATCATACTAGTACCAATTTCAAACACCCCTGACATGCTCAGAGCCATCATAAAGAATAGATAAACGATGAAAGCTAAAAACCAAGGCTGCTGCAGCTGAAAACCCCAACCAATTCTTTCGCCACCGGCTCGAAGAGCAATCAGTACGGATGCTAAAACAACAAACGCGAGCACAACACCCGCAGTGTAGACCAAGCCATCCGTTCGGATGTGACTTCGGCTTTCTCCAGCGCTGTTGGCAAAACTCATCGCTTTTAATGAAAGGACCGGGAATACGCAGGGCATCAGATTGAGAATCAAACCTCCCAACATGGCAAAAAGCATATAGCCTAGCAAGCCAGTACCGCTTTCCACATTGCCATTGTTTGCTGCTGCAAGAGGCGTGATGGTAGTTGAATCGGCATTAGCCGCGGGGTCTTTGAACTCAAACGATGCTCTATTCCCTGCTTCGTCCTCAAGTACAAGCACACCAAAGAGTTCTGGGTTTTCAAGCATTCGTCGAGGCTGCTGATGAGTTATCTGAAGCAAGTTAGGCTGGATACTTACATCTCGCAGCGGGCCAGGCTTGATAACGCGACGCTGCTCGGGAAAGAAATAGGCCTCAGTATAATTTGCAAAAATAGAATCAGGCGTCTCGAAACCCAAACTCACTCGCTCACCGGCGATAGCAATAATTGAATTTATAGAATGATTTTTTTCAGGCAATTCAGCACGCGCACTAGCAAAAGCTAGGACGTTTGTAGCATCTAACTCAGCAACTTCACCTACCGGCAAGGTCACACTAAGGCGCTGCTGCCCTGGAATACAGATTTGATCGCACACATTCCAAAACGCTAAAGTACTTAACTCGACAGTGTCCCCCTCAAAGTCGGCAGGGAGCGTGATCTCAATGGGCAATAGTACTTCTGTTTCGTAGCCAAAATTAACAAGGTCAGTGTCATAAAACGGTAACCAGTGCGGTGCAGGCCATTGAATATCCCCAATCACTGTTCCTTCAGGGGCAACCCACTCATTCACGCTTGTAGGCTCGCCACTATCGCCTCCCATGCGCCAATAGGTATGCCAGTGTGTGGCCGGATCAAGGCGTATGCCAACGGTGGTGGTTTCCCCGGGAACTATATTTGCTGTCTCTGCAATCATCTCAACTTCGATACTGTGATCCCAGGCGACGCCAGATCGCTGAGGCAGTATATCGTAAGCCGACCAGTTACCGTCTTCATTAAGAATCGAAAGCAGACCATCTAGCTCCTGAAGCTCCTGGGGGAATCTTCTATGCTGCTCTGTAGAGATTTGAATTCTATTGCCATCGAGCATGACGTCGCGCATTGGCGCATATTTCATTACTCGGCGCTGGGTTGGGAAAAACCAAGCTTCATCGGCGTCGTCGAAAAGCCCATCGGAGGCCTCCACCATGACATTTACACTGCCACCAAAAGCATTAAAGCTGGCGCGCAGGTCGTGGGCACCGAGTGGCACTGGTGTCATGGCGCGAGTTTCAGCAAAATCAGCGACCAAAGCTCTATCTATTTCAGCGACCGATCCCACTGGCAAGGAAAGAGAAAAAGATGCACCACCAGGAATACAAATTTCTTCACACACCTGCCAGTCAATTTGAGTACTTATATTAAAAGTCGACCCGGTAAAGTCAGCTGGAATTTCTAAGGGGATAGGAAGCAAAACTTCACGCTCGTAGGTGAACGTAACCAAGTCGCTGCCCAAGAACGGCGTCCACTCTGGCGTTGGCCAAACTATGTCACCAACGGTAGTGCCCTCGGGAAGCTCCCAGTCGCTGGCCTGCGTGGCTTGACCACTATCGCCGCCAAACTTCCAGTAGGTATGCCAGTGATCTATCGGATTTAATCTGACTGCCAACCACAAGGTCTCGCCAGGCACTACGTTCGTAGTTTCTGACACCAGCTCGACTTCAATTTGATCAGTTTTGTGAACCTGACCAAAAATACTTGCTGAAAAGATTAATAAGCTCAGGCTTATCAAATACTTAATCTTTAAATGTAACATGATTATTTCCATTAGAAGACTGGCGTATTTTAACGCTCACAACCAGCATTTATTGTGCCAAAAGATAACAAATGATGGGCTCGGATGCACGAACCAGCGTCTGTATAATACGAAAAAACCTAGAGCATTTACTCACTGCAAGCCGAAAACCCCTCTCTTTAGAACTATATTCCTAAACCACTAGACCTGATTATTGGTTATTACGTGCATTGGCACTTTGGCTAGGCATTTCACATGGCTGCATCCAGTAGCCCGAAAAATAGGCAGATTGCTTATTCCTATTTTGTATTATAATCCGCTAGTTACATGCAAAAATGGTTTAAGCGAGATGATAAAAAGCTGCTAGACTAAACTCCGTTTAAAAAAAGTAAGCTTAGGATATAAACATGCATAAGCGCTAAGACAATACTCAAAACTTCTCAACATTTAGCGCAGCACCGCACAGACAAAACAGCGTAAACACTTCGCAGGATAATTTCAGCCAATTAGGCCCGCAGATAGAAGTGACCATGACTACTGTAAAATCACGAAAAGTAACTAAAATAGCCCAAGGCAAAGGCCCCTTCAATGAATTGGATGTGGCCTGCTCTCTTTTGCAGAAAAAACGGCTGGCACCCTCACGGGAGAATCTCGATCAGGCTCATCATCAAGCAGACAAGCCAGCGGCAAGACGAGGCCGACTAATCGACATACTGGCTTAGAACCCTGCTTCACCCTACGCTGGACATCGCGCAGGGTAATGTCTAAAACACTATCTTCCACTATCTTCCACTATCTCTCACTATGAATGGCTGAGGATTTTCTCCACCATAAGTTGCAAGGTCGTGTTGCCTCTAAACTCATTGATATCCATTCGATAAGCAATCTCAATTTCTGTTGCCGTTTGCGCGGGCCAATCTATCGCCTCAACATTAAAAGCAATGGCATCGATAACGAACTGATTTTCCTCTAGCGGGCTAAGTACCATCTTTAGATGATTCTCACCCACCTTACGCTGTCCGATAAGATTGAAACGGCCGTCAAACATAGGCTCGGGGAATTCCTGGCCCCACGGCCCGGCATCACCAAGCTGCTGAGCTGTCGCCATTGATAACGACTCCTTTTCAAGCTCACCGTCACTCAGCAGAATAGCCTGCAGCTGTTCTGGCTTAAGCAATCTCGCGGCCTCATCTGCAAAGGCTTTTTGAAAAACCTCAAACTTTGATTTTTCTAAGCTCAATCCCGCTGCCATAGCATGACCACCAAATTTGCTGATCAAACCAGGATTGTTAGTCGCCACCGTATCCAAGGCATCACGAATATGAAAGCCAGGAATGGATCTAGCTGAACCTTTAAGCTCACCACCCGCCTCGCCGTTGGACACATCAGCAAAAGCAATAACAGGCCGGTGATACTTTTCTTTGACTCTTGAGGCCAGTATGCCGACCACCCCTTGGTGCCAGCGAGGATCAAATAGAGAAAGTGCAGCAGGAATATCCTCAATGCTTAGTTCAATCTCACTGAGATGCGCGAACGCCTGGTCTCGCATGTCTGACTCAATTTGTTTGCGGTCTTGATTCATACCATCGAGAAGCATCGCTAATTCATGCGCTTCCCCCGGCTGCTCTGCCAGCAAACATTCAATGCCGGTCGCCATATCATCCAAGCGACCTGCAGCATTAAGACGAGGACCTAAACCAAAACCAAGGTCGCTGGCTTTTAAGCGCGCAGGATTACGATTGGCAATCCGCAGCAGCGCAGCAATTCCAGGTCTAGCTCTCCCCGCTCGAATTCGCTTTAATCCCTCGCTCACCAGTATCCGGTTATTTCTATCAAGTGGCACAACATCAGCAACCGTGCCAAGTGCCACCAAATCGAGCAAGTCAGCCATATTCGGCTCGGGTAAATCATTTTGACGAAACCAATCTTGCTCTCTCAATCTAGTTCGCAGCGCTAGCATAGTGTAAAAAATCACACCAACCCCAGCAATGCACTTACTTTGAAATTCACAGCCGTGCTGATTAGGATTAACTATGGCTTCAGCAGCAGGCGTTTCTCTCGCAGGCAAATGATGGTCGGTGACTAAAACTTTTATACCTGCGGCTTGGGCTGCGGCGACCCCGTCGATAGACGATATTCCATTATCAACGGTAATCAGCAGATCAGGGTTACGTGTTTTCGCGAGCTCGACAATTTCTGGCGTAAGACCATATCCATATTCGAATCTGTTAGGAACGATATAGTCAACATGCTGGGCGCCAAATAGATGAAGTGCCTTTATCGCCACCACGCAGCTTGTCGCTCCATCGGCATCAAAATCGGAGACTATAAGAAATCGTTGATTTTTCTCTAGAGCCTCTACCAGCAGATCCGTAGCCACCTCAATTCCTTTAAGGCCTGATGGAGGCAATAGATTGGCTAGACCAAGTTCAAGCTCAGAAGCAGACTTAATAGATCTACCGCTATATATTCGTTGCAAGAGTGGGGAAATCGACTCTGGCAGCGACCCCCCCTCTGACAGTACCCGACGTTGAACTGTGACAGCCATATTAAGTCAAACTCAATTTGAACCGGTACAATGCTTAGAAATAAACCCAGTGACAGCCTGTAATTCATTAGCCACAACGGAGTATTTTTCCTCTCGTTCAAATAAGTCCTTTAAATGTTCAGGCAATGCGGGAGTATTTAATCCCGACTTAAGAATCGCCTCGTCAAATTTAGCCGGGTGGGCTGTCGCCAAGGTCACCATCGGCGTAGTGCTACTGGTATTACACTGTCTCGCTGCTTTTAAACCTATTGCCGTGTGAGGATCTAAAAGCTCACCATTGGCCTTGAATACTTCAGAAATCACCTCGCAGGTAGTGTCATCATCGACACTGGCACTATCAAAATCAGATCTTACTTTCTGCCACTGATCATCTGACACGCTCAAGGTTTGAGTGCCAAATTTTTTCATGAAATCGTTGAGCTTCGCACTGTCACGGCCAAACATATCAAACAAATATCGCTCAAAGTTACTTGAAACTAAAATATCCATGCTCGGCGAGAATGTTTTACTTAATTCTGTTTTAGAGTATTCGTTATGAGCAATAAATCGATGCAGGATGTCATTTTTATTAGTTGCAACAATAAGCTGCTTGATTGGCAGACCCATTTTTTTAGCGAGATAACCTGCATAGATATCGCCAAAATTTCCAGTCGGCACTGAAAATGAAACTTCTTTTTCTGGGCCACCCAAACGTAAAGATGCAGAGAAGTAGTAAACGATCTGCATTAAAATACGAGCCCAGTTAATCGAGTTCACCGCAGCGAGCTGGCGGTTTTTCGGTAAGAAGGACTGATCTGCAAACGCTGCCTTAACTATTCGCTGGCAGTCATCAAAATTCCCTTCTACCGCTAAATTAAAAACGTTATCGCCTATTATTGTCGTCATTTGCTTACGCTGAACATCGGACACACGCTGATGTGGATGAAGAATAAACATCTCAACTCGATCAGAGTGCCGGCAACCTTCAAGTGCAGCCGAGCCGGTATCACCTGAGGTAGCCCCCAGAATTACCACTGCCTGATCTTTCTTTGCTAAAACATAATCCAGCAGACGTCCTAAAACCTGTAACGCAAAATCCTTAAACGCTAGAGTCGGGCCATGAAAGAGCTCTAACACCCACTCGTTTTCACCCAGCTGAGTGAGCGGCGCAACATCAGGGTGATTAAAGTTCGCGTAACTAGACTCGACGATTTCACGAAGGTCAGTCTCGGGAATTTCTCCATCAATGAATGGGGCAATGATTTTCAACGCCAAATCTGGATAGGAGAGGTTACGCCAAGACCCAATTTCTTCAGCACTAAAAGTTGGCAGAACCTCGGGAACATAGAGCCCGCCATCTGGAGCTAGACCGGTAAGCAACACTTGCTCAAAATTCTGAGAGGGACTTATGCCCCGAGTACTAATATATTTCACTTCTATTCCTAGGCTTTCACTTCGCGAGTGATGCCACTCTTATTCGATTAATTTTACCACTGACCACATCTAAATTTTCGATAGCAGTTAGCGCTTTATTAAGGTCAGCTTCCAGGGCGGTATCGGTTAGGATAACAATAGACACAGTTTGGCTTACTCGTTCTTTTTGAATGACCGCTTCTATACTAATCCCAGCATCTTGCAAACAACTTGTAATCTTTGCCATTACGCCAAGTTTATCATCAACTAATATTCGCAGATAATACTCAGAACGAATATCATCAATAGGCAATACTGTTAAATCAGAGCGGGGTTCAAGATAGCCTAGCATCGCAACAGGAGGCCGGTCAGCGCCACTGGCTTTCGTTCGAGCAAGATCAATGATGTCGGCAACCACCGCGGATGCAGTTGCTTCAGCGCCCGCTCCCGGACCAGTATACATAGTGCTACCAACTGCATTGCCTTCAACAAGAACTGCGTTATCTACGCCGTTAACATGGGCTAATAACTGACTCTTAGAGATTAACGTTGGATGCACCCTAACCTCCGCTTGAGTTCCGTTTAACACGGCAATTCCCAAGTGTTTAATCTTATAGCCTAACTCGTCGGCATAAATTATATCTTCAGGGGTGATTTTACTGATGCCTTCAGTGTAAGTTTTGCTGAAATCCAACGGCAGACCAAATGCTATAGACGCCATAATAGTTAACTTATGAGCGGCATCAATTCCTTCAACATCAAATTTTGGATCTGCTTCTGCATACCCTAATGCCTGAGCCTCGGCTAATACATCATCAAATTGACGTTTCTTTGCACCCATTTCGGTCAAGATAAAATTACCGGTACCATTGATGATACCTGCAAGACTGCTTATTTTATTTGCTGCCAGTCCTTCCCTAAGCGCTTTGATGATGGGTATACCACCGGCTACGGCACTTTCAAAAGAAAGGGTGACGTTGTTGGCACGGGCAGTGGCAAAAAGCTCATTACCATGCTCAGCTATAAGTGCCTTGTTAGCGGTAATCACGTGCTTGCCCTTCTCCAAAGCCTTCTTGATCACACTAAATGCAGGCTCAAAGCCGCCCATAGTCTCAATGACCACATCGACATCGGGATCGTTGACCAAGGCAAAGGGATCAGTTCCACTCGCAGGCACCCAAGCGACTTTTTTCTGATCTAAAGTTCGCGTTGCCACATGAACAACGTGAATCTCACAGCCAGTTCGCCGAGTAATTTCCTCAGCGTTATTTTTTAACAACTGCAAAGTACCAAAGCCAACAGTGCCAAGCCCACAGATACCTACTTTTAATGGTGTATAAGAATTAGAATTCACGCAGGGCCCTCAAGCACAAATAACAAAGTGGGGATTATACTGGATTCCAGCAAGGCTCACTATTGCAACCTTGCTGGTGGACGGAAAAAATTAAATGCGGCTCGCACTGAAGACAAGCGAGAAATGACTCGTGTGTTAAAACTACTTTAGATTAAGCATCGCAGTAAGTCGGTCAACATCCATATAGCCAGGCACGAGCGTTCCATCTGGCATCACCAGCGCAGGAGTGCCGGTGATGCCTAGCTGATTACCCATCGCATGATGTTTGAGAACTGGGTTTTCGCAGCCCCGCGTGGGCAAATTTTGTCCGTTCTTGGCTTGGGCCAGTGATTTATGCCGATCATCAGAACACCAAACCGAGATCATTTTGTCATAGGAATCAGCGTTGGCTCCGCCTCGTGGGTAAGCCATATAGCGAATTTGCACTCCACGAGCCAAAAGCGCTTCGATATCACCATGAAGCTTTCTGCAATAAGTGCAATCGACATCGGTAAATACAGTAATCGTTGCAAGCGTCGCGGTCTCTGGCGTGAAGATAATCATCTCGTCTTCAGGCACGGCGGCGATCAATTCAACAGTACGCTCCGAACGAGTTCCTGCAGAAAGGTTCATTAGTCCGGCCGCAGATGTTTTATACATGTCACCCGCAAAAAGGTAGTCACCGGCAGCATCTGCATACAACATCTCTCCGGTACTCAATTCAACCCGGTATATATTACTAAGAGGAGTTTCAGTGATATCCACAATTTGGAGCTGGTTTTGTGATGCTGTTTCAATGGCAGCACTTAATTTATCACGTAAGGACTGTGCTCCCGCCGTATTGGTCAGCAGTACCAGGGTAACTGTAGTAAGAAAAAGTGCGGCTTTAGAAAATTGTTTCACGCGATTTACTCCGGCTCGGTTTTTGGCAGGTATCCAGTTTAGTGTGTTTCGGTATTATTTAGAAGACCGCTTATACACAAAAGCGTTTCACATTAACGGCTATTTTTTAGCATTCTGCTGCAAAAGAGGATAAATACAAGGACGCAAAAGTTTCAAAACGAGTAATTGAGGGCGACTACAAAGACATCTAGGCCGCATATTGGGAAGAAACAAACGCTCTAAAGACTGAGAAGACAGACATACCAAACGCCTAAAGGAGCTAAAAACTCGATGGCATTGCCTGCCATCGAGCCTACTTTCGATATGCTTGCGAACTATGAGCTAGTAGGTCGCTTTTGCAATTTCTCAGTAATTCGAGCCGCACGGCCAGTCAATTCACGCAAGTAGTAAAGCTTGGCCTGACGAACATCGCCGCGACGCTTCAAAGTCACACTATCAACCTGAGGACTGTAAAGTTGAAAAGTTCTTTCCACTCCTACTCCATGAGAAATCTTTCTGACGGTAAAAGAAGAATTCAAGGCACGATTACGACGGCCAATAACAACGCCTTCATAGGCCTGAAGACGTTCACGATCGCCTTCCTTGATTTTTACCTGCACAACAACTGTGTCGCCTGGACCGAAATCAGGCAACTCTTTCGTCATCTGCTCGTCTTCGATCTTCTGAATAATCGTGGTCTTGCTCATCTTTAACTCCCAACTCAATGTTTGCGAAGTGTCCAAGGCCTTAACCCTAAGGCAATTAACCAAAAGCACTTACTTCGCGCTATGTATTCTTAATTAGTTTGTTCTACTTCTTACTCGCTAAATTCTTTTTTAAACTGCGCCAGCAATTCTGTTTGCTCGCCGCTCAGCTCAATCCTCTCGAGAAGGTCTGGGCGCTTTAACCAAGTCCCACCTAAACTCTGTTGAAGGCGCCATTTCTCAATGCGACTATGGTCGCCACTAAGTAGCGTTTCTGGCACCTGCGCACCCTCGAAGTTCGCCGGCCTCGTGTACTGAGGGCTATGCAGCAGGCCATTACTAAAACTGTCTTGATGCGCGGATGCTTCATCGCCCAGAGCATTTGGCTGAAATCGACTAACGGCATCAATCAATGCCATTGCTGCAATTTCACCCCCGCTGAGCACAAAGTCACCCAGCGACCATTCTTCGTCAATTTCGGCATCAATCACTCTTTGATCTAAGCCTTGATAACGACCGCAGACCAAAATCATCTGCTCTCTCTTCGCTATTTTCTTTACCGAATCGTTGTCAATTCTCGCTCCCTGAGGAGACAGATAAGCCACCTGAGCAGCCGGCAACGAAAGCTTAGCTGTTCGAATAGCCTGCACTAACGGCTCGGTTTTCATGAGCATACCCGGTCCACCGCCAAAAGGCTTGTCGTCCACCGTTCGATGCTTATCTTCTGTAAATTCTCTTGGATTCCAAGTGCTTAGCCTAAGAATCTCATGTCTAAATGCGCGCCCGCTGATCCCGTAATCGGTCACCGCAGTGAACATTTCCGGGAATAAAGTGATCACACCAATTTGCATTGTTATCACCTTGGACCCTAGCTTACTCTAGGTAGTCTGCTTCCCAATTCACGCTGAGCAGTCCGCCAGCGAGATCAATTTTGTTAATGACCGTCCCTCGAATAAAAGGAATAAGCCGCTCCCGATCATCAATACTTGCTTCATTCGGTTTAATCACCAGAACATCATTAGCACCGGTTTCCAACAACTTAAGCACGGTGCCTAAGTTTTGCTGATGCTGATTTTGCACCTCAAGTCCTTCAAGCTGATACCAATAGACATCATCTTGATCCAACTCCGGCAATTCTGACAACGCCACTGTTAATTCGAGCCCAGTAAGTTGCTGCGCCATTTCTGGTGTTTCATAACCCTTGATTAGGGCTACAAATCCACCGACTTGCGACTTGTACTCTTGGATCTCTAACGTAATGGTGTTTCCGGCTCGGCTTGCCTCAAACATCTGATAATCTAAGATATTTTCAGCGGGGCTAGTGAAAGAAATAACTCTCACCCAGCCTTTAATGCCGTGGGTCTTACCAATTTTGGCCAAAACAGCTGCTTTTGGTTCCGCCGTATTGCTCAAGCTTGGAGACTCATCTGAACAACTCTGATTCTTCAACTTAAGCCCCATTGAACCCTAAGATTTAAATCTTAAGCTTCAGTAGTCGCCGCTACCGCAGCAGTTTTAGCTAAAGTGGAGACTCGAGTGCTCAATTGAGCCCCTTGAGACTGCCAATAAGCCATTCTGTCTGAATCTAAACGCAATTTTTCTTCCTGTCCTTTTGCCAAAGGATTAAAGAAACCTATACGCTCAATGAAACGGCCGTCTCTAGAGTTACGGCTGTCACTTACAGTGATGTGGTAAAAAGGCTTTTTCTTTGCACCACCACGAGCTAGTCGAATTGTGACCATAAATATTTCCTGTTATAAAAACTATAATAATATCTTTTGCTTACGATATTGTTCGGGGCGCGAGCTACAGGCCCAGATAAAAAGGCGGGTATTCTATGTCAATTTACGCCGCATTGGAAGTGCCCAAACACCCTATTTTCTTGGCGCCACACCCAGTCTTGATTTTTAAAAACGGACTAAAAGCGAGGGAATTTACCACCCCCTATGCCAGGCATGCCTCCTGAACCACCAGAACCCTGCATTCCACCTAGGCCGCGCATCATATTCGCCATGCCACCGCCCTTCATTTTCTTCATCATTTTTTGCATCTGCTTATGTTGCTTGAGCAATCGATTCAGATCTTGAATCTGAGTACCGGAGCCCATTGTGATTCGTCGCTTGCGAGAACCATTTAGCACATCTGGGTTTATTCTCTCCCGCATAGTCATAGAATTTATGATGGCTTCCATGCGCCTGAATTGAGAATCATCAACTTTGCTAGCAGCCCCAGGCGGCAATGCCCCCATGCCCGGCATCTTATCCATAATACTGGCGACCCCACCCATATTTTGCATTTGCTTGAGCTGCTCCTTAAAATCTTCAAGATCAAAGCCCTTGCCCTTTTTGATCTTCCTAGCCAAGGCCTCTGCCTTGTCTTTATCCACCTTACGTTCGGCATCCTCGATCAGGGAGAGCACATCACCCATACCCAGTATTCTTGAGGCAATCCGTTCAGGATAAAAGGGTTCCAAGGCGTCGATTTTCTCACCCATACCAATAAACTTAATTGGCTTACCGGTAACATGCCGAACCGACAGCGCTGCACCACCGCGGGCATCGCCATCTGCTTTGGTCAAGACAACACCGGTCAATGGTAAGGCTTCGCTAAACGCTTTCGCCGTAGTGGCAGCGTCTTGACCCGTCATTGCATCGACCACAAAAAGCGTTTCCACCGGGTTTAGCTGAGAGTGCAAACTACTGATTTCATTCATCATATCAGCATCGACAGCAAGGCGACCGGCAGTATCTACAATAAGCACATCGACAAACTTTTTCTTTGCCTCACTAAGCGCAGCACGGGCGATGTCACTGGGAGCTTGCGATTCATTGCTATCAAAAAACTCTACATCCACCTCACTCGCTAGAGTTTGGAGCTGTTTAATGGCAGCGGGTCTATAGACATCGGCGCTCACTACCATCACCGACTTCTTCATTTGGCCTTTCAGGTAGTAAGCAAGCTTGGCAACAGTTGTCGTCTTGCCCGCTCCTTGCAGACCCGCCATCAAAATAACCGCTGGCGGCACCGCCTTGAGATCCAACCCCGTGTTGGCCTCGCCCATAATGCTCTCAAGCTCAGCCTGAACGATTTTTATGAATGCCTGGCTAGGCGAGAGACTTTTTGACACTTCCACGCCAACAGCACGAAGGCTAACTCTATCAATAAAGTCTTTAACTACCGGGAGCGCAACGTCAGCCTCCAAAAGAGCCCGCCGCACTTCTCTTAGCGCCTCCTCTATATTGGCCTCAGAGAGAATTGCCTTGCCTGTAAGTTTGCGAAACGTACCGGAAAGTCTATCGGTTAAATTATCAAACACTACTAGCTACCACCTTTAAGAGTTATGCGCCCACGCAGAAGCATGAGATTATAGCGAATCTGAGACAGTATAAAAAAGAACTTCAACCACTAGAGTAGTTATGCGAAACTTTCTGAATCTGCCAAAAACAAGTTTTACGTCGGAACACATAAACACTTTTCAGATTTTAGGCCCAATTCAATACTATTTGACACCATAACATGCAATTTACAGTAATCTCAGGTCTTTGCGCGGTTCTTTTTTATTTGCTCGGCTCGGTATTTCAAGGGCTTAGCTTCTCAAAAAACAAAGATTCTCACCGCAGAGTATTCACATTTGGACTGATCGCTGTCATCGCACATGCGATTAGCGCCTATGGGGTCATCTATACAACCAGTGGTTATCACTTTGGTATTTCTGAAATCAGCACACTAATTACCGTTTCAATATCTTTGTTAGTTCTAGTAAGCAGCATCCGCAAACCCTTACAGAATTTGTTTTTAGGATTATTTCCGCTAGCCATTTTGTCAATTATCGCCTCCCTAACAGTGAGCAGCAGCTTCCCGCCCATCAATATGAGTATCGGCCTCGCAAGCCATGTCATTTTGTCAATATTGGCCTATAGCTGCATCTCTATCGCCGCGGTGCAATCCGGCTTTCTTGCTTATCAGAATCACCAGTTAAAGCACGGCAAATTAGGCGGGGCTATAGCCAAGTTCCCTCCTCTACAAGACATGGAATCTTTTTTGTTCGAGCTTCTTATGGTTGGCCAGTTACTGCTCACCTTAGGCATTGTTGCCGGCGCAATTTTTATTGACGACGTATGGGGCCGTGATGGCGTCATTCATAAAACATTCTTTTCGGTTCTAGCATGGATAGTGTTCGCGGTATTACTGTGGGGACGACACCAGCTAGGTTGGCGAGGAATGACCGCCATTCGAGGAACTCTTAGCGGTTTTACGCTACTCTTACTCGGATTTTATGGCTCTAAATTCGCCCTAGAATACATGCTCGGGTAGCACAGCCGAGCACCTAATAAGCTGGCCTTAATCTAACTATGAACTCAGACGAATCCTCGTTATCGTTTTTAATCATTGCCTTTGTTTCTTTGATAATCGCCTCTGCCTACTTTTCAAGCTCAGAGACGAGCATGATGAGCCTCAACCGCTATCGCCTCAATCATATGAAGCGAAACAAGCATGCTGGTGCGATAAGAGCTAGCAAGCTCCTGGAAACCCCGGACAAATTGATAGGAATAATTCTGATTGGCAACAACTTTGTCAACTTCCTCGCCGCCTCTATCGCAACCTCAATAACGATCGCTTTAGTCGGCGAACCTGAGCCGATCGGAACTGCTATCGTTCTTACCCTGATAGTGTTAATTTTTGCTGAAGTCACCCCGAAAACAATTGCCGCGCTTTATCCAGAAAAAATAGCCTATCCGTCAAGCGTACTTTTAAGTTTGCTGCTGAAAGTTTTATACCCTGTGGTTTGGTCCGTGAATTTTTTCTCAAATGCCTTAGTGCGCCTTCTTGGTTTTAAACACGATAACGATGAAAGCCATCAGGCACTTTCTCAGGAAGAATTGCGCAGTGTTGTCCATGAATCCAGCGACCGTATACCTGAACAACATCAGGGAATGCTACTTAATATTCTTGATCTAGAAAAAGTGACAGTAAACGATATTCTAGTCCCGAGAAATGAAATTGTCGGCATCGATATCGAAGATGATCTAGATGAAATACTCGATCAGATTGGCACCAGCCAGCACACTCGAATCCCAGTATATCGAGAAGATATAGACAACATAGTTGGCATGCTCCATTTGCGTAGCATAGGGCGTCTTCTTCGCGTAGAGAAAATAAACAAAGCAGCGATAATTCAGGAAACAACAGAACCCTACTACATTCCCGAAAGCACGCCGCTGCATACGCAACTAGTTAATTTTCAGAACCGGAAACTACGCATGGCTGTAGTCGTTGACGAATACGGAGCGGCGAAAGGTATCGTGACACTGGAGGATATCCTGGAAGAGATTGTCGGGGAATTCACCACCGACATGGCGGCTAGCAGCAGAGATATTCACGCTCAAGATGACGGCAGCTATTTGATAGATGGTTCTACCAGTATTCGAGATATCAACCGCGTACTGTCATGGGAGTTGGACAGCACTGGAGCCAAGACCTTGAACGGTCTGCTAACCGAAATTCTGGAATCAATCCCTGATTCGTTAGTAGGTATTGAAATAAAAGGATACTACGCTGAGATTGTGCAAATTAAAGACAATGTAATTCGGACTGTAAAAATGTGGGAAAATAACCGAGACGAGAAATAGCCTTTTTTTAAAGCAACTACTTCTTATTACGCACAGTGAACTGCTTGCTTACAATCTCTCCGGAAGGTTTTATCTGATTGAGGTTAGAAATTTCAATCCTTGCCACCTCCTCCAACTCAGCCAATTTAATAGCCAGAGACAAATGATAGCCAGGCTCTGAATCAATTTCCCAGAATCGCCAAAGCCTAGGCTCATCGGTCCTTTCTTTATCGAATTTTATTTCAATTCCGTTCTTACTTTGAAAACTAAAAGAAAAATGATCGAGGGGAATTGCAAGTCCCATCCCACAAGCCTTTATATAGGCTTCTTTTAAAGACCAAAGATCATAGAACTTTTTTTGCATCTGATCTTTTGCTAAAACCCCAAAATCATCAATTTCAGAGTTTGAAAAATATCGCTTGGCTAACTTTTCTACTCGCCTGATTTTCAGGCCATATTCTATATCAACTCCCAAAAGCTCATGCCGCGCTATCGCCAGTACTAATTTATTCTTGGAATGGGAAAGGTTAAAAAAAAGTGGCTCAGCCATCCCCTTCAGCAGATCAGACGCTATAAATGGTTTGCCATATTCGTTGTTCTCAAAGCGCCAATCCCCTGCGGAAAAACCACTGTACCAAGAGAGAACCGTTCGCGTTAAATAGCGGCCCATTAAAAGTTGTTTCTTGTGTTCTAGAAATTGAAAACGCACTGCCCGCTGCTGATCCTGTTTAGACAGCCAGCCAGCAGTCAGTGACAACAGCTCTTCATAAGCGAAATCTGCGATGTCGACAATCCAAAGATCAATATCTTGTGAATCCAGATTTATCATGAGCGTTTATTATTTGTATTTAAAACACAATGTAATTTTTTGCGAGAAATATTTTCCTCACTTGGGTAAGCAAACGCATTGTTTACATAGCAAATATCATCAACCTCGATGTTACGATTGACATGACTGTGTCCATAGATGTGTATATCAGGATTTAATTGGGAGACCTGCTTGCCGAAGGACTCACTACCAAGCACCGGATAAACAATCTTTCTTTTCTCTGGAATTCGCTCCGGCATCAAATCGATACGAGGCATAAAATGAGAGAAGCTGATAACTTTTTCGTTGCTAACTGCCAGCCTGTCAGTATTCATAGCCAAAAAATGTTTGTTGATAGCTTCCGCGCCGTTCATAAAACCTGGCCAGCGACATTCGCGAAAATCTCGCCAAGCCCTAAGTAAGTGACGGCCAGGCTGACCGAATGAAAAGTCATACCAGCTATACAAGGGAACCACACTTACCTCAGCAAAATGCGCCACGTCGGTTTCTATTCCTAAGTTTTGACAGAGTTTCTGGATTACATTGAATTTCTCTAAAGAGCAATCCACATCTTCTTCTCGCAGCCAAAGTTCGTGGTTCCCTGGTACGAATAATACACTGCTGAACTTAACCCTAAGGCCACTGAGTATGCGTTCAAGTAGGACAAGATCAGCTGTCAGGTCACCGGCTAAGATCAGCACATCATTTCGATAATGGTTGCTGCTGATGCCCTCAATCCAATTTAAATTTTCTGAGTAATCAACATGAACGTCTGATAGTGCAAAAAATCGCATAAACACCTATCGCCTAGTCGCACCTTTAGCTTAAGTTAACTATTCCGCGAAATAACATCCTTGGTCTAGCACTATTCTTGGTATAGCCTTGTTATTTATATATCCCCAGCATTAATTCCAACATGAAACCTAGCTCAGCATTTGCGCTCAAAAATTTACTGAATGAAATCAAGCATTGCTCTATCTGTGCTCAAAGTATTCCTGCTCCTAACCCTATCATTAGCGCAAAACCCTCAGCTCGCATACTCATTATTGGTCAGGCCCCGGGTGCAAAAGTGCATGCCAGCGGCATTCCCTGGGATGACGCCAGTGGCAATCGTCTACGCCGCTGGATGGATATTGATGAGAGACACTTTTATGATGAGTCTCTAGTGGCAATACTGCCCATGGGGTTCTGTTACCCAGGCAAGGGCAAGTCAGGAGATCTGCCACCTCGCCCGGAGTGTGCGCCCACCTGGCACGAGCAAGTGTTGGCCTGTCTTCCTAATATTCAATGCACATTGCTAATTGGCCAGTATGCCCAAAATCGATACAGCAATTCGGCTGAAAAAACTCTCACGCAGCGCGTACATACTTGGCGTGAATACGCCCCAAAGCAGTATTTACTTCCCCATCCCTCCCCTCGCAACCAGCTGTGGCTTTCTCGCAACCCATGGTTTGAGGCCGAGACAGTGCCTGCTATACAACAAACGATTAGGTCAATTTCTCCGCAGACGCCCAATGCAGGCGGATGAATTCTGCCAGCAATAAATATTCTTCTCTACGAGGATCAGTTTTTCGCCAAGCCATACCTATTTCGCGGGATACGTTCTCGCCCCCAAAAGATTTAAGCTGAAGCCTGGTCTCCCCTAATACACCGCCTTTAATAGACAGTGCTGGCAATAATGTTACCCCAAGGCCATTTGCGACCATTTGCACTAGGGTATGCAAACTATTGCCTTGATACACAATATCGGTTTCTGCCTTTTCTAATTTACATGCCTCTAAGGCATGATCGCGCAGACAATGCCCTTCCTCTAAGAGCAACAAACTCTCACCTTTCAGTTGTTGCTGCGAAACTTGCTTAGCACCTTCTAGCGAGTGACTTGGAGACAGGCAAAGAAGAAATTCGTCCTTAAATAGATTAACCGTTTCTATATCCGGCAAAGAATAAGGGAATGCGAGAAGTATCAAATCAAGTTTGCCCTGCTGCAAACGTTGGACAAGGTCTGCACTCATATCTTCGCGCAAATAGAGTTTTAATTTAGTGTATTGAGTACGCAGCTCGGCTAATAGCGAAGGCAACAGAAAAGGCCCAATGGTGGGTATCACCCCGAGCCTTATCTCCCCCGCCAACGTCTCCTCATGAGAGTGGGCAATTGAGATGAAGTCCTCAACGTCGCCCAGAACAACCCTAGCTTGGTGAAGGAGACGCTCACCGAGGGGGGTGATTAATACACTTTTTTTGTTTCGCTCAAAAATCACAGCTTCTAATTGAGATTCAAGATCCTGAATAGAAGCGCTTAGGGTCGATTGAGTCACAAAACAGGCTTCTGCTGCTTTACTGAAATGCCGATGCTCAGCGACGGCGCAAATATATTTGAGCTGTTTGATACTTGGAATCATAGTTAATTATGGTAATTGATAAAACCCATTAAGGCATTAAAAGAATCAATTAGATTTGGTCACAAAAGGAGGGTACAGTCTCTATCAAGAACCGAGCAATCAAGCTAATCCTGAGCCTGCTCATCTCGATGATCATTTAATAATCACCATAGGAGAATTTAAATGTCGATAAAAGGGTCCAAAACAGAAGAAAATTTGAAGGCGGCTTTTGCCGGCGAGTCACAGGCAAATCGTCGTTATCTGTACTTCGCTCAAAAAGCCGATGTTGAAGGCTATAACGACGTGTCGGCACTTTTTCGTTCAACTGCTGAGGGCGAAACTGGCCACGCTCATGGGCACCTTGAATATCTTGAAGAAGTAGGCGATCCAGCGACCGGCATGCCTATCGGCGGCACCTCAGACAATTTGAAGTCTGCAGTTGCAGGTGAAACTCACGAATACACTGACATGTATCCAGGTATGGCAAAAGACGCTCGTGACGAAGGCTTTGACGAGATTGCTGATTGGATGGAAACATTAGCGAAAGCAGAACGGTCTCACGCTAATCGTTTTCAGAAAGCACTAGACGCTTTAGACGATTAAAAAGCGCCTATCTATATTTGCCGCCTATAAAGGCGGCAAATAATTACTGCATGGATATCACGTAAGGAGACCTTCGATGGCCGGTAGCAGCAGAGAAGGAGGGTTAGCTGCACCTACTAGACACCCTCTTAACCAAAACGATCCCAAATTTTGGAATGAAGACGACCTCAATAAGGAACTAGAGAGAGTCTATGACATTTGTCACACCTGTCGGCGCTGCGTCAGTTTGTGTAATGCGTTTCCTACCTTGTTTGATCTAATCGATGAGAGTGAAACGTTTGAATTGGATAGCGTCGATGTCGCCGACTACAGCAAAGTCGTTGATCAGTGTTACATGTGCGATCTATGTTATCTAACAAAATGTCCTTATGTCCCGCCACATGAGTGGAATGTAGATTTCCCTCATTTGATGCTCAGGGCGAAAGCGATCAACTATAAAAAAGGTAACACTAAACTTCGCGACAACCTAATTACTAGCACTGACTTGGTCGGCAAAGTGGCATCGATGCCTGTAATCAACACCATAGTTAACAGTGGCAACAAGAACGCTACTATTAGAGGCGTTCTAGATAGTACCTTAGGCATTCATAAAGATGCCGTTCTACCTGAGTACGTGCGCCAGACTGCTAGAAAAAAATATGCGGTCAAAATATTCGACCCATCGAAGATAAGCCAGAAAAGTCCACCAACCGTGAATAACCAAGAATATATAGCAGGCAACACCACTAAGCTTGGACACGAGAAAGTGACGCTGTTTACCACCTGCTATTGCAACTACAACGAACCGTCAATTGCCGACAGTGTTATTAGCATTCTCGAACATAGCGGCGTTACCGTCGAACTGGCTGCTAAGGAACATTGCTGTGGCATGCCAAAGTATGAACTCGGCGACCTTGATACAGTAAAACGCTTAAAAGAACTGAACATTCCCGCTCTATATGAGACCGTAGAACAAGGCAATGTCATTGTTGCCGCAGTTCCCTCTTGCGTTCTCATGTTCAAACAAGAGCTACCTTTAATGTTTCCCGAAGACCAGCGAGTTCAGGCGGTTGCCAAAGCCTTTTTCGACCCTTTTGAATACTTACAAAAGCTATATAAAGAAAATCGATTAAACTTGGATTTCAAAACCTCACTTGGAAATGTGAGTTATCACGTTGCGTGTCACCAGCGAGTTCAAAATATCGGGCCCAAAACAAAACAAATTCTAGAGTTAATTCCCGCTACCTCGGTTAAAAATATCGAGCGCTGTTCCGGGCATGACGGCACTTATGGCGTCAAAAAAGAAACTTTAGAATTCGCTAATAAAATTGTCAAACCTATTGTTCGTCAGATCAAACAACAGAACCCAGATTATTATGGCAGTGATTGTCCAGTGGCAGGCAAGCATATCGAAAACAATCTCGATGCAGACAAAGCCACCGTGCATCCCATTGACCTACTTTGCATAGCCTACGGTATTTAATGATTACAGATTGGCCTGCTGCTGATGAAAAAGTAATATAAACACCAAAACTCAGGACTCAATAATGAAGAAGATCACCATCGCTGATTTGCTATCCCCGGAAGCCTATGAAGCCCAAAGGCCAGCAATTCGCAAAGCTATTTTGGAACATAAGAAAACTCGTCGAGTGCCTTTGGGACCTAACGCCACCCTTCATTTTGAAGACTACATGGTGATGCGTTATCAAGTCTTGGAATCTATTCGAGCAGAAAAAATAAGTGACGACAAAGGTTTAGCTGAAGAGCTAGACGCTTATAACCCGCTCATACCCGATGGTAAAAATCTGAAAGCTACCTTTATGCTTGAATACCCTAAAGAGGTTGAACGCAGAGAAAAGCTGGGCCAACTCATTGGCATTGAGGACTTCGTATCACTTCGAATAGAGGGCTTCGACCCAGTTTTTCCAATAGCCAATGAAGACCTGCCACGGTCCAACGATGAGAAAACGTCAGCAGTACATTTTCTTCGCTTCGAGCTTTCTGACGACATGATCACTGCTGCGAAAACTGGTGCCTCTTGGAGCATCCGCAGCGAACATGTTAACTATCAACACAGCACCGATGCACTCCCGGATACAATTTCAAAATCACTGTTACGAGACTTCGACTAAACCATGTTACCGCGCGATACTCTTCTCAGTAGCCCACTCTCCAACCAAGTTGTGGGGCATTTATTATTAAGATAGACTCCTTCGCCCTAACAACAAAAACAATCATCACCTATAAAAACCGAAGGCGATCGATTGTAAAAATCGATGAGAGGAAAGCAAGATGACTAAAAGATTAACTCTGAAAATCACAGCCGGCGTGCTGGCCGCGCTCTATTTGACAGCCACCGCCTTTGCCGACCATCACGATGAGGCTAATCCAAACTCTATTGTTGGTATCGACTCGGAAAGATTTGGCCTAGACAGCAGCGAAATTTCTGAAATTCGCGCGCAAATGCAAGCTGAGGTAGACGGCAATTTTATTCCCGGCGCCTTACTTATGGTCGGAAACTCAGATGGAGTTGGTTTCTTAGAATCGGTTGGTACTCAAAAGCAAGGAAGTGCGACACCAGTAGATGAGCAAACAATTTTTCGCATCTACTCGATGACAAAACCTATTATAAGCGTTGCAATCATGACCATGGTTGAAGATGGGATGATAAAGCTTGACGATCCTGTCAGTAAATTCATTCCAGAGTTTGCCGACTTGCAAATCATTAACCGTGAAACTGGCGACACAAGCGCTGCGAAAAATGTCATGACCATAGAGAATTTATTAACGCATGAATCAGGTCTGATTCAGGCTATTTTCTCACCCGACAGTGACTTAGGTAAAATGTATCAAAGCAATCTCGCAGGTGAATTAACTGCACAAGAGTTCGCGGCGCAGATCGGCAAACTTCCGGTTTACTTCGAGCCCGGCACGGCTTGGCATTATGGCCATTCAACAGACGTGCTAGGCGCCGTATTAGAAGTCGCAGGGAGCGATACCCTAGACGTCGTTTTAGCTGAACGCATTTTCGAACCTCTTGGGATGGATGAAACAACTTTCTGGGTTCCCAAAAGCAAAGCCAGCCGAATTGCAGAGCCAATTTACGGAGATGCTATGCAGGATAATACGGTACCAAGAGCAATGCTTTCCGGCGGTGGCGGATTGAATTCAACCGCTGAGGACTATGTCCGATTTGCGGAAATGCTACTCAAAGGCGGCGAATATAGAGGGGAGAGGGTAATAGACGAATCAACTCTCGATATGATGACTACCAAATATATGGGTGAGGATGTCTCTCGCGAATTCTATTTTTACGGCCAACGAGGCGACTGGGGCCTTGGATTTCATCTTCAGCCTACGACTGACAGTGCTGATGGCCCACACAACTTCGGCTGGCGCGGTATTGGCGGCACCTTATTTGCAGTTGACAGAGAAAATGATTTTTATCTGATCTATATGGAACAAAAATGGGGTGGTCCTCAGTCACCTTTTGATAACAACGTCGCCCAGCGTGTCATCTATGACGCGATGATGGACTAAAATTATTCGGCACCTCAACTTAGCGTGTAAAAAGGGAGGCTTAGCTTCCCTTTTTTATTTAACTACTATTTAATTTTTCTCGAAATTGTGTTGACTTTATTAGCAAAAAATCAGCTAAGCAATTCATATTTTCGTAGATAGCCCCGAAGCTGATGATAGCTTAAACCCAAAGCCTCAGCGGCTTTCTTCTGATTAAACTGACTTTGATCCATTGCCTGCTTGAGCAAACCAATTTCAAATTTCTGAACCTCTGCCTTGAAGTCTATTGCAGCCTCCCTAGCAATATCCCCAGCTAACCCAACACTTGCGCCTACTCCATCACTCATCCGAGGAGAAGGTTCGATCACGCTGACCGGCATCTTTTTACTTAGTCGATAAGGAGAATCAAATGGGTCAAAAACCAACCGAGTTATACTCCCTCCAGCATTCTGATACACCGCACGTTCGATGACATTCTTGAGCTCGCGGATATTGCCAGGCCATGGATAACTGCACAAAGACTTCGCTACCTTCTCCGAAAACCCCGAGAAAAAATCACCTCCAATTTCTTTTACCATACCTACAGCAAAATGCTCTGCCAGAATCAAAATGTCCTCACCTCTTTCTCTAAGTGGGGGTAGCGTTACGACATCAAACGCTAATCGATCCAAAAGATCTTCTCTAAATCTATACTGTCGGGCGAGGTCTGGTAAATCCTCATTCGTCGCAGCTACAATTCTTACATCTACCTGAATGGTTTCATTGCCGCCTAAACGTTCGAATTCGCCGTATTCTATTACCCTTAGAATTTTCTCCTGCACTGACAAATCTGTATTAGCCAACTCATCAAGAAATAAGGTGCCACCGTTAGCGCGCTCAAAATACCCCTTCCGCTGTTTTGTCGCTCCGGTGTAAGCGCCTGCTTCATGACCAAAAAGCTGAGCCTCTAATAAGGTCTCACTCATTGCCGCGCAGTTAATCTTCAAAAAACTGCCTTCCCAGCGGTGTGACAAAAAATGTAGTCTAGCCGCAATCAGTTCCTTGCCAGTTCCCCGCTCTCCCACAATCAGCACCGGCTTGTTAAGCGGCGCCACAAGAGAAATATGTTCCTGCATCTCTAGGAAACATGAAGATTCACCTATCATCCTAGGCGCAGAGTTTTGATTAACCATAATCGTCACTCAGATCAGATACTTAAATTAAGGGCTCGCGGCTGCGACTTGTTTGTATAGTCGCTTATACCGCCCTATTCAGGAGTAGTCAAAATTACCACTAGTTGGGTTATTTAGCTATTAGAGCAAACCTAGAACCTAATCGAATTATTTATTTTATTGCAATATCATAGGCTTAAGAAAAATTCCAAACTTGGCACGGCAACTGCTACATCTAATATACCAACTTTAAATTGGTACATTTTGATTAACGGTGCATTTGAGGTACTAGCAATGAGTATATTTTCAAGACTATCAGACATTATTAACTCCAACATCAGCTCACTGCTCGACAAAGCAGAGAATCCGGAGAAGATGATCCGCATGGTTATCCAGGAAATGGAAGAAACTTTAGTTGAAGTTCGCAGTGGCACTGCGAAGGTTATTGCTGAGAAAAAAACCCTTTCTCGGCGAGCCGAACAATTAAAGAATCAAGCAAGGGATTGGGAAGCCAAAGCCGAACTTGCTCTTTCTAAAGGTCGCGAAGATCTCGCCAAAGCTGCATTGATGGAAAAATCCAACATCACCACCAGCGTTGAGATCACTGAGAAAGACCTGCACAAACTAGATGAGACTTTGGACAAACTCAGCTCAGAGATCGAACAGCTGCAAGCAAAACTGAACGATGCCAGGGCGAGACAAAAAACCATTGTCATTCGCACCAAGGCAACCGAGTCTAGACTGGATGTAAATCGACAGCTCAATAATTATACTATTGACAATGCGATGGACAAATTTGAGTATTACGAAAAGAAAATCGATCAGATGGAAGGACAGTTGGACAGTGCTCACGTCGAGAAGCGCGGATTAAAAACTGAATTCGACGCACTCGAGAAAGAAGAGTCCATCGATCGTGAATTAGAAGAACTGAAGAATAAACTTAAAGATCAGTAGGGATATATCATGGCTTTTTTTGACTTCCTAACAGCTACGGTGGCAATGACACTTGGCGCGATCACGATTTGGATTTTCATTCTTCGAAAAGACAAACGCAATACCCGCGCGCCTCATGGGTCAGATAAGGATTTTAACGTCTCAGAGCTGTCATCAATGGCCGAGTCATTAAATCAGCG
>Ga0114998_10000560_pt1 | contig 27514 bp, 32 predicted proteins | sample ArcticOcean_MG_C_5_FD_87044 | JGI IMG/M metagenome (GOLD analysis project Ga0114998, IMG submission 87044) | Marine microbial communities from western Arctic Ocean - ArcticOcean_MG_CB4_138 | ecosystem: Environmental > Aquatic > Marine > Oceanic | place: Arctic Ocean: Canada Basin | collected... | reverse complement strand
TATAGGACCTTACACCTTTCTCTCTTTGCGATTGCAAGACTAAATTTGTACCGACGACCGGCCTTCACCAGTCAGATAAAAATTGTAAATAGCTGTTTTTAACAATCAACCTCGCGCGGATGTCACCAATCCCCACCCAATTTACCGAAAACAGGTTTTGGCAATTACACCAAAGAAACAGCCGAAAGCTGTGTTTCCGCGCACATCTTAGGTATAAAAACCCACAGCAGCCTACCCACTTTATGCCCCAACCACGCATTCGTGTGACCGAACTGCTAAGCAAGGCATAGCCAGCGAACAGCCAAGCATCTTGAGGTCAGAGTATGGCACGTCTATGCAGTTCCATAGTCAAAACGCTATATAAAGTTTAGTTTCCGTCAATTTTACGCCGCCCTCACTCCCTCAAAGACAAAGCCGGTGGCACAATAGGCCTTTAATATTCTCCACAATTAAAGTACAAGAGAAATGTCTTTCGGGACTATGGACATAAACGCGCTCGTAATACGCGGATCGGACCCGGGGGCGGTACCCGGCGACTCCACCAAACACCGTTCATTTGACGGATTCGGGGTCGAAATAGGATCGACGAACGTCTAAAGGGGTTAGCTTTGTTTCGGCGAGATACCACCGTATCGGTTCAAAACGTACAATTGCAAATGACAATCGTGCACCGGTAGCAATGGCTGCGTAAGCAGTCGGCGAGACCGAACATTAAGTCCAGTCCCTTTGCAGGGCCTGGCGGGGTTCGCAGGCACCTGGCAACAGAAGCCTGCACTGTTACCCCCCCCCAAAAAAAATGACTTTTAACCCTACCAGCTTAGACCTGCTAAAATGCACTGTTTTTATGGCTAATAAGCAGGCTTTCTGGAACTTTTCATATCTAGTCACATCTGGTTTTTTACACCCACTTCTGTTGCCAACCTTTGCGCCCGCTTTACCATCCTCTGTACCACCCCTCGAAATCTCAAAGGTGCACGATAGCGCAGCCCTCATTCTAAAGGATAAACTGAATGACAAACGATCTGTATCTGACCCAAGTGGCATTCGAAAAAGAGAGCCGTCCTATGACCATCTAGAGGTATGAAAGTGACCTGACAAACAATAAACAAGATCGGCAAAAGGCTTCAACATTCTATGGCAAGCCTCTGATGAAACGGCCCATCGAGTCTATGGCATTGAGAATCATATAGGCAGTTTGGCCTGTCGCGGTTTGATGCCGCGCCTTTGATAGCATTTACCGCAACAAAGGAGATTGACCATGGCACCGAAACGGACGGATCAATTCCGCCAAAATGCGGTGCGTATCACATTGACCAGTGGCCTATCGCGTAAGCAGGTCACTGATGATCTTGGTGCCAGAATGTCGACGCTGAGCACCTGGCGCACTGCACACCGAGACCCAGATGTGATTTCACAAGAAGATTTGGGATTGGCTCAGCAGAATGACCGGCTTCGGCGTGAGAACTGTATCCTCAAGGAGGAAAGCGAAACCATAAAAAAGGCCACGGTGTTCTGTGCGCGCCAAAACCTTTGAGGTTTATGGCCATCTAAGAACATGGATCTGCATTTTCCATTACGGATGTGCGCTGTCGTGAATTTCAGCGCGCGGATTACGGGCGTTCAGTCACCGCTCAGCCCGTTGCAGACAACGCTCTGACGTGGTCACGTTGGCCCACATCAAAGAACAATCCCGTCTCAGCCTTGGCTGCTATGGCAGGCCGCGTATGACTGAAGAACTCAAAGAGATTGGCTTTGATATCGGGCACCGCCGTGTTGGGAGTTTGATGCGCCACAACGGCATATCCATGGTTGGAACTCGCAAACACAAGGTGACGACAGACCGCAATCACAAGTTCAACATTGCGCCAAACCTGCCTGATCGTAATTTCACAGCGGATCAACCAAACCAGAAATGGGCAGCTGACATTACCTATATCTGGACGCGCGAGGGCTGGCTGTATCCGGCTGTATCCGGCTGTAATCCTCGACCTGCATTTGCGGCGTGTGATCGGCTGGGCGGTAAGCAATAGCATGAAACGCGACCTGACAATCAGGGCGTTGAAGATGGCGATCGCATTGCGGGCACCGGCCAAAGGATGCCTCCATCACATCGACCGTGGCAGCCAATATTGTTCGCACAACCATCACAAGATCCCGCGCCAACACGGATTTAGGGGGTCGATGAGTGGCAAAGCAAACTGCAATGATAATGCGGCGGTGGAGACGTTCTTCAAAACCATCAAGGCCGAGCTGACCTGGCGCAATCGTTGGGAAACAAGACGCCAAGCCCAGGGGGCAATATTCCAGTATATCAATGGATTTTATAACCTGCTCCACCGCCATTCATCGCTGGGGGACAAAAGTCCCTTGGCCTTTGAACGACAGGCTGCATCAATAAGTTGGCAGAGGAACGTAAGTGGGACAGGACCAACCAAAGGCCGCCGCCACCGTGGCCGAGTATTGCTCAGCCGATTACAAAGCTCATTATAATGAACGCCACTTTCTATAAAATAAACGCATTGCTGCCAAATGGGGAAACCGCGCATATCACCACTCGCGATCCACTTTGTTGGAAAGGTATGATTGTGTGCATTTCACTAGAACTTCCGGAAACTAAGGCGCTTTTAATGTGCGCGACCACATATACCTGCGCCATGGTCTTCAAAATGTCGGCGGCTGAGGCCCGAACTAAAATACAGACGTTCGCGATTGATCTTCCAACATATGAAATCATTGGCAAAGATGCTCAAAAACAAACCAAATTACAGCGACACGCGATCAGGTTTTTAATCAGGCAAACACTGTGACCCAAAAACATCCGGATCAAATTCCGGCGTTGGACGCTCTTGTTGGTCAAAATAGATCGGCCTCGACCAATGAACAGATCTGTAAAAAGTGCTGATGAATAAGCAGACAAGTCATATCGGTCTACAACGAAAAGAGCGTTCAATTTGCCCCATAGCATATATACAAGCCCATTTTCACCTGTTGATGTGTTCAAATCGGCGAGAGTTTATCTACGTTGAAACAACGACCATAAAAAATGTTGCTCTGATCTGGCGGGGGTAAGATGGGTTTCGTTTTCCGACGCCAAAACCTCAAACCACGGCGCAAAAACTTCGGCCATTCTGCCCGGATCATAGCGCTGCACCTCAAGGCCCGAACATTTTTGCGGCCCAGAAGTTGAGAATCCGCCGCAAATGAAAAATGCCCCAGGTGCCAGAGCCGTCGTGAGGGTGTTGATATAGCGTTCCCGGCTATCCGGGTCTGTCAAAAAATGGAAAACCGCGCGATCATGCCAAAGTTGATAGCACCGCTCGGGCTGCCAATCTATTACGTTGGCCTCGATAAATGTTACTTGGTCTGCGTCCACTCCAAGACGCAGCTTGCTCTGTACAAATGCGTTTGCAGATATATCCAACGCGGTAATATCGCGAAACCCCTGTGACAGCCAACCATCGATCAATTTTGATGCGCCACTGCCGATGTCGATCAGAGGCGCGGTATTTGACAATTTCACGGTCTCAAAAAATCGCAGAGAAGTAGCAGGCACCTCTTGATACCAACTGGTGGAATCATGAGATTTGGTTTGCCAAACATTGTCCCAATGAGCCTTTAAATCCTCCATATCTGTCTACCGTCCTCATGTTACGGGTCCATTTTGATACTTTGGCACCTTGTAAAATGTGGCTTAGACCGCCTCGATATAGCGAAACTCGCGCTCGGCGCCACCGTCCAAGGCCTTGATGGCCGCTTGGTACTCGTCGCTGTTATAACCCGCATCCGCAGCCTCCATGCTGGGCCATTCGATCACCACAGTGCGGGTCTTCTGACCAGCCTCACGAACCGCAATCGGCAGGCCCCGCGCTAAAAATCGCGCCCCTTTCGCCATCATTGCAGGCCCGGCAAGGACGGCATAATCCGCAAGTTTTGCCTCATCAGATACCGACGTGTAAATTACCACTTGAAGCACTTTTGGCATATCTATCTTCCTGTTTTGTTTTTTGACCTATGTCACTGGTACGGTTTCGTATAACCCATTCCCGATTTCAGATCAAAATGAAACATCAAACAGTGCGATCTGAGTTTCCCACAGGGTCGTTCCTTTTGGCTTTATTTGTATTGGGCGCGATTGAGAGCCCAGTATCCCTTGCTGCCCTCAAGATTACCCATCAATTTAGCCCATGCAAACGGGGTTCGCCCATTCTCATCTTTTGCCTTCACATTTGCCTTGGCGTCCAGCAACAGCATAACGGCGGCAGATTTGCCAAACCCGGCGGCCCAATGCAGCGGGGTCACACCATATTTGTTTGACGTATTCACCGTGGCACCTTTGGCGATTAACAGTTCCATGTTTCCCAAATGGCCGGTGCGCGTGGCATTCAAAAGCGGCGTAAACCCGGCTTTCGTACGCATGTTGATCGCCGCCCCCCGTTTTAACAACAACAGAGCTTTATCCTGCGCCATCCCCGCAGCAAGATATAGTGCCGACTGGCCCTTTTTATCCGTGGCATTCACTTTCGCCCGCGCGCCAAGCAACCGTGCCATGACATCAGCCGTCGAATACTGAATTGCCAGAGACAGTGGCGTTACGCCCCCCGCTCCCTTGGCATTCGCATCAGCACCTGCGGCCAACAATCTTTTGACCGCTTTCGCCGAATTTCTCTTAATTGCCAAATGTAACGCCATGTCTGAATCTGCATTGCGAGCATGTACTTTTGCGCGTGATTTCAACAATCTGTCCAGCATGGCATACCGGTCAAAGATCACCGCAAGATGCAGCGGTGTCTGCCCGATATCATCACGCAGGTTCACATTGGCCCCCGCCGCCATCAGAGTTTTGAATTTCGCCTCTTTTCCAAACCGCAAAGTCACTTGCAACGGCGTTATGCCGTCTTGGTCTTTTGCGTTGATATCCGCACCGGCCGAAAGCAGTGCTGCCACGGTTTTGGCGTTCCCAAAACGCGCCGCCAGATGCAGAGGTGTCTGTTCGGCGCTATTGCGGACATCGACATCAATTCCAGAGGCTATAATTTTCTCAATTGCTGGCAAAACACTGAATTGCGCAGCCCAGTGAAGGGTCGGCAGAACATAGCGTGGGTCATCGGTTGCCTGTTCACGCTCAGAACATCCCGTCAGTCCCAGAACACCCGCCAAAACAACGATCACTGCGAAAATATGCTGCTGCATGATAGGCGCCTCATTCCTTATGGCGATGGTAACGCCGATTGCCAGGTCCTTAACCCGTACAACACCCGTCACGCATGAGATTTAGGCTGCACATAAATCTTAAGGGTGCTGCAATACGAACCAATTCCAGCCTGTGGCGCAGAGATGCAAACCGCACGCCAATATATTAATTTACCGCCTAAATGACAGGATAATGATTGAAATCACCAAATAAACCGGCCGCCGCCTGTGCTTGGACCGATTTGCAACCCAGGCTGCGCAGGTTTCTGGGCGCGCGCACGGCAAAGACAGATATCCGGCTTCTTAGCTTTGCGTCCCAAGATCACCCCCCGATTTCGCGCTTCTGGCCGATATAAAGCAAACCCAAGCAGAGACTGCGCTTTGGGATCAGGCCCGCTGAATGGCATAATCAAAGCCTTGACCATCCCCACTTAGGATGAATATACTTGACTGTGGGGTGCTCGTTCGCCCCGTGAGGCCAAGGCCAAATCTACGCATCCGCTGACATTTTTCAGAAAGGATGAGCCGTGACCTCATTTACCGAAATTTCCTGTGCCCAATTGTTCAAAAAAATTGGCACCCCAGATGCCCCTAGGATCATCGACACCCGCCTTGCAGAAGATTACGCGCGTGATACGGCGCTGATCCCATCGTCACGGCGCATTTCACATCAAACAGTTCTGAACACACTACAGGATAAGCCACAGGAGACACCCACCGGCAAGACAGTCGTCGTGTGTCACGAGGGCCATAAAGTTTCCCATGGGGCAGCGGCTGTTTTGCGCGCGCAAGGGGTGCCGGCAGAAGTCTTGAGCGGTGGGTTTTGCGCTTGGCGTGAACAGGGCCTGCCCCTTGTCAGTCTCCAAGCACTAACAAAAAAACATTGGCAAGCGGGGCTTTGGGTTACACGACACCGCCCCAAAATTGACCGTATTGCCTGCCCTTGGCTACTGCGCAGGTTTATCGACCCCGACGCGCACATTCTGTTTGTACCACCGTCAGAGGTTTTGGCAGTTGCCGATACGTTTGACGCTATTTCCTTTGATATCGAACAGGGTGAGATCACCCATGAAGGCCCACTTTGCACCTTTGAGGTGATGCTGAAACGCTTTGAGCGGCACAGCGAGGCCTTGACCCGCATGGCGCGCGTCATCCGGGCCGCCGATACCAACCAGATCGAGACCACACCACAAGCCGCTGGGCTGCTGGCGCTCTCTATCGGGTTGTCAAAACTGTATCGCAACGACAACACTCAACTGGCTGCAGGCATGACCCTGTACGATATGTTATATCTATGGGCCCGAGACGGGGTTAACGAAACCCATGATTGGCCAAGGTAAAAGGAGCCAGAGCATGACCCCAGTTTCTATTTCCGACTTTATTCGGGTGTTTGGCAGAATTGGGATGCTATCGTTTGGCGGCCCTGCAGCACAAATCGCCCTGATGCATAAAGAGCTTGTCGACGAGCGCGCCTGGATCAGCGAACAGCGGTTTCTCAGCGCGTTGTCATTTTGCATGTTACTCCCGGGGCCCGAGGCGATGCAACTGGCGACCTTTAGCGGCTGGCGATTGCGCGGGGTTGCGGGCGGGGTGATCGCAGGAGGCCTGTTTGTGTTGCCCGGCGCTTGCGTGATCACCGCTTTGGCCGTGATCTACGCCTATTTCGGCACTATGCCATTGGTTCAATCGGCGTTCTTGGGCGTCAAAGCTGCTGTGGTAGTGATCGTGGCGCAAGCCCTTCTTAAGCTAAGCCGCAAAGCCCTGCGCAGCCGGTTTGAAATTGCCGTCGCCGCATTGGCTTTTATGAGCATCTACTTGCTGGACACCCCGTTCCCGGCTGTCATCACCGCAGCGGCGCTTGCCGGCTTTGTCTTTGCCGCACCGGGTCGTCACGCGGCCTCGGCCGCAGATACGCACCCCGATGCGGCCGTCGCCACGCCCCAAACCCTGCGCACCGTGCTGATTTGGGGCGGCCTATGGGCACTTCCGCTGCTTGCGCTTTATCTGTCAGGAAATGAATTTTTAACCGCGATTGGATTGTTTTTCAGCACTTTGGCTTTGGTAACATTTGGCGGAGCCTATGCAGTGTTGGCCTATATGACCCAAACCGTTGTGACCGATTTTCAATGGCTGACAACGGCCCAAATGATCGACGCGCTGGGATTGGCCGAAACCACACCGGGACCATTGATTTTGGTTACCCAGTTCGTCGCCATGCAGGCCGGATTTCAAGCGGGCAGCCTCGGACTTGCGTTTGCCGCCGGCGGGATTGCGCTCTGGATGACTTTCATCCCGTGCTTTTTGTGGGTTTTTACCTTCGGACCCTATTTTGACAAATTAAGCCGCAAGCCTAAACTAACGGCGGCACTGTCGGGTGTAACAGCCGCAATCGTCGGGGTAATTCTCAATTTATCACTTTGGTTTGCCATGCATCTTTGGTTTACTCAAACAGACTTGCACAGCTTTGGTCCGGTGCAGATTTTAATGCCTTCTTTGGAAAGCTTCGCTCCTTTAAGCCTTGCACTCACGGCTGTTGCTGCTTGGGCATTGTTACGTCTCAACGCTGGAATGGCACGCACCTTATGCGGAATGGCTATACTGGGAATTGCAACCGAAATAATAAATTTGACCTAAAATTTGCCGCATCTGGGCTTTTGTTTTTTCGCGAATGCCGTATGATCTCAAAGAAACGGAAATGGGATCAAAATGAGTGAGAACATCGACTATGGCAACCTGATGCATCAGGCCATGCGCGACCTGATCAAACAGGTTTTGCATGGTGTCAAAGACAATGGCCTGCCAGGGGACCACCATTTTTTCATCACATTCGACACTGAGCATCCAGAAGTTGAAATTCCCGGTTGGCTCACAGAACGGTATCCAAATGAAATGACCGTGGTTATGCAACATTGGTATGACGGGTTGGATGTGACCGACAACGGCTTTTATGTAACGCTGAATTTTGGCGATACCCCTGCCCCGCTTTATATTCCTTACGGAGCGTTAAAAACTTTTGTGGATCCATCCGTGGAATTTGGACTGAAGTTTGAAAACCAAAGCGATGAGACAGCAGACCCCGTTGGACCAGACGACAGCCTTTTGGGCAAGCTAGAACTGTCTGGTGATGACGCAGAAGAAAAAGCCCCTGCCGCTGAGGTCGTTAGCCTCGACAGCTTCAGAAAGTAACAGCGCCCTCTGTGGTTGGATCACATGTCTCGCAGGGCAGATCTTTGGACTGAACGCATAGTGCAAACAATATGCACAAGGAAAGCAGGCTGCTTGCATAGCCGCAGCATGTATGAAAATGGCGCTATCCATTTACCAAGTCTCAATTAAACGACAGCATTTTCTTGATTGGCAGCACGACACTCCGCGCCGACCCTGAGGAATACTAAAGACAGCCCAGTACTATCGAATGAAAACTATGCTCCAAAGTTTCCATTTGTTAGTGGTAAATTTATAAAAATAGATGATTTGGGTACATCATGAGTGACATAAAGCGAAAATTTGCATGCATTCTAGCAACTGACTGCGTAGGCTTTAGCAGACATATGAGCGATGATGAGGAAGGCACTTTAGACAGCCTGAAAACCTGCCGAAGCATCATTGACGCGGTGATACACGAGCAGGGTGGGCGGATTTTTCACACAGCGGGCGATTCTGTTCTTGCCGAGTTCGCGGGACCTATCAACTGTGTAAATGCGGCCGTAAACTTTCAAAACGCGCTCTATGACCGCAATAAAACCACCTCCGACGCAGATACGTTTATCGCACTGGAATGGCGGGTGGGGATTCACAGCGGCGATGTTATTGTCGAACAAGACAATATATATGGCAACGGCGTCAATATTGCCGCACGCTTGGAAAGCCAATGCAACCCCGGCCAAATTCTGGTGTCCCGTACAGTCAGTGAGCAGGTCAGCACACAGCTGGCGTCGATCACCAAAGCAGCCGGAACCCGAACCCTAAAGAACATTGCGTCAGATTTTGAAGTGTTCACAGTCGAAACCAATGCCGGCAGTCAACCCGCTGCCAGCGTTGACACTGCAGCCACAAGTCCAGAAGTCACCCCTCAGACCAAACCCTGCCTTGCCATTTTGCCTTTCGACAATCTGAATAAAAATGAAGACAGTTCCTTTTTGACCGATGGGATCTTTGAAGACGTCACCACTGAACTTGCCATGGTACGTCAGCTGTCGGTGATCTCGCGGCAATCGAGCATTAATTTCGGCGCAAGCGGCGCAGATATAGAGCAGTTGATCCAGCAATTTAGCGTCGACTATATGATCAATGGCAGCGTGCGCTCTGCTGGCAAAAAAGTACGGGTCTCAGTCACCCTGTCGGCCGCACAAAACCGCGAAATTCTTTGGAGTAAACGCTTTGACCGGGTGCTGGATGATATTTTCGAAGTGCAAGATGAAATCGTCCGCTCTGTTGTAAATCAAATTCTGGGAGAAATAGAAGTCTCCAGTCTCGAGCGGGCAAAACGCAAGCCGACAGAGAATATGAATTCTTACGAATTTTTGCTACGGGGAAAAGAGTTACATCACCAATTTGAACGCGCCGCAAACGCCGAGGCGCTCTTGATGTTTGAAGCCGCGATTAAGTCCGACCCACAAAACGCCCAAGCCTACGCCTGGAAGGCTTGCACACTTGGGCAGGCGATGGCGCGTGGATTTTCTGACACATCCTCAGACGAGTTGTTTCCCACCGCAATGGAACTGGTTAATACAGCGATCAAAATGGACCCTAACGATTTCGAATGCCACCGCCTCTTATCCGCGGTCCACGGTGCGATGGGCGACATGAAGCTTGCGGTCGAACACGGCAAACGGGCCTATGAACAGGTCCCGAACGACCCGCGTATCTTACAACAATACGGCGAGGCGCTACTGAAGTCTGGCAACGACGTATCGCTGGGCTGTGAACTGACGCTGATGGCATTGGAAATCGATCCCGTGCCGCAGGGTCAGATCAATAGCGACAAACGAAAATCAGATGCGGCCTTCGCATGTTTTTTAAATGAAAAATACGAACACTGCATACAGCTTGCCTCAGAGATATCTAAACTCGCCCCAATGACTTGGCTGTTCGCGGTCTCGTCGCAACTGGCACTGGGTCAAGAACCAGCAACAAACAGATTTATAACGCAAGACCTCACATCCTACAAAAGTGTAGATTTTTCAGAAGAAATCAACAAATGCAAACTTGCGGACCGAGTCATCGTTGGTCAATTACGTGAGACGTATTCGACAAAAATTATCGATATTTTGAACGCCTAGCCGGCGGCGTACCGCAAGGGGGTGGCGCCATAAGCCGCTTTATGTTCAACGCTGGGTCTTCAAAATCTTGAGACTTTAGCCACCAAAATGCGTCGGCCCATGCAAACGTTCAAGATTGACGATCGCCGACAACATCAGCCGGTCTTGGCTCCAGTCGCCTTGGTTTGTCATTGCCACCGAAATCGAGATCACAAGCCCCATGAGAAACACACTCAGAACGCCCGCGAGACGGCGGCCTTGCGGCACTTTATTCGCGTCAAAAACCGACGTCATTCTGCGCCTGAGAAACGCAACCGAATTGACCGCAAAAAGTGACTTGTCGATCTGCGCAAACGGCACCGAAGAGATCAATACCAATTGTTTAGGATCCTGCCGCAGGCTGTTGCGGCAGACCCTGAAAAGGCACTCACAATAGGCTTTCACATCATAGCGATTGCGCGCCAACACCTGTTGATCGCAAGACAGCTCACGCAGTTGATCCACCTGCCGCTTCCAAAAAATAAACACCGGGTTCCAGAAAAAAAGCGGTCGCAATGCCTCGAGGGCGATTTCCCATTCGATATCGCCTTGCCGCAGATGTTGAAATTCATGCGCCAACGCCATCTTTAAATCGTCACTCTGGCCCAGCATTGCCGAGGGCAGAACAATATAGCGGCGGCGCAAACTACGGGTCGAAAACGGCACATGGCTGGTGTCTGACAGGCGTAAATGCAAGTTTCCGAACTGCCGCCATGCATGGCTGCGGCTGATGATATTGTTCAGCGCCATCATACTGCGTAAAATTCTGACCGTCCCCACGCTAAATCCAATGATAACGCAGCCGGTCAAAATCACCGCTCCTGTGGTATTAAAGCCGACAAGCGCCGACATCATTTCGCTGCGCAGACCCAGAAAATACTCCAATTGCGAGGGTTGCATGGCAAACCCGCCATTCAGGTATTGCGCCAAAACGATATCAGACAGGCTTATCGCATAGGATTGCGACACAGTCCCCGTCTCAATCAACATATCAAACGCAACCCCAAAAAACGGGCTGACGGCAACCGCCAAAAACACGCCGTTCAACAACCTCAGTTGCAAACCAAAGGCCTGTGAAAATCCAAACCGACCCAAAATGAAACGCGCTAGCGACCAGATACTAAAAGCACATATCAACAAAATATTTGCATCAATATAAGCGTTAATTAAGTAATTAATCAGGGTCATTCTTTAACCTCCTATCAAGAAGTGCTCGAATTTCCTCTAGGGCCTGTTCCGACAATCCGTCATCATCCACCAAACGCGCCACCAAAGAGGCAGGCGTATCGTCAAACAGTTTTGCAGACAGATTTTTTAACGACCTCGACTGATAGGCATCCTTGGCCAGAACCGGGGTGTAGACAAACGTCTTTCCCTCTTTGACACTGGTGACAAAGTTCTTTTGCTCCAGAATACGCATGATCGTCGCAGCCGACGTATACGCGAGATTTCGATCCACCGCGAGTTTGGCGATCAAGTCCCGCACGGTTCCCTGACCGATTTGCCACAGCACTGTCATGAATTCCAATTCAACTTCGGTCAGGAATTCACTTTTCTTTTTCTGTCGCATCAGGTCGTCCTGTAATTTTGCGGCACTTTTGACCGCTTTTTGAAACTAAATACTATAACTTTCGTTTTACCAAGTAGTTTCTGTCAGACCTTGGTTAAGCTTCATACCTTGCGGAAACAAAACACCGCCCAAAGCAAACTCAGCCCCAAAGGGGTCCAGAGCGGCATTCCCATCAATCCAAGCCAAGCCAGAAAAATATACACACTGCCCAAAAGTGCGATAAATAACCGATCGCCTCGGGTGGTTGTCAGGCCCAGAATACCCCTGCGTTCCGCCCCGCCAGGGCTGCGTATTTCAATCACAATCAACACCGCAATTGCGCTGAAGATCCCGACAAACACCAGTGCAGTCGGCCAGGTCCACGCCATCCAAATCAGCATTATACCCTCCCCAGGGCAAAGCCCTTGGCAATATAGTTACGCACGAAATAAATTACGATTGCGCCAGGAATGATGGTCAGCGTACCCGCGGCCGCCAGCAGCCCCAACTCATAACCTGCGCTTGAGGCAGTTTTTGTCATTGTAGCGGCAATTGGCTTTGCAGCCACAGCAGTCAGGGTCTTGGCCAAAAGCAGCTCAACCCAGGAAAACATGAAACAAAAAAACGCTGCGACCCCGACCCCAGCCTTGATTGAAGGTAAAAAGATCGTCATGAAAAAGCGCGGGAAACTATAGCCGTCGACTGCGGCGGTTTCATCCAATTCCTTTGGCACCCCCCCCATAAACCCCTCAAGGATCCAAACTGCGAGCGGAATATTAAACAGACAATGGGCCAGCGCCACAGCCAGATGGGTGTCAAACAACTCAACCGCCGAATACAGCTGAAAGAACGGCAGCGCAAACACTGCCGCCGGTGCCATCCGATTGGTCAAAAGCCAAAAGAATAGGTGTTTGTCACCCAGAAAACTATAACGCGAGAACGCATAGGCCGCAGGCAGCGCCACTGTTATCGAAATCACCGTATTCAGAGACACATAGATAATTGAGTTGATATACCCCCAATACCATGTGGGGTCAGTGAAAATCACCCGGTAGTTATCAAAGGTCCAAGTCTGTGGAAACAGGGAGAACCCCGATAGAATTTCGCCAGTGGTCTTGAAACTCATCGCCACCAGCCAATAGATCGGCAGCATGAGAAACAGCGTATAAAGGATTGGGATCAGAATGCTCAGACGCATTTTTGGCTGGGTCATTTGACATCATCCTTTGTCATCAGCGTGTAGAACAACCAAGAGATCAAAAGCGTGATTGCAAAATAGATCAACGACATCGCCGCAGCCGGACCCAAGTCAAACTGACCGAGCGCTATTTTCACAAGATCGATCGACAGCAAGGTCGTTGAATTTCCGGGCCCACCACCGGTCAGGACGAATATCTCGGTATAGATATTAAAACTGTCCATGAACCGCAGCAAAATGGCGATGGTCAACACCTGTTTCATTTTAGGCAGTTGAATGTATCGAAACACGGCCCATTTGCTTGCGCCATCAATTTTGGCGGCCTGATAATAGGCATCCGGGATCGACACCAGACCTGCATAGCTGAGCAAAACCACCAGCGATGTCCAGTGCCAGACATCCATGGTGATGATCGTCGCCCAAGCGGCAAACGGGTCCTGGGTCATATTATAATCAATGCCCAGCGTATGGTTCATAAAATACCCAAGCAAGCCGATGTCAGGCAGGGTAAAGATATTCCACATCGCACCAACCACATTCCAAGGAATCAGCATCGGCAGCGCCATAGTGACCAGAAAAAACGGCACCCAGATGCCTTGACGCGGCATCGCCAGCGCGATGGCAATTCCCAGCGGCACCTCTATCACAAGGATCAACCCTGTGAACATAAACTGCCGTCCCAAGGCGGCGTGGAACCGATCCGAATTCAGCAACTTTTCGAACCAGCCCAAGCCCTCCCAGAAAAACAGATTGTTTCCAAAGGTTTCCTGCACCGAATAATTCACCACGGTCATCATTGGTATCAGCGCGTTGAACGCCACAAGCAACAATACTGGCAGCACCAAAAACCAAGCTTTTTGATAGGTTTTTTTCATTCTGCGGCCTCCAACGCTTGGGTGGCGATCCAGCCATCGCGATAAAGCCGGGTCTTGCTGGGGTCAAAGCGCAAATGGGTCGCCGCGCCCTGCACCGGTGCAGCACCTTCCACAATCACTTTGATCAAGGTCTCTCCCACTACGGTATCAACCACGCTGTGACGGCCAATATCTGCCACCTTTCGCACAGTTGCCGGCACACCAGTCGCGCCAAATGTGATAAATTCAGGCCGGATGCCGATCTGGGTTAGCCCCGCGCCCTGATCCACAGTTCCAGCCTCAATCGGGCCTTCCAAAACCACGGTGTGACCTTCAAACAGCGCCTGACCGTTCTGTACGTTACACGGCAAAATATTCATCCCCGGCGAGCCGATAAAATGGCCAACAAACGTATGGGTGGGGCGTTCAAAAAGCTCAACCGGAGTGCCAATCTGAACAATCTGTCCATCCTCCATGACAACGACTTGATCCGCAAAGGTCAACGCTTCGGTCTGATCATGGGTGACATAGATCATCGTGGCACGCACTTTTTGATGCAGTTCTTTCAACTTCGAGCGCAACGTCCATTTAAGATGTGGATCGATCACCGTTAAAGGTTCGTCGAACATCACGACATTGACGTCATCGCGCACCAGACCGCGCCCCATAGAAATTTTTTGCTTATTGTCGGGTGACAAGCCCGCCGCAGGTTTCCGCAGCATCTCAGTGACATCAAGCATTTCAGCAATTTTGGTCACTCGGTCTTTGACCACCGCTTCATCAACACCGCGGTTACGCAGCGGAAAGGCCAGATTATTATAGACGGTCATGGTGTCATAAATGACTGGAAACTGAAATACTTGGGCAATATTCCGCTGCTCTGGCGGCAAATCAGTAACATCTTTTCCGTCAAATAAAATACGGCCCTCAGAAGGCGCCAACAAGCCCGAGATAATGTTTAACAGGGTGGATTTACCACAACCCGACGGCCCAAGCAGCGCGTAAGCACCGCCATCATGCCAATCGAGATCAATGTCCTTCAGCACGTAATCATCCGGCCCTTTCGGGTTAGGCAGATAGCTGTGCCGCAATTGAGAGAGGGTTATTCTTGCCATATCTGATGCTCTACTTACGCCACACGTTGACCGTCAGCAGCAAAGTAAAAGCACTTTGTCGGGTCAAGATAAAAGGGATGTACTGCGCCGATTTCGTAACTATGAACGCCATGCGCCAATGACACCCAAACGTCTTTGCCTATTGAGAAATGCGCGCTGCTGTCCGACCCGCTGAGTTCAGTCACCAACACAGTGCCTGTCAGCGGCACACAGGCTGTTTGAGTTTTCACTGGCGCAACATGATTGGGCCGGACCGCGACTTGATAGATCCCGTCGCGCAGCGCTGCTGCGTCTCCCGACAATTCCCAACTGGTCTCAGGGTTCAAATGCGCGGTTGTTCCATTTTTTGTGATCTGAGCGGCATTGATTGGCGGATCAGAGAATACATTTGCCGATGTGAAATCATGGGGCCGGTGATATAATTCGCTGGTTGGGCCGAACTGAGACACCCGCCCATCAGAAATCAGCGCCGTCTCTCCGCCCAGCAGCAGCGCCTCTTCCGGCTCGGAAGTGGCATAGACCACAACCGCTCCACGGCCAGCAAACAACACCGGCAATTGCTCGCGCAGTTCTTCACGCAGTTTAAAATCCAGATTGGCCAAGGGTTCGTCTAGAAACACCGCCTTGCTTTGTTTTACGATGGCGCGGGCAAGCGCTGTGCGCTGTTGCTGGCCGCCCGACAGCTCTTGTGGCCGCCGCGCCAGCAATGGTCTGATCTGCAGGATGTCAGCCGCCTCTTCCACCCGCCCTTGCAACTCGGAGCCAGATATTCCAGCGAGTTTAAGCGGTGAGGCAATGTTATCAAACACCGTCATATGCGGATAATTTACAAAAAACTGATGCACGAGGGATATGTTACGCTTTTGTGTCGACAACGCCGTAATATCGGCACCGTCCATCAAAATCTTACCGCCGGCGACCGGATCTAAACCAGCCATCAATTTGATCAAAGAAGTTTTCCCCGACCCTGTTTCACCTAACAGAACGTTGAAATGCCCAGGCTTTAATAGCAGGGTCGTGGGCTTGATATGGCACACCCCCCCCACCTGTTTGGAAATATTTCTCAGCTCAAGCGTCATAAGTTCTCTTTTCAGTATCTACACCAGATCTGTGATGGGTACGGGTCTCTGGCACCGCCTATCGCTTACATGCGCCCCGGTCTTTTAAAGTCAGGGCCCAAAGTGGGCCCTGACCATACCTAAGGTTACCATTTACAAACGGTTATTGCGACGCCCAACGGGCAACCAGTGCTTCATAATTCACTGTTTGACCCTGTGGCTTTTCATTGGCCAGCAGTGGCTTGGCACCACCATTGGCAAACCAATAGGCTTCATCGCGTTCTTCGTTCAGGCGCGGGCCACAACCACCATATACATTGGCAGCCTCATCGGCGGCCTGCATACGTGCCATTGTGATATCCATTTCACCTGCGAGACGATCCATTGCCTCTTGCGGGGTAAACGCTCCCGAGTTCACATCACCGATCTGCTGCCACCAGATTTGTGCCAACTTTGGGTAATCAGGTACGTTGATCCCGGTTGGCGACCATGCCACGCGGTCAGGCGAACGATAGAACTCGACCAGACCACCCAGTTTGCCAGCCCGCTCCGTAAAGGAGGAGTGATTGACGGAACTGTCGCGGATAAAGGTCAGACCCACATGCGACTTTTTCACATCGACCGTCTTGGAGACCACGAACTGTGCATAGAGCCACGCGGCTTTTGCGCGCTTTTCTGGTGTCGACTTCAGGATTGTCCAGGATCCAACATCCTGATAACCAACCTTCTGTCCCTCTTCCCAATACGGGCCATGCGGGCTTGGAGCCATCCGCCAGAGCGGTGTACCTTCGGCGTCAACTGTGTTGTTGCCCGCGGACTGCGGTGCCACCATGTCGGCGGTAAAGGCGGTGTACCAGAAAATTTGCTGAGCCACATTGCCTTGGGCCAATGCCGGCAAAGATTGATAGAAATCATAGCTCGCCGCACCGGGAGGGGCGTAGTTGCGCAGCCATTCATCCCATTTTCGGATCGCATAGACCGCCGCTGGGCCGTTGGCTGCCCCACCGCGGCTGACGGATGCGCCAACAGGGTTACAGGTTCCCGCTTCCATCCGAATACCCCATTCATCGATTGGAATACCGTTCGGCTCGCCTTTTGATCCTGCACCAGCCATTGATAGCCACGCATCAGTCATGCGCCAACCAAGATCAGGCGCACGTTTGCCGTAATCCATATGGCCATAGATGGTGTTCCCATCAATTTCTTTAACATCCTTCGAGAAGAATTCCGCGATGTCTTCATAGGCCGACCAATTCACAGGCACGCCAAGATCATAGCCATATTTGGCCTTGAAAGCGTCTTGCAGATCGGTACGGTCAAACCAGTCTTTGCGGAACCAATACAGGTTGGCAAACTGCTGATCAGGCATCTGATAAAGATCGCCATCGGGACCAGTGGTAAACTGGGTGCCCATAAAGTCATCCAGATCAAGGCCCGGGTTTGTCACATCTGCGCCAGAACCCGCCATGAAATCTGTCAGGTTGACCGCCAGCTGCAAGCGCGAGTGGGTCCCGATCAAGTCACTGTCGTTGACATAGGCGTCATACAGATTGCGGCCGGTTTGCATTTGCGTTTGTACGGCCTGTACGACCTCACCCTCGCCCAGAATCTGATGGTTGACCTTGATTCCGGTAATCTCTTCAAACGCTTTGGTCAGCACTTCAGACTCGTACGAATGGGTTGGTATACCCTCTGACAGTACATTGACCTCCATGCCCGCAAAAGGCTTGGAAGCGTTGATAAACCACTTCATTTCTGACAGCTGTTCCGATTTTGACAGCACTGATGGCTGAAATTCTTGGTCAACCCATTTTTGGGCTGCCGCTTCATCGGCAATAGCTGTTGTTGACCCCGCAATGACGGCAGATACCGCTACTGCGGAGAGCAGATACTTACGCATCTTGTCTCCTCCCATTATATCGATTTGAGCCGGGCATTGCCGACAGGTTCATAGTTGAACAATGGAGACCCGCTTGTCAACTAAAAGTTTAGTAGTTGTAAGCTTAAAAAGTTAATGATATAAGTAATTGTTTTAAGTTGATAAAAAGTTAATGCTCTTGAGATATGCACCTTTTGACTCCAAAAAAATAAATTCCTGCCCACATCACACAGGCCAAAAAAAAATGCAGGCAGACAGCAAAGCAAACCCATTTTGCAAGGGTGATGCCCTGATATCGTCACAGTACCTAGGGCAGTTTTTTGCGAACCCACCTATGCGATGATGGGAGGCGGTAAATTATCCGCGAGGCACCAGATCAAGGGTTGCTGAGTGCGGCAGCTTTCGTCACACAGACAAACATGTTAGACCGTCTTTATACTCGTCTTCTGGCTTTATCACAGCACCCCAAAGCGCTTTGGGTACTGGCACTGGTAGCATTTGCCGAAAGCTCGGTTTTTCCGATCCCACCAGATGTTTTGATCCTGCCCATGGTTCTGGCAGCCCCATCACGGGCGTGGATAATTGCCTCAGTTGCCATGGTCGCCTCGGTTGCCGGTGGCATGCTTGGATATGCAATCGGCGCGGTGATGTTCGAACAACTTGGCCACCCAATCCTGCAAGCTTTGGGAAAAGGTGATGCAATCGTGGAGTTCAACCAACGCTTTAACAACCTTGGATTCTGGGCAGTCCTAGGCGCCGGGCTAACGCCCTTTCCCTATAAGGTGGTTACCATTATGTCTGGGTGGACTGGCATGCATTTGGGCACTTTCATCGCCACGTCAATATTGGCGCGCGGATTGCGGTTTTTTATTGTCGCGGGGCTTTTGTGGAAGTTCGGGGCGCCAATTCGCGGCTTTATTGAAAGACGGTTGGGACTGCTGTCGATCTTGGTTATGGTGCTGCTCATTGGAGGGTTTTTTGTGGTGAAAATGTTATGAACCAGTCGCGATTGGTCATGCTGGCAATGGCGGGATCGGCAGCGCTTTTTCTGAGTGCCTTGGGGTTCCAATATCTGGCAGATTTGGCGCCGTGTAAGATGTGTTATTGGCAACGCTATCCGCATGTCACAGCCATTCTTTGCGGCTTTGGCTTTTTTATTATGAAGCATCCGTTGGCACTTTGGCTGGGGGCAGCTTCGGCCTTGGCAACCGCCACAATCGGAATGTACCACGCCGGGGTTGAACGTGGCGTCTGGCAGGGGCCAACAAGCTGCACCTCGCAGTCGATTGACGGGCTCAGCACCGAAGAGTTACTGGCACAGATCATGGCCGCGCCTATGGTGCGATGCGATGACATAGCCTGGGAGTTATTGGGGCTGTCAATGGCCGGTTGGAACGCGGTGGCTTCATTGAGCCTGATGGTGATCTGGCTCTGGGCCAGCAAGTTGTGGACCCAGCGCTAGCGGGCTTTGCGCGTCGACAACAATAGGCTGGTTTCGCTTGATGTCACCCCGTCCATGCGTCGGATTTTAGCCAGAGTACTGTCAAAATCTTCCAGAGAGTTTGTGCCAATCTCGGCGATAACATCCCAGCGCCCATTGGTCGAATGCACCGCGCGCAGTTCTGGCAAGCCGGTCAGCTGACGCACAATACGGTCCGTGCCACGGCCCTCAATACCAATCATCATAATGCCGCGCACCGGATCATGGATTGCGTCATCTTTCAAAACCACCGTAAAACCCAGAATATCACCGCGTTGCTGCAAGCGCTCAATGCGACTGCGCACCGTGGTACGCGACACACCCAGCCGATGCGCTAAATCAGAAAGCGACACCCGGGCATTTTCGCGCAGAGCCGATATCAGACCATGATCTTTTTTATCCATTTCGAACTTTTTGACATTCATTACGTCTAATTTGCTTTCAATTAGATCACTTTAACGGCTTTTTTACAAACTATTTTTACATCATAGCTACGCCGTGATAAACAACGGACCAAGGGTATGATGAGGCAACAGCACTGTATTTTGGTCGGCGCTCCCGTCGACAGCGGCAAAAAACGGGCCGGCTGTTTAATGGGCCCGGACGCTTACCGCACCGCCGGACTGGCGCGGGCCCTGCATGAGCTTGGGCACACGGTCAGTGATCTGGGCAACATCACGGCAGCGCCAGTGGCAAAAGTTCAAACCACGCTCAGTGCATATCAGTTGGAAGAAACAATCGGTTGGACCAAAAACCTAGCCAAAACTGCACATAGCGCGATCACTGACGCAGTTCCTATTTTTCTCGGTGGCGACCACGCCCTGTCTCTGGGCTCGATCTCGGGGGTGACCCGCTATGCCACAGCACAGGGGCGACCACAATTTGTGCTGTGGCTTGATGCCCACAGCGACTTTCATACTTTGGAGACATCGACCTCGGGCAATCTACACGGTACGCCTCTGGCCTACCTCACCGGCCGAGACGGCTTTCCGGGCTTTCCAGAGCTGCACACGCCCATCCCGCAAGAAAATGTCTGTATGCTGGGCCTGCGTTCGATTGACCGTCCCGAGTTAGACGCCTTGGCCTCAAGCCGGATCTCACGCCACGATATGCGCGAGATCGACGAGCACGGAATCGCACAGCCACTCTCGCAATTTTTGACCCGCGTGGCCGCCGCCGGCGGTATGCTGCATGTGTCCCTTGATGTGGATTTCCTTGACCCGTCAGTCGCCCCAGCGGTTGGCACGACGGTGCCCGGCGGCGCAACTGTGCGCGAGGCCCATCTGGTGATGGAGATGCTACATGACAGTGGGTTGATGACGTCGCTTGATCTGGTGGAATTAAATCCTTTTTTAGACGAACGCGGTAAAACCGCTTTGCTTATGGTCGATCTGGCCGCCTCTGCCTTCGGGCGGCGGGTCTTTGATCGCCCAACCCGACCATTTCATTAAAGGATACACCATGCCCCCGCCGTCAGAAAAAGCACTGGTTCCGTTCATTTCAGTCGATCATATGATGCAACTGGTCAATCACATCGGCTTGGAACAGATGCTCACCGGGTTGGCCAGCGCCATTGAAGACGATTTCAAACGGTGGCAAAGCTTTGACAAAACACCGCGCATTGCCAGTCATTCGGCCGAAGGCGTGATCGAGCTAATGCCCACCGCAGATGAAACCACTTACGGTTTCAAATATGTCAACGGCCATCCCCAGAACACCCGCAGTGGATTGCAAACTGTCACCGCTTTTGGCTTGTTGGCCGATGTCAAAACTGGCTATCCGGTTCTTTTGACCGAAATGACGCTTTTGACGGCCCTACGCACAGCAGCAATGTCGGCAGTCGCAGCCAAATATCTGGCCCCAGAGGCTGCCGGAACCATGGCTATGATCGGCAATGGGGCGCAGTCGGAATTTCAAACCATCGCAATGAAGGCTATCTGTGGGGTTACATGTGTGCGGCTGTATGATACTGACGCCGCCGCAACCACAAAGGCAGCGAAAAATCTGGCTGACCATGGGATAAAAGTAATCCGGTGCACCAGCCCCGAGCAAGCCATTGAAGGCGCACAAATCATCACCACTTGCACGGCCGACAAGCAATATGCCACTATTGTGACAGATAACATGATCGGTGCCGGGGTTCATATCAATGCCATTGGTGGCGATTGTCCGGGCAAAACAGAATTGCACCGGAATGTTTTGCTCAGATCAGATATTTTTGTGGAATACCCACCTCAAACGCGGATTGAGGGCGAAATTCAGCAACTTGAGCCCACACATCCTGTCACAGAACTCTGGCGGGTCATCGCCGGTAAAAGTGCGGGGCGCACTGAGGCAAAGCAAATTACTCTGTTCGATAGTGTGGGTTTTGCAATCGAGGATTTCAGTGCCCTGTGTTATGTACGCGCGCAGGTGCACGACACCCCATTTTCACAACTCCTCGATCTGCTGGCTGATCCAGACGACCCCCGCGATCTCTTTGGTATGCTGAAAAGATCACAGCAAAGTGCCTCAACGCTAGAGATAGTCTGACCGCTGCAATCCATATTTTGCCATTTTTTCATTCAACGTGCGGCGCGGCAAGCTCAATTCTTCCATCACGGCCAGAATGCTGCCCTTCAGACGGCGCATTGTGTTGTCGATCAACATGCGCTCAAAGGCTTCGACGTATTCTTTCAGTGGTTTACCATCGGTGGTGACAACAGCCGGGACCTGTTCGGAATCCACCATTAACAAGGACGAGAGTGATCCGCCACCGCGGCGCGATTGTAAAATTGCGCGCTCTGCCACATTGATCAATTGTCGCACATTCCCCGGCCAGGGTGATTGTAGAATTTGCGCTGTGTCCTGCGCCGACAACTTGGGCGCCTCACAGCCGTATTCTTCAGAAAACTGACTGCTGAGCTGCCTGAATAACGCAAGAATATCATCGCCACGTTCCCGCAGTGGAGGAGCGGTGATCCGCAGTCCGGCCAATCGGTAAAACAAGTCATTGCGCAATGTCTCTTGCGGCATATGAGCAGGGTCTTGGCTGTTACAGACAGCAATGATCCGCGTCTCGGGCGGGCTGCCCTGCTGATCCAAAAAACTGAGCAGCCGGGCCTGAACCGCCGGCCCAAGCGTTTCAATATCTTCTAACACCAAAGTCCCGCCTCTGGCGGCCTCAACCGCGGGCAGCTGGCTCTCATCTGGCTGCATGGGACCAAACAGACGCCCAATAAGCGTCTCTTGTTCGACAGCGCTGCAGGAGATCAATGAAAATGTTTTGCCAGCCCGAGCGCCAGCGGCATGCAGTGCGTGAGCTGCAAGGGTTTTTCCAGTGCCGGTTTCACCATCTATCAACACATGTCCATCAGCCTGCCCCAGATCCAAGATGTCCTCTCGCAGTTGCCGCATGGCTGGCGAGTTTCCAGCCAGTTTTTGCATCAGCTGCCCCCCATCCGACAATTCACGGCGCAATGCCCGATTATCAAGCGTCAACCGTCGTGCCACAGTTGCTTTGCGAACGATCGCGGTCATATTGTCAGGATCAAAAGGCTTTTCCAGAAAATCAAACGCCCCAAGACGCATCGCCTCAACCGCCATCGGCACATCACCGTGTCCAGTAATCATCATCACAGGCAAGGCGCTATCGCTGCTCATCAATTTTTTCAGCAAGCCCAGACCATCCATACCCGGCATGCGAATATCTGTGATGACAATACCCGGATAATCGGGGCCAACAACGCTTAGCGCCTCTGCAGCACTGGCAAAGCTTTCGGTGTCATAGCCCGATAGAGACAACCACTGCGAGATGGAAAGACGCATATCTTTTTCATCGTCAACAATTGCGACCTTCATCATTTTAGACATCTTTCATCACTCCGCTGCGGCAATATGATCGGTCAGAATCGGCAGTTGCATTTCAAACAAGGCTCCACCGTCTTCAACGTTGCGAACCAAGAGCCGGCCGCCCAAATCTGTGACAATGCCCGACGAGATCGCCAAGCCCAAACCAACACCCTCACCGGGCTGCTTGGTGGTGTAAAAAGGCTCGAACAATGCATCCAGATCATCAACCCCATAGCCATTATCGCGCACGGTCAGGCTGGCATTTTCGCCACCAACCAATCGAATTTCGATCTCTGGATCCACAACGCCCTGCGTGGCATCGATGGCATTGCGCAATAAATTGACCAAGACCTGTTCAATCCGGACCCTGTCTCCCAAAACCCAAACCGGCGTCTCCGGGGCTGTCCGAATGATATCCACCGCTTCTTGTTTCAATTGCAGTTCCATCATCGACAGAACCGCGCCAATCGCACTGTTCAAATCAACAGGCCCAAGACTATCCCCGCCCTTGCGCGCATAGGATTTCAACTGCCGGGTAATCGCCCCCATGCGTTCAAGCAAGTCATCAATGCGGTGAAACGACACCAAAGCCTCGTCCGGGCGGTTCCGCCCAAGCAAAAGGCGCGCCCCCGCTAAATAGGTTTTCATCGCCGCCAGAGGCTGGTTCAGTTCGTGGCTTACCGCCGCTGACATTTGCCCCAAAGCGGCCAGTTTAGAACTTTGCGCTATCGTTTGCTCGGCCACTTCAAGGGTTTTCTGCACCCGCTCTCGTTCCGCAATCTCACGCTGCAGGCGTAAATTAAGCTGCCGAAGATCTGCCGATTCTTGTTGAAACCGCTGCATGCGATCTACAGACTGCCGGCTGAGATAATAAAAACAAAACGCCAGGAAAACCGCAAACCCCATTACTTCCAGCGCCAAAAACCCGTTCACCCGTTCCCGCACCCCGGCATAGGTCCGAAACCCGGCCATGCGCCAACCGCGAAATGCCACCCGGCTTTCTACGCGCATCATGCCTTCACCGCGCAGATAGGCATCCGCAGGCACTGCAGTCCAATTGCTTGTCGTCTGAATGGCGCGCTGTATCGCGCCACTGGGCGGTTGGCGCGCCAGCGCCTCACCTTCACTGAGCCCCCGCCAGAGCGGTTCGGTTGACAGAATAATCACTCCGGTGTTGTCAGTGACGATCACAGCATCCGAAATTCCGGCCCAAGCATCTTCGTATTTTTGCAGATCTGCCTCGACAAAAATCACGCCAATGGTCACTCCTTGGCTTTCTATCCGCCGAGAATAGATAAAATTATAGGCTCCAACCTCGTCTTTATAGACGGTGAACATGGTGGCATCCACACCCATAGCTTGGGTGAAAAAGGCTGAGTCTTGATGCTGAGATCCAAGGCGGGTGCGATCGGTTGACGCCACCACCCGGCCTTCCGCATCTAGCAGCGTCAGCGTTTCCGCACCAATCTCATCCACAAACGAGATCAGGCGCTGTGTTGACTGTGAGAAATTACTCGAATTCAACGCACCTATCAGCGCGGGGTCGCGCGCCAAAAGCTGCGGAACAATGGCAGTTTGGCGCAATTCACTTAGAAGGGTACCGCTGTAGAGGGCAAGGCGCAATTCTGCTTGATTGCGTGATGTTTCGGTAAAGCGGTTGATCAAAACCCGGTTGGTCACCCATATAGACGCAATCGCCAACACCGTAAGAAACGCCAAAGCAAGCCTGATCCGCCATTTAATTTGCCCCGTAAGAGCAGTCTCTTGAACTGGTTGGTGATCCTTTTCCATACATTACACTAGGACTGTTTTGCGCAATTCTCAAGTCATACGGGCGCCATCTGCGACATCAAACTGGCGAAAAGTCGCTGGCCATCAGCGCTGTGATGCTGCGGATCAAAAGCGCGCTCGGGGTGCGGCATCATCCCCAGAATACGACGATTTTGTGAAAGAATTCCTGCCACGGAACCATCCGAGCCGTTCGGGTTATCCACATAGGTAAATGCAATTCGGTCATCACCTAGCAACCGTGCCATCACCTGTGCATCTGCAGTGTAGTTGCCATCGTGATGGGCAACCGGAATTTGCAAAATCTGATCGGCGCAGTAATCCGCAGTAAACGCGCTGTCAGTGCTGCCAATCTGCAGACCTATCGTCTTGCTGATAAATTTCAGCTGCACATTGCGCAACAAAGTACCAGGCAACAGCCCGGTCTCGGTCAAAATCTGAAATCCATTGCAGATGCCCAACACATACCCGCCCCGCTCAGCATGGGCGATGACCGAGCGACAAATCGGGGAATTTGCTGCAATCGCCCCACAGCGCAGATAATCCCCGAACGAAAATCCCCCCGGCAATCCCACGATATCAATACCATCAGGCAGCGTCGTGTCCTTATGCCAGACCATCGTCACCTCGGCGCCAGCAGCTTTGAACGCTACGGCAAGATCGCGATCACAGTTTGATCCGGGAAACACAATCACTGCAGCGCGCATTAGATGAACTCCACGTGGTAGGTTTCGATCACCGTGTTGGCGAGCAGCTTTTCGCACATCTCCCCAACCCGTTTTTCGGCCGCCGCGCGGTCTGTCTCGATCAAGTCCAGCTCAATCACCTTGCCTTGCCGCACGCCTTCGACGCCTTCAAAGCCCAAGGTCCCAAGCGCATGGCGCACCGCTTCGCCCTGAGGGTCAAGAACCCCGTTTTTCAACATAATATGTACGCGCGCTTTCATGTCGTCTCCTTACGGTCACAGGGGCACTCGGGGGTTTTAGTTAATCAGCGTCGGCTTGCCCATCGGGGCAGAATTTTTCGGCATAACGCCAAGTCGGCGCGCAACTTCGGTATACGCGTCAGTCAAATTGCCCAGATCGCGCCGAAACACATCTTTGTCCAACTTTCGGCCCGTTTCGATATCCCATAACCGACAGCTATCTGGGCTGATTTCATCGGCAACGACAAGCCGTTGAAAATCGCCGTCATAAACCCGGCCAATTTCGATTTTAAAATCGACCAACCGAATCCCAACCGCCATCATCACGCCTGACATGAAATCATTGACCCGCAACGCAAGGCTGAGCACGTCGTCCATATCCTGTTGGCTCGCCCAGCCAAAAGCGGCAATATGCTCCTCGGACACCAGCGGGTCCCCCAGGGCGTCATCTTTATAGCAATACTCGACAATTGGGCGCGGTAAAGCAGAACCCTCTTCCAACCCCAGGCGTGTACAAATCGTTCCAGCAGCATAATTGCGTACAATAATTTCCAGCGGAATAATTTCGCAGGCCCGAACCAGTTGTTCGCGCATATTCAACCGTTTGAGAAAATGCGTTGGGACCCCGATATTATTGAGGCCAGTCATGAAAAATTCTGACAAACGGTTGTTCAATACACCCTTACCGTCAATGACTTCCATTTTCTCGGCATTAAATGCGGTGGCATCATCCTTGAAATATTGCACGATCGTCCCGGGCTCTGGCCCTTCATAGAGAATTTTAGCTTTGCCTTCATAGATTTTGATGCGCCGCGCCATTATGTTTCTTTCTATATCCGGGAGCCGAGTCTCAGCCGGTGGCATTCACATAGTATATGGGTTGAGTTGCTGCAAGCGCCGCTCTGTAGTTTGCCAGCCAGCGCACACCCAGACAAAGACCATACGTGTCAACGGCACGCTTACAATACCCAGTGGCGCGATATGACAGACTGCAATTGGACGAAAATTCATAATCTTGATGAGAATTGTGCATTTGATTCATGTCTGTTTCCATGACACTGCGGTGAGATCAGATTTGAGGCCGCAAAGGACCGGGATCAATGACCAATGCGTTATCACGCTTGCTGACCCAAAAAGGCTATTTGCTGGCCGATGGGGCCACCGGGACCAATCTGTTCAACATGGGCTTGATGTCAGGGGACGCCCCTGAGCTGTGGAACAAAACCCAACCAAAAAACATTCTTAAGTTGCATCAAGGTGCCGTTGATGCCGGCAGCGATCTGTTTTTGACAAATTCTTTCGGTGGCAACAGCGCACGCTTAAAGCTGCATAATGCCGGACACCGCG
>Ga0114998_10000550_pt1 | contig 27704 bp, 19 predicted proteins | sample ArcticOcean_MG_C_5_FD_87044 | JGI IMG/M metagenome (GOLD analysis project Ga0114998, IMG submission 87044) | Marine microbial communities from western Arctic Ocean - ArcticOcean_MG_CB4_138 | ecosystem: Environmental > Aquatic > Marine > Oceanic | place: Arctic Ocean: Canada Basin | collected... | reverse complement strand
TTGAGTAAAATATTTTCCGCACAGAAGTGAGATGCGGCATCGGAGGAGCCTCCTCGGCGAATATAATAATCGCGATACAGGACCTATCTATGACAGAACTCGACCTTACTGCTGTGTGGGAAGCTCATTGCAAGTACGAATTTGAAACCCGCGATGTCGATGCCACAATGGCGACGATGATCGATACGCCGTACGTCAATCACATTCCCACAATGACCGGCGGCGTCGGCCATGATCAACTGAAGCGCTTCTACAAATACCATTTCATTGGCGGCAATCCGCCAGATACAGAACTTAACCTGGTGAGCCGCACGGTTGGTGAAAACCAGATTGTCGATGAGATGCTGTTTACCTTTACTCACACCAGTGAAATTGACTGGATGCTGCCTGATGTCGCACCTACCGGCGAACGAGTGGAAATTCCTTTGGTGGCCATTGTCGGGTTCCAGGATGGTAAAGTGGCGCACGAACATATCTATTGGGATCAAGCCTCTGTGCTGGTTCAAATTGGCAAGCTTGACCCGACAGGCCTGCCTGTCGCTGGCATGGAAACGGCCAAGAAGGTTGTCGATAATTCATTGCCCAGCAACGAACTCATGAGTCAGTGGGCAACAAGTAAAAACAAGCCGGTTTAGCCATCGCAGTTCAAGCCACTGCACTGTAAAGCGTAACTCCGGCCTGTGATCGGCTAACGGAAAAAATATAGGGTAGGCTAAGACAGTTTTGAACACGATACCTGCGGTGCTGGCCTTGCTCATGGCAGGATTAACCCTTGTAACGCCTGCACGTGCTGACGCGCTATGAAGGACCCTTGGTCCCATGCCGATGAAAAACTTATATGGGCCCAGGCGGGCCCTACCTGAAAGGCCAGAATGCTATCACGGCTGAATGGGACCTGCAGACATCGCGCAAACTGGGCCGTGTCGTCACCCCAACAGACAGATATGCTCAGATTGCTGTGAGCCCGGTCGCTAAGTGAATTAACCGAATAGTCCCGCGCTCATTCATTAGGGGTACCGGAATTAACCACATATCTGCTCCACCAGGCAAGCACATGGTCCCCTGGAAATTGTGGTCCCCTGGAAATTGTGGTCCCCTGGAAATTGAGCATAGCTCCAGTTCTCGATGGAAATCTGGTGGTTTTGAGGAACTAACGAAATGGGTCACACCGACCAACCCATGTTCCGTGGTTCCTCGGGCCGCCAAGCCAAACCGGCTCCCACTAGCGTTGCCAATGTCAAAATAGTTGTGTCGGTTGATCGAGTAGACCTGTGGATCACGGACGATTTTTGGTCTGCGAGGCTTTATCAAGTCCAAGATACTTCAATATTTTTTCTAAGTTCCCAGGACCTTCAATACACGCGTTAATCTCACTGGGCGGCGTTCTGATTTGCCACCACACTTATCGCACTTCTATCGCACTTCTATCGCACTTCTATCGCACTTCTATCGCACTTCGCTAAAGGGACTTAAGGACTGCTCATCAAAGGGTCTATACCAGTTTGAACACCGGCATTTCGATATCGCTACTCCAGGATTGGAAAGCGACGCAGACCAACGCGCCTACAACGACGGAGTCCGGGTCACATTCCACAAGACTACTCATCATGCAGGGGCCCTCCTCCAAGTCGATAAGCACCAACACGTAGGGTGCCTCGTAGGCTCGGGAGATACCGCGCCTTACAATAGTAAAACTCTTTATCCGACCGCGACCACTCACCTTTGACCATGCTAGACCCTGCCCCCCGCAATGAGAACAAATGGTCCGCGGGTAGAACTGGTATGCCATGCAACCCTCGCATCGCTGCATAGTCAAGTCTCCTTGCCTGCAAGCCTCCCAGTAGGGTTCCGTTAACACACTCGGTTGTGGCAACACTTTTTCAGGGGTTTCTGTGATCAATTTAAGATGCCTCCGTTCCAAGCACTAGCGCTGTATGAGACGACATAATGCCGCCCTGAGCGTGTACCAATGCATTTTTTGAGCCTACTACCTGCCTGGCACCGGCATCTCCTCTCAACTGAAAGACAGATTCCGTCAGGGCGAACATCGATCCAGGATTCCCCGGGTGACTATGAGATAATAGACCACCGTGGGTATTTACCGGCAAAGATCCTCCGGGCATTAGCGCACCGCTTTCAACGAAGGCACCGCCCTCTCCTTTCTCACAAAACCCAAGGTCTTCAAGCTCCACCAGCACCGTTGGGGTAAAACAATCATAGAGCTGCGCAAAATCCATATCGGCTGGGCGCATACCAGACATCTCAAAAGCTCGCTGCCCCGCTTCCTTCGCTGCCGAAGTCGTCAGGTTGCGGGCCGCACTAATATGCTCATGGCTGTGCCCCTCACCGGCACCAAGCAGGTATATCGGAGCGTGCTTCATGTCCGCCGCTCGTTCTGCTGATGTAAGCACTATCGCCGCGCCACCATCCGACACTAATGAGCAATCCAGCAGATGCAGAGGATCCGCAATCATCCTGGACTCGAGCACATCTTCAACACTGATCAAGTCCCGCATCTGCGCTGCAGGGTTTCGCGCCGCATGTGCCCGACAGGCAACGGCAATAGCGGCAAACTGTTCCTGCGTCGTACCAAATTCGGCCATGTGCGCCTGGGCGATTAACGCGTAATAGGCTGGTACCGTCGGACCATAAGGTTGCTCAAATTCAGGATGCCCAGTCGATGCCTGCACCATCATCGCCTGGTCTCGCGTCAACCCACTGCGCATCGCATCCGCCATTGCCACCACCACAACATCAGCCATACCTGTCGCTATGGCTGACGCTGCGTGATGAATAATAGAAAACGTCGTGCCGCCTCCAGCGCCAGCAGCAATGCAATAGCGCGGGAAAATCTGCAAATATTCAGCCGTTGCTTCAGCGTGATACATCATCGGCTGCGCCATCGCGTTACACGTCACTAACCCGTCAATATCGCCTTTCTCAAGGCCTGCATCCGCAATGGCAGCCAGAGCAGCCTCCACCCCCATCTCCATTGGCGTGCGACCCGGCAGTACACCAACTTCGGTATCGGCCACGCCAACGATAGCGACTTTACCTCTCAAACTTTTATCCGGCATCAGCAAACCTCACCACAACCTTACCCGGTGTCACCACGTCACCAGACTGATTTTTTATATGGACCTCGATTTCAACTTCCATTGTCTCGACATTTAGCGCTGCGATTTCCCCACCAGCCGTCAACACATCACCAATGTAGGTCGCCACCCGGTTCGAATAATCAATCGAAAAAATATGACCATCCTCACCTAGCCACTCCTCAACGCATTGGTGTAACCAATCACCCAGCATAGGCCCGGCAATAACCAGACCCGGATAGCCCTCTACGTTCTTCGCATAGGGCTCATCAAAATGGATACGATGGCCGTTCCAAAGAGCCGCGTTGTAGAACATAAGCTGCACATTATCCGGCGTGTGTTCTCTTCCTGGCAGTTGTTCGCCTACCCGCAGGCCAGCGAAACGCTCCGCATTGACTGTCATCACCGTAATATCCTTGTGGTTTTTTCGCGAATGATCAGGTCGCCGTCATCGTTAACAATATCCATTACCACCTCATAAAAAATCAGCGAACCCGAACGACCCTGCTTTTCGTATATATCGGTTAATGTCCTTGTCGAGGTCAGCCAATCGCCCGGGTAAACAGGCTTGTGATACTCAATATTCAACCCGCCCGCCATGGCTTTCTCCAGGGGGAATTTGGGTAACAGGCTATCAATTGAAACACCGTCTGGCGTCAGCTGTCCCAACTCAACCACGTCCCAGAAAAGCGGCACATGAAACATCGGCGGAGCCTCGTCACCGTCAAGGTACTTGCGTTGCCGGTTGCCCGTGGCAACGGCGTATTTTCTTATATCACGGCGCGTAACAATTTCACGACGCGGCTCGGACCTGCGGCCGATCGTCGACAATAGTTCCTCGGATAACAATCCGCCCATACTTGATTCTCCCCTGCGCCTCTATTTCAGTTGCGCACATTACAATTGAGTAAGTTGCCGACCAGCCTTTTCGACAAGCTATAAACGAACCGAATCCACTGGGGTGTTTGGTATGGCGTGAAATGTTCCGATCGTACCTAAAAGATGATCATTTCAGCTGAACAGTCGCCCGACGTCGAGAAGGTCACCGCATTTACCCGCTATCCTCTCGTCTTCGTCCACTAACACTACCCGCGCATCACCGTGACAGGGCGATGTTTCAACCCAAACTCTTTTTTGTCTAGAACTTCTCGTAGGACGATAGTAGGTAGAATCTGAATATTATTCAACAAAGCGTACCCGCCAACCCAAGAAATACCTGTCTATTAACGTTGACTGATAAAAAAAAGGAGAAGCAAAAAAGCACAGGAAAACGGCAGGGTTAACGAAGAATAAACTACCTTGGAAAGACACAGGCTAGTACCTCTGAGCCCTAAATATATTAGCCTGTGTGCATTGTATAGCGCTTTTCGATTGATCCTACGACTGCTATTCAATCCTAAAACTTGACTGAATCAACAGCCCAAAATCGGCTGCCTCGACCTGCAAATCTTTTCAATGATCAGCGCTATCGCCTGAGCGCATGCTAACTATCATCATGACAGTCATTAACTAACGACCTAATAACCACATCACGCTTTCTTCAATCTACGTGAGAAAACCAATCGCGATCCTTGGCCGTTTTGAGAAAAATGTAGTTTATACTGCCCGTCTTGGTTGACCGTGTGTCCGTCTGGCGGTTGATCAAAGAGGACGGCGTTACGCTCACCATGAGCGTTTTAAAGGTTTAGCGAACGCCCGCAAAGTTCAAACTTGGTTTACCCGAATCGCTGATTGAGTTACTTGAGGAAAAAAACGCCGCCGCACGAGCGTTGTATCTAATGAAAGCCGACCTGCATTGCCACAGCCATTTTTCAGATGGCAAACACACAGCCAATTTTCTGATTGAGCGGGCGCTGACCAATGATGTCACTCATCTCGCCCTAACAGATCATGATTGCACCAATGTGCATGAGAACCTGCAGGGTAGTCAGCCATTGTCGATCATAAAAGGAGTCGAAATATCCTGCGCCTGGCAGAACCATGAACTTCATATTGTCGGCCTGAGTATCAACCCTCAACATGCTCAGCTTGAAAATTTGCTGTCCTCCCAACAGGAGAAACGCCGACAGCGAGTGCGGGAAATAGACGCCAAGCTTGTTAAAATCGGTATTCAGGGTTTACTACCCTATATGTCGGATTTGTCAGCAGTGGCACAGACAAGGAGTCACGTCGCGGACTTCCTGGTGCAACGACAGTTCTGCACAACACGTAAAAAAGTGTTCAAGCAATATCTGAATAAGAATGGCAACGCCTACGTTGGCGCACTCTGGTGCAGCCTTGAAGCAGCCGTTGATGCGATCACATCAGGGGGCGGTATTGCGGTGTTAGCGCATCCAGGTCGATATGGAATAAACCGAACCAAACTGTCCTATCTGGTTGACGCTTTTAAAGAAGCCGGTGGTCATGCGCTTGAATGCACTTATCCCAGTATCGCGGCAGAAATGCAGGCCGATCTACTTAAACTCGCAATCGGCAAAGGTTTGTATGTGTCTGGCGGTTCGGACTTCCATGATGCCAGCGCCACATGGACCGACGTTGGAAAATTTCCACCGCTGCCTAAAAACACCGACCAGTTTAGTGTCTGGCGTCATCCATCATGGAGCGCCACGACCCCAGCCTTAACGGCATGATTTTAACAAACCATAGTTGGCATGGGGTTGAACTGAAGCGACCGCCGCCATTCCAGAAATACCGTTAACTTGCCTGTACCTTAGAACCAGCCAGGTGACCATATCCTTGGTGAACGAGCGCCAGAGCACCGCTATAGGCCAAGCTCTTTAGCAAATGCATCGCGCATTACAAACTTCTGCATCTTACCCGTGACCGTCATCGGAAATTCATGCACCATTTTGATGTACTTAGGTATTTTGAAGTGAGTGATCTGGCCGCTACAGAACTGCCGGATACCATCTTCAGATAGGTTTACGCCTTCCTTCAACTGAATCCAGGCGGCGACCTGTTCACCGTATTTTGCATCGGGAACGCCAAACACCTGGATTTCCTGAATATCAGGGTGTGTGTAAAGAAACTCTTCGATTTCTCTTGGATAAACATTTTCACCACCGCGGATAATCATGTCTTTTATTCGACCAGTGATTTTTACAAAACCATCCTCGTCCATTTCGCCTAGATCACCTGAATGCAACCAGCCCTCGGCATCAATGGTATCCGCCGTTCTTTCTGGATCATTCCAGTAACCCTGCATCACACCATAGCCACGCGAGCACACCTCGCCAGTTTCACCGAAAGCTGCGATGGCACCAGCTTCTGTCACGATTTTCATTTCCCAGTTGGTGTGCGGTCGACCCACTGTTGTGACGCGGCGCTCAAATGAATCTTCTATCGCCGTCATTGAATTCAACGGGCTGCATTCCGTTTGGCCATAACCGATGACAATTTCCGTTAGCGCCATGTCACTGATCAAACGCTTCATCAATTCAATGGGACAGGTTGACCCAGCAATAATACCGGTTCGAAGTGTACTCACATCAAAGTCATTAAATGTAGGCAGATCCACTTCAGCAATAAACATCGTGGGTACACCGTGCAAAGCAGTGCATTTTTCATCCTGCACGGCTTGCAAGACTAATCCCGGGTCAAAGACCTCGCATGGTAAAACCATGGTGGCGCCATGCGCGACGCAAACGAGTGTACCCAGGACCATACCGAAACAGTGATACATTGGCACCGGAATACATAAAATATCTGACGGCGAAAAATGCATGCTCTTACCCGCATGGTAGGCATTGTTCAAAATGTTGGTATGCGTCAGCGTTGCCCCTTTGGGCATACCCGTTGTGCCACTGGTGAACTGAATATTGATGGCGTCACCAGCCTGCAATGTCGTTGATAGATCGTTTAAACGAGCGGCCTCGTCTTTCCCACCCATCTCACTTACAGCATCAAAATTAAACATGCCGGCAGAGGCCTCGGTGCCCATCCGGATGACTAATTCAAGTTGCGGTAGCTTTTTGGATTCCAGCTGTCCCGGTTCACAGTGAGATAATTCGGGGGCAAGTTCTTCTAGCATTTTTAGGTAGTAGCTGTTCTTGAAACTCTCTGCGGCGATAATGGCCTTGCAACCGACTTTGTTGAGCGAATACTCCAGTTCATACAACCGGTAAGCCGGATTAATACAAACCATAATCGCACCAATCTTCGCCGTGGCAAATTGAGTCACAACCCATTCATATCGGTTGGGTGACCAAATGCCGACCCTGTCACCCTGCACAATGCCTAGCGCCAGCATTCCGGTGGCAAATCGATCTACTTCTGCAACGAATTCTGCATAGCTCCAACGGACATTTTGATGCGGAACAATCAACGCTGGATGATTCGGGTCGTTTGCCGCCACACTATCCAGGTGTTGTCCTATCGTTGACGTCAACTGTTCACCAGACGCTCCAGAATACCTCGCTTCACCCATTTATTGCCTACCTCATTATTAATTATCAAACCACTTCGTTCGGTCGTCATTTTACTGCGAGCAGAACGAATAATATTGCCCCGCTAACTTTTTGCCAAAATAGCAACTAGAGCGCCTGTGTAAGGGTGACATGAAAATGCACCCCAATCACCAAGAATGCTAACAGTGCGACGAAACTGGCTCAACCTGAGGTGTTTTTGGCCTGGAAGTGTTTTGCTAACCTTAATACGATTCAATAAGGCCCCTTTTAAGAACTTCCCAGCCAATTTCAACCTGACCCAACTCCGCTGCAATGTACGCTGAATCACCATTTATAGTAATGCTAAAGCTCATCGTTCGTTGCACGAGTGCGGCCAAGGCCTGAACGTCGGTCCACTGAAGTCGATAAACCCATAAATTCAGGTTTGTTAATTTTTTTTCTAATTGTCCCCACCAAACATGCGACTTTGTATTCAGGCTGTAAACCTTGACGTTTTTCGATGCGCGAACCGATTTTTTTATTCGATCAAATGAAGGCTCTCCAACCTCTACCCAAAGACAAAGCTGACCGTCCAGCGCGTGTTGCCAGAGGTCTGGCTCGTCCGTAGCGCTAATTCCCTTGGTGAACTCAAGTTGTTCATGCGCATCGATGCAGTAGGCCAGGACGCGAACCATCATTCGCTCAACCGATTCAGAGGGGTGTTGTGCCACGGTCAAGTTGAGGGTCTGGTATTTACTATGTTCCAGATCAGACAGGTCAATGGTCATCTTAAAGATCGTTGGTTTTATCGCCATTTATGCTGTTAGCCTCGGCTAATTATCGAATAGATTTGTCGGAAGTACATCAATGTCGCTTACAGACTCTAAATATTGGCGCTGATTTGACAAAGAAGAACAAGCGCGCGTTGGTACTTTCTGCTTGCAGGTACGGATAATCAATTTATTGACAAGGCTAACACGACCCTGCAGCCCGCTGGACTGGTGCCATAAGTTCCTGGTGAAGGACATTATCTTTTCTCAGCGACATCTCTTCCCGAAGCGGCCTGAGTAGATAGCAAAAAAGTGATTGAATCGACCATGGAAAAGCCTGTTATATTTCACAGGTTGAACCTATGCAAACTCACGGGTTGAACCCATGTAAACCTACTGGTTGGACCCACCTAAGCAATGAGGCACACAAGATGATTAGCAAAAGAATTATGAGGCTTCTTATTCCCTTAGTCGCCTTCGGGTTTAGTGCCTGCGCCTATGCCGAAGTAATATGGATTGATGTGCGCAGCATGGCCGAACATGTGATCGACCACATTGATGGTGATGTGCGCATTTCATATGACCAGATTTTGCAAGAGGCTAATGTTCTGATGCCGGACAAAAACACGGAAATTCACTTGTACTGCCGCAGTGGAAAGCGTGCGGCCAAGGCCATGTTGGCCTTGCAAGATGCGGGCTACAATAATGTGTCCAATAACGGCAGCATTAGTGACACACGCAAGACAAGGGGGTTAAAGGAATAAACGCCTCCTTTGGGTTAGGATCCCGAACAACGAGCCAACCCGCAGATCACAAACCCGTCACCGCGAAAAATTATCCATATCGTCGCTCATCGGAAGCATACTATTGGAGCGAAAACCGCGCTATAACCGACGTTCAGCTACTCGTGGTTTTTTCATGATTGGTTGGCATTAATTCGCGAAAAACTTTATTTTTGCTCACGAATATGAGACCTTAATTCTATTTTAGTATTCTAGATCCAAAACAACCTTGGGCCCGCCATGAAACGTTTAATTACAGCACTTGCCTGCCTTCTGATCTCCGCTAGTTCTAGTTATGCACTAGCGAGCGATGCAGCCGCACCCAACGAGCAACAAGACGACGAGTCGGTAAATTCTCAAGAAGAAGCCTCGGAACATACCCAAACCGACTCCCGGCATACTAGAAATAACCTCCCTGAAAGGGAGGAAGACAGCGATGAAGACAGGGAGGAAGACAGCGAGGAAGACAGCGAGGAAGACAGCGATGATGAAAAAAGGCGCGAGCGCGAGTATTCTTCAGATGAGTCCCCAACGATCGTCTCTGCGGACAATAATACAGCTGTACTTGCTGGCAAAATCGTAGCGCTGTCAGGACAAAAGAAAGAAGGCGGTAAAACACGTTTTGAATGGCAACAAGTTTCAGGCCCATCGGTAGAAATCTCCAACTCTAATAAGAAAGATGCAATTTTTACCGCCCCGCTTGTGACCAGCACCCAAACACTGGTTTTCAGCTTTTCAACCTATCATGAAAAAAAAGACAAAAAACATCAGAACGTTACCGATTTAATCAGCGTGCAGGTCAACCCGGCGGTGGATGGCACGGTTGTTCGTGATTGGAACCTGCAGGCATTAGCCTTAGTTAGACGGTCTGAAAGAGGCCCGACTATTTCAGGACGCTTTACCGCGTACATGAATACAGCTTTGTACAGTGCTTGGGCCGCATTTGATAAACGAGCCGACGGATGGCTTGTGGATCTAGACCTTGATGATGACTACCCAGATGAAAATACCCGAACCACGCTTCAAGAATACGCGATGGCGGCGACTGCTTATGATGTTTTTTATGAGTTTGCAGCCGGCGATACCACCATGCTTAGACAAACTTATTTGGAAATTAATGCTGGAGAAGATGCCGAAATATTTAGAGCTCAGTTGATTGATCAAGCCAATACACTATTGAATTCCGCAGCAGAAAAAGCCGCTAATCGCCTTGTTGATGACAACGCCGCAGCGCTATTGGATGGCGTCAGAGCTCAGGCGTCTGATTTGGCCAGTCAGTTACTTACATTTTCCCTGACAGATGGGGCTCAAGTGACGAACGACTATGTCGATGCGCCGGTCATGTTTGAGCCTACAGCTTGGGCTTTACCGCGGCCTGAACGCGCGCAACGAAATAACATAAATTTTTATAACCAAAACGAATATACCGACACCAATGGCGTTTTATACCCAAAGTATGAATTTCCAGAATTTGATCCGGTAGCTGCGGCACAGGCAGTCGGGGCGACCTGGGATGCTACCGGTGCATTACTTTTAGCTTCGCCAGCAAACTTGGTAGTAAACCCAGCTGTCATTGATGGAACAATCAAGATTACAAGCGACTGGCAGTCATTAACCGAATGGGGGGTTTTCCCGAGTGCCAACGACGGTGGTAATCAAGTGCCGCTCACTTCGCATTGGGGTAATGTCGTACCGTTTGCCTTACCCAGTGGTGATTATTTAAGGCCATCGAGTGTTTTGACGCCCTACGATGCAAATGGCGCTCTTGATGCACAATTTGTTGCTGAATCGATTCAAGTGACTCAGTTCGCAAAAAAAATGCAAGACGGCGCTGAGGGTGGCGCTATTCAACGAGCGCGGTCTGAATACTGGGAGTTGGGTGATAGCACGCCATACCCGCCTGGATGGTGGCTTGAGATTTCGCTTGATCTGATTGAGCGAGCCGATATCGACTTAAAAACCGCACTCAAAATCACCATGAGCTTAAGTCAGGCTGTCTTCGACGCGGGTATCGCTTCATGGGATACAAAGTATCATTTTGACAGTGTCCGACCGTTTACTGTGATCAATCAATTGTTTTTTGGCAGTTTAGTGCCATCTTTCAAAGGTGACACACTTGCCGGCACCGATGATAGAGATGTTTGGTTTCCTTACCAACTGCGCAGAAACTTTACACCGCCATTTCCAGATATTCCATCGGGCCACTCCGCTTTTAGCTACGCAGCAAGCACCGTATTAAAAGAAGTGTTTGACTCGAATCACTTCGGGTATCAATCAACCTCGTTCAATTCACGCTTTGATACAATTGATGGCTTTGATGGTGATGCCAGCAACGGCAATGAATTCACCGACCTGTCTTGGACTTATTTATCCTTAGCCGCTGAAGAAGCGGGAATGTCGCGTTTATACGGCGGTATTCATATGCAGGAAGGTAATTGGATCGGCCTTAAGTTTGGCATTCAGGTGGGTCACGCGGCGCTAGCAAAAGTGAATGCATTAATGGAGGGAGATGCAGATAGCACTCCCGACACTTCAACTACATGGCTAAAAGAATCGCCCACACTTTTGTTTGGAACAATGAGCTCCGATACGCTTTCTGCCATCAATCAAACTCGTCGTAAGGTAGAGATATACGGATTCTATGGCGATGATAGGCTCGACTCCGATGCAAGTTCGCGTGTTGCATCAGTAGAGTTGTTCGGAGGCTATGGCCAAGACGCTTTTTTGCTCAATGGTAAGGCTAGGCTTCAGATTCGGGATTATGAGGCAGGCGAAACGATAACCATTGGCCGTGGTCCTTGGAATACTGACAGCGGTGAGGCGTTATCCGTTGAATTTTTGGCGGGTGAAAAAACGCTATTAAAGCTGGGCGATGAAGCGGTCGTTACGCTGGATGGGCACTGGCCGTTGGATCAATTGAACATCAATGTTTGGTAGACCTGCTAGTTAAGCGCTCGTTTTTTAGATACCAGCGGGGCTTGGCAGCGCGCTGGTACGCTTGAGTGCTGTCGCATATCGACAACCCCATAGACAACTCCATAGACAACTCCATAAAAAAGCGTTTCAGGCATGGCAAAATGCTCGGTGATTAGTTATCTTGATCGATTTTTGTGATCTAAATACGCTAGAGCTACTCAACGGAGCTTGCACCAGTGTTCCTCAGGTCGCAAGTACAACGACGCCTGAGTAGGATCCTATGCAAAGCACAACCGCCAACCACTATGAGTTGGTTATCATCGGCACAGGCCCCGCGGGCTTGAGTGCAGCTGGGCGGGCTGCGCAACTTGATCTTGAAAATGGCGCGTCGTCGCCAACCTACATTTTGCTTGAAAGTGCATCTGACATCTCTAGTAACGTCAGGTCTTATCAGAAAGGCAAGCATGTAATGAATGAGCCTGGGTATTTGGACTTACGCAGTCCAATGAGGTTTTCTTCAGGCAGCAGAGAGGAAGTACTAGGTAACTGGGAGGACGACACGGCTCGGTACGCTCTGAATATTCGCTATGACAGTGAAGTTACCGGTATTAGCGGATCCAAGGGCGCGTTTGACATTCAATTGGGTGACAAAACCCCGTTAGGCTGCTCGGCGGTCGTTCTAGCGTCCGGCACCGGTGGCAATGTGCGGTTGATTGGCGTCGAAAATGATCGGCCTTCTGATTTCGTTCGCTACACGCTCCCTGATCCTTATATCTTTTCTGATAAAGTCGCCGTGGTTATTGGTGCCGGTGACTCCGCAATCGAAGATGCGCTCGCGCTGTCAAAACAAAACAACGTACATATTATCAATAGACGTTCTGAGTTTAGTCGAGCTAAAGCTGGCAATTTGAAGGACGTACTGAATGCAATTAATGATTCAGATTCAAGACTCGAATGTCATTATAACAGCTCAGTTGTGTCTTTGCAGTTGCCCGCGGCGCAGGGCGACCAGGGCTGTTTGGTACTAACCACTCCTCAGGGTGAGCGCACCATCCCATGTGATTTGATCATTGCCCGTCTTGGATCGCTACCGCCCAGGGCATTCCTCGAGAAATGCGGATTAACAATGTCGAGTCAGGCTGCCGGTGCACTACCCGACCTTGATCGCCAATATCAGAGCGACGTTCAAGGAATCTACTTAATCGGCGCCCTTTCGGGATATCCACTTATCAAACAGGCAATGAATCAAGGTCAGGATGTTGTCGACTTTGTCGCCGGTAATACCATTGTCCCCGCCGATCATACGCTGATCGTGAAACGTCTCGGTGGCGCCTTCGGAGATAAAGGCGTCGACGACGTTCTGGATTACATGTATGAAAAAATACCGCTATTGCAGTCCGTCAGCCCTATCGCGTTTAGAGAACTGATTATCGAAAGCCGCTTGTTTGTGAGCGGCGAATGGGCAGATAGAGTCGACAAAACACTCTCGGGCATAGGTGCGCCTGTGATCAAGCCTGAGAACAGCTTTTTGATGGAGGCAGGCCTTTTCGTCAACAAATTTTATATCGTAGTCGAGGGCAGTGTTAGCATTCAGCCCTATGCGAGCGCAGCATGGGAGTCTTCTGGTCCGGGAGCATTTTTTGGCGAAAGCTGCCTGTTTTCCGGCCGATCCCAGGCTAGTAGCGCCGTCATCGGCGCTAATAGCGTGATTATCGAAATCCCCCGCAGAATCCTGATCAAATTAGCTAACTCTAATAAAGCTGTGCGCGAAGGCGTTGACCAGTCTTTTGTCTTGGGCATGCTCCAAGCTATTTTTAAACCCAAAATACCTTCCAAGAATCTGCTCGGGTTGGCCGCACGATTAAAAACTCAGACGTTCGAGGCCGGTGAGCAGTTGTACGAAGAGAACACTATTGGCGATTGCCTTTATTTGGTGCGTTCGGGGACGATAAATCTTGTCAGGGGCGAGAACAGGAAAATCATTGCTGATCAATATGCGGGTGAACTGGTTGGGCAGCTATCACTCATGGGGCACCCTCGCCGCCACAATTCTGCTGTCGCCACCACGCGAGCAGAGGCACTGGTTATTGATGCGGTAGATTTTGAAGAGCTCTTACATAACAACCCTACGATTCGAAAAAAACTAGAAGATGATCTGTCAGTGTTGTTGCAGGAGAACAACAGCCTTGCTACCCACGATTCCTCGGCAAAATTGATGGGTTTTTTGATGAAGCAGGGGCTCGGCGAAGCCACCAATGCACTTGTTATCGACTCTAGTCTTTGTGTCGGATGTGATAACTGCGAGAAAGCATGCGAAGACACTCACGGTGGAGTGTCTCGTCTGCAGCGGGCTTTGGGTGATAGTCTGGGACGGTTTCATGTACCCACAGCCTGCAGACATTGTGAGACTCCACACTGCATGAAGGATTGCCCTCCCGATGCTATCCACCGCACCCCTTCGGGCTCTGTCTACATAACGGACACCTGTATAGGGTGTGGCAATTGTGAGTCAAATTGTCCCTATAACGTTATTGAACTGGTAGCCACCAGTGAGCCCAAAGCCCCTTTATGGTCGCGTTTATTTAACGCGCTGTCGCCTTCAAATTCGTCGGGGCGGGCAGAAACCGGGTCGGTGGTTGTCAAACACGCCATGAAGTGTGATGCGTGCATGTCGGTTTCGGGTGGCCCAGCCTGTGTGCGCGCCTGCCCAACAGGTGCTGCGGCTCGGCTGGGATCTGAGCAACTACTATCGTTGTTAGAAAAATGACTCAGTTGCATCAAAGCATACTCAGTTGGCGAAACTATCGTTATTTGGCGTGGTTTATCGTCTCCGTTGTCGCCTCTCTACTGGTTTACGTTAGTCAGTTTGGTAAACCCTTGCCGCCAAGCGGCAGCACTTGGCAAGGTTATGTGCTTGGCACTTTTAGTGCGCTGTTGATCATATGGTTGACTTTCCTTGGACTTAGAAAACGACGTTATCGCTCTCAAATGGGTACTGTCCAGGGCTGGGTTTCCGCACATGTTTACTTGGGATTATCAGTACCTATCGTGGCGTTCATGCATAGCGCCGGACAAATCGAAGCCCTGAATATTCACACCCTCACTTTTTGGTTCATGATGGTCGTTATTGTCTCCGGTTTTATTGGATTATATGCCTACCTCCATGTCCCTGAGCATATGAATGAAAATATTGGGGGGAAAAACATAGCGCACTGGATCAGAGAACTTTCATCCATTGATCGCCAACTAGCCGAAACCGCCTCTGCAATTAATGCAGATTGTTGTTCGGAGATTTTAAGCGCGTTAGACGGAACATCACTTGGTGGTTCAAAATTGGTTCAACTACTGGGCGTCGATAAATCGACGCTGTTTTCGGTTGAGCAGGGAAAAGTGATCTCGAATGCAGATCAAGCAGCGATTATTCGAATATTGTCTGAGCGGATACCGCTGGCGCGAGATGATGAAAAGCTCTCAATTCTTCTGAATACTTCATTTTCCCTCTTTGGTAGTCGCCAGCAAATGTTAAGGATAATCCGGAAAGATATGCGTTATAAATCGCTTTTATCCATATGGCTTCATCTGCATATTCCTTTTACTGTCAGCCTACTGATCGGGCTGATGATTCATGTCTTCGTCATTTTTTTCTACTGGTAAGCGATGCGTCTCTCTCTAAAATTCGCCGACGGGGCCAGTAATGCAGAAACAATAAGCATTTCAACTGATGGCCCACTTGCCGTAGGCCCAGGAACTCCTTACGCCCGCTTTTTTCCTGGTCTCGATTTTAGTTTTACAATCAGTCCGGCCTCTAAAGGTCGGTATCGGTTTAAAAGCAAGACCAAATCGATCGCAGCGGATGGCCGATCAGTCAAATCGACAACCCTGGGAATTGGTGAAGAGTTCGTTGTTGGCTTCTTTACCGTCAAGTTAACTATTGCCGATTCTGATTCTGATGTTTGTTTACAGATCATCCAAAACCCAATTGTTCCAGTGGCTGAAAGAGCTGCCATGACGCTCTCTGAGACCCGCATAAGTGTGCGCTTTTGGAGTTACTCTCTTTTAATTTTGGTGTTTATATTTGGCCTACTCTACCCACTGGTTAATTCGTCAGTTGATGTACCTTTCGCACTGCCCTTTGCCGCTATGGCGCCTGGAGAAACCGCGTGGAGTGCCGGTGAACTGCACAAAGCCCATGTAACCGTCGGTGTAAAAAACGACTGTAAGGCCTGCCATACCGCAGCTTTTGAAGCGATACCCGACAGTGCATGCTTGGATTGTCATGACCTGATACGCGAGCATGTCGTGATCACACCCGCAAACGATGCTCACTTTACGAAAACTACCTGTGCTGACTGTCATCAGGAACACATTCAGCCGAGTCATCTCGTTAACAACAGCGTCAGGGCTTGCTTGAGCTGTCACGGGAAGGAACAAGATTGGGCCCCTGGCATGCCGGTATTGCAGGACTTTTCGATATCAGCGCACCCGGAATTTCAAGTATCCCTATGGGAGTATGACAGCAAAGCAAAGGACACTTCCCAATGGCAGTTGGTGAAGCAGCATGCAGAGCCCGGTCAAACCATTTTCGAAAACTCGAACCTGAAATTTCCACACGACGTTCACTTGAACAGTGAAAAAATGGGCCGAGATAACAAAGGTGATGGCCTGGCATGTGTTAACTGTCATCAGATCAACCCAGCCGACGGACGCGTGCAACCCATATCTATGGAGGCGAATTGCGAAAGCTGTCATCAACTGACTTACGACCTTGATCAACCAGAATTAGTTCTACCACACGGCTCTGAGCGCGAGGTGATCGCTGAAATGGAGTCACACTTTTATCGCAAGGCACGTACCGAAGGACTTCTCGATCCTCAGGCGAGGTTGACGACCGAGGCGATCCATCAGTTTGGAGATTCCGGGTGTGGCACTTGTCATCAGGTGGAGGAAACTCCGGGTTTACCTCTGGAGGCGCGCTGGCAGATCGTGCCTGTGCGAATATCCGATAACTGGTTTCCCTCCGCGTCGTTTAACCACGTTGCACATATGAGTGTACCAGGGATAAGCAGTGACTCGACATCGTGCCTATCATGCCATCGCGCAGATACCTCTCATGAGGCTAAAGATGTGCTTATGCCTGAAAAGGAGGTTTGCTTGCCTTGCCACGGCATCGACGCCGGCCGCAACGCCAATGCTTGCATAAGCTGTCACGTTTTTCATACAGACACAGGATCGCCCGCTATTGAAACGCGATCTTTTAGACACGAAATAATGGAGCTTGGAAAAGATGCTGCCCACTAAAGCGATCACTATGTTTTGCCGGCTACCGCTGGTAGTACTAGTTGCCTTTTTTTTAGCTGGTTGCGGTGGCAGCGGCAGTGGCGGCGGGTCCGACACATTAGTCGATGAGGGTCCTTCAGTAGAGTGCGACGGAAGCTGTGTTTCATCGGATTCGCGATTGACGCAAGAGGACGTTCGTCAGGTACTCTCCCAGGCACTCGACCAGGCCCACGCCATGGATTTGAATGCGACCGTCGCGGTTGTGGATCGCGTTGGCAATGTTTTGGCGGTCTATCGTATGTCGCAGGAGGGACAACCGCTGGATATCACGTCGACGGTCCCTAACTCCGTATTAACCGGACTGGATGGTGTGACACTTCCGCTTGGCAGTGACGGTGATGCTCTGGGAGCGATCGCTAAAGCCATAACAGGCGCCTATTTATCGAGTGAAGGCAACGCCTTTAGCACGCGAACCGCCAGTCAAATCATCCAGGAAAATTTTAACCCCGGAGAATTGGATCAACCAGCAGGGCCCCTATACGGCGTGCAGTTTAGCCAACTTCCCTGTTCTGACTTTCTTCAGCGATATACGGGTGGCAATGCATCTGTTGGCCCGCACCGCTCGCCTTTAGGTTTAGCCGCTGACCCGGGAGGCTTTCCGCTTTATAAACAGGGCACTCCGGTAGGGGGTGTTGGAGTCATCTCAGACGGCCTGTATTCGCTGGATAAAAATGTTCAGAACGAAGATAGAGACGCCGATGAATTAATCGCTTATGCAGCGACATACGCGTTCGAGGCGCCCATTAATAGACGAGCCGATAGGATTACAGTCGACGGGAAAACGCTAAGGTTCTCCGATATAGGCTTTAGTGACTTGATCGTTGATCCAAGTGACGCGCCCCCATTTGAGCGTCGTTTGGATCAAGGTAAATTGATCCACGTTACAGGGTACGCAGAGGCTGTTATTCGATCGGGCACGGTATTCGGCCAGCCTGAATCCGGAATTAAGTCCGCTGGAGGTGTGTTTGAAGGTAGTGATGCCTTTTCTTTTGTCGATTCGTCTGGCGCTAACCGTTATCCGCCAAGGGATGGGTCCGATGCTGCGATCCTGACCAACGCCCCGCTGCAGTCCACTGAAGTCTCGCAGATTCTCCTGTCATCCTTAGCGGTGGCCGCAAGAACGCGGGCCCAAATTAGGCGTCCGCTCGACACCTTTGGTCGGGTTACTATTTCGGTGGTCGATACAAATGGCGTCGTACTGGGTATTATTAGAAACCGTGACGCACCAGTTTTTGGCGCCGATGTGTCATTGCAAAAAGCACGCACCACCATGCTGCTTTCATCGTTTGGTGCTGCTGATTTTTTCTCTGATATTGAGATACCCGCAACGTATTTTAAAAACGACTTCATGACCGTCAGAGAGACCGTCGACATTGATGACTACATTGATCGCAGTAAGGCATTACTGGGGGCTACGGCATTCGAAGACGGCACCGCTTACTCGATAAGATCTATCAGCAATATCCACCGGCCATTTTTCCCCGACGGATTATCATCTGCCGGGAGTGGCCCCCTTAACAAGGAACCTGACTTAAACGAATGGAGCATTTTTTCAACGGGTCTTCAACTCGATGTTTCCTATAATAAGATTATTCAGCACGTCCTCTTTGCAGCGACGGGTGCGGGGACTGATGTCAATTCCTCTTGCAATGAAAGCGCCACTAAGCCTGAGCGTTTGGCTAACGGGCTGCAAATTTTCGCATCAGGCGTACCTATTTACCGAAATGGTGAACTCGTGGGTGGCTTGGGCGTTGCGGGGGACGCGCCGGAGCAAGACGAAATGATGGCTTTTCTTGGATTGAATAATGCTGGTCTGGTGCTTGAGTCCGGCGTGGGTAACGCGCCGACTGAAATTCGTGCAGATCAGCTAGCCCCCGATGGTTACCGGTTGCGCTATGTGCAGTGCCCCCAAAACCCTTTTACGGATTCCGATGACGAAAACGTATGCGAGGGTAAATAGCCAGTGTTGACAGCAATCTTTGGCAAGCGACAGCCCTCCTTATCCCAACACTTTTCTGGCAGAAACGTTGCTATAGCCTCGTTGACAATACCTGCAAAACTCGGCGCTATCATTATCCTTAGCTGCTCGGGCTGGTTGTTCACGTCACCGGTCTTAGGCGAGGTTGACGCAGATTCCTTATTAGTAGCCGTTAATACGCAAGACAGCGTGCGGTCGCTGGGTATGGCTGCGTCCTTGTTTATGCCGTCAGTTAACAAACCAACCGTTAATCAAACCGTCGAAAACCTCTCCGCCTTAGATAGGTCTTCTCTTGTGCGCGGAAGGATTGATCTGAACGAAGACGCATTCAAAAGAGATGGCCTGAGCATTGTTCTATCGCGGCATGTGCCCTACCTGATCGACATGACTGCTTCTAGCTTTAGGCTCAGGTGGGATGAGCAGGAAGCGATCAGCTTTAATCAGAAATTGCCAGGCAATGATGTCCTGCAAGGTACGCCATTTCGCAGCATTTCGTTTGGGCAGGATAGGCAGAATGAGCTGGAGATACGTCATGCGGACACCTACCGCGTCGCTATCACATCAGTTTTCACCCCTGGAGTAGATCAGGTCACCATTGGGCTGAGCTTTGAGCCTATTGCAGGTCCAGCGATCACAGCGACGAAGATTGCCGCTACTCAATCATACCTACCGCCCGACGCCGAACCGCAGCGTTTTACAACACGGCAAGTTAGCCAGCCATGCGCACCTGCCCTGAATGATTGGATACCACAGGCAAATAACACCGGCTGTAAAGCACTCGACCCTTCTCCAGACTCGGTACCTAGGCCATCTTTGATCGCCAGAACATCGACATCATACCCTGCCTTATCGTCCGCAGTATCGAGCAAGGTGGTATCGAATAGAGCCGTATCAAACAATTCAGAAGCGACTGTCGGGGAGCCACAAAATCTAGCCTTGACGGCCGATATTCCACGACCAAGGCCAGAGGACTATGTCGCCGCCGTAGCCATGCCGGATCGCTGGCGCATTTTACAAAGCTTGGGACCTCTGAACAAATGGTACGACCCCTATAACCAAAATACCCTTAAAGCTGACTTTCCAGTTAAAGACGACTGGTTTTTTAACGTTACCGCTATATCGGATACCTTTAGTGAGACGCGTTCTGTACCGACCCCTGTTGGCCTGCAATCTACAGCCGCACCCGGGTCTAATGATGTGTTTGGCGGCTATGACCAGTCTGCACTCGTGCAAAATATAGCGTTTGAGTTCGTTTATTATCAGGGTGACACGATATTTAAGCCCGTAGATTGGGAGTTTCGTTTCACCCCAGTGTTCAATTTTAACTATACCCGTCTTGACGAAATTCTAGGCGTTAACGCGGACCCTGGCGAAGGCAAAACCAGAAAGAAAACCGATATAGGTATTCAGAGTGCATTTGTTGATAAGCACTTGCGGAACGTCTCTGATAACTACGATTTCGACAGCGTCCGGGTCGGCATTCAGCCTTTTTCTAGCGATTTTCGGGGTTTTTTGTTTCAGGATGCCCCCTTCGGGGTAAGGCTATTCGGTAATCGCTCGAATAATAAGGTCCAATACAACGTGGCCTGGTTCAGGCGTTTGGAGAAAGACGTCAATAGTGGTCTGAATGATGTTAGTGCCGGCTTGCGTGACGACGACCTCTTTCTTGCCAACATCTATTTTCAGGATCTGCCAACGCTTGGCTTCACGACTGAAATACTGTTGGCTTATAACCGTAACCGTGAAAAAAAGACCATCTTCGATGACAATAATTTTATCGCGCGCCCGGCCTCTCTTGGCCTGGAACGCCCTCGGACTTACGACGTTTATTATGTGGGTTTGGGCGGTGATGGCCACTTTGGGCGCCTAAACCTAACATCAATGCTTTACTGGGTAACGGGCAAGGAGGACGGCGGCGTCTTTACGGACGCTGACTCCGATGTGAATGGGTTGTTTTTCGCGGCAGAACCTTCAATCGACTTCGACTGGGCTAGACTAAAGTTTTCGATGGTTTACGCCTCGGGCGACAGCGACCCTTACGATGACAAGAGCGAAGCGTTTGATGCTGTTTTTGAAAACCCCATCTTCGCAGGGGCTGATACCAGTTATTGGATCCGTCAGGCCGTGCCATTAATCGGCGGCGGCAGAGTCGCGCTGTCGTCCAGGAATGGCATGCTCAATTCTATGCGATCTTCTAAGGAACTAGGCCAGTCAAACTTCACTAACCCCGGGCTCATTCTTGTTGGAACGGGTCTGGATTTAGATCTGCTTCCCCAGTTGCGCTTATCCTTTAATGCTAACTATCTAGCCTTCGCCGACACCGAGGTTTTAGAAATAGCGCGTGCGACCCGTGAGATCGACAAGCAGATCGGAATCGACGTTTCTGCCGCCCTAATATGGCGTCCTCTGATGACGCAGAATGCCGTCGCCCGACTCTCGTTTGCAAAGCTATTCGCGGCAGACGGTTTTGAAGACCTATATGGAAATGAAGATCCCTACTCACTTTTGGCTAATGTGGTTTTGACATGGTAGTACATTATCTAAACCTCAGCTCTATCGCTCGATGCATACTCGCGCCTGTCGTTATGATGCTACCACTGCTGGTATCTGCGTCCGGCGGAACAGATCCCGACCGTGTGCCAGTAAGATCGTCAGTGGCTCCGGCGCCAGCATCGCAAAGTGCCGCGGACGCACACTTAAAATCTGAAGGCTGTATTACTTGTCACACGGATAGCGATGCAAAAACTATGCATGTCAGCCCCGCGGTACAGCTAGGCTGTATTGACTGTCATGGAGGAGATGCGACAGTAGCAAAAGAGGCATCCATGGAGATTGGTTCTGCTGAGTATCAACAGGTTATTGCCAATGCACACCCCGTTCCGCATTACAAAGAGACCTGGAACTTTCCTTCCAGCGCCAACCCGAAGCAAAGCTACAGCTTGCTTAACAGGGAGAACCCCGAGTATGTAAGGTTTGCTAACCCCGCCGATTATCGGGTGGCCCGAGAGGCCTGTGGAGCCTGCCACTTACCCATTATTGAGGCGGCAGAACGCAGCTTAATGGCAACCTCTGCTATGTTTTGGGCTGCCGCGGCCTATAACAATGGGGTTTTGCCCTACAAGCGGCCTATCTTTGGCGAGGCCTATACGCAGGATGGCAAGGCAGCCAAATTACTTGGACCGATTGTGCTGCCGCCGGAGGTTCGAGATGCGAAGGGTATTGTCGATTATCTGTTGCCGCTGCCCGCTTGGGAGACCGTTGCGCCGGGAGATATCTTTCGCGTATTTGAAAGAGGTGGTCGGAACATCACTAATTTGTTCCCGGAGACGGGTATCCCAAGTTCATTTGGTCAATTGCAAAGACTAGAAGAGCCTGGCAGGCCCGATTTCCGACAGTCTAATCGTGGACCCGGCACCGGTGCTCGTATATCTATACCTGTTTTGAACTTGACCAAGACCCGGCTTAACGACCCTCATACATGGTTCTTGGGCACGAATGATCAGCCAGGCGATTACCGATCTTCTGGCTGTTCCTCTTGTCATGTTGTTTACGCTAATGACAGGGATCCCCGGCATTCCGGAGACTATGCTCGTTCTGGAAATAAAGGTCAGACCAATACGAAAGACCCTACCATTCCGCGCGGTGAATCTGGGCACCCTATAGCACACGTCTTCACCCGGGCTATACCTACTAGTCAATGTATGTCCTGCCACATGCATCAACCCAATATGTTTGTGAATAGTTTCTTGGGTTACACCATGTGGGACTACGAAGCTGATGCGCCTTTCATGTGGCCAGAGGAGCAGGTTTATCCCACTGAAGCTGAAAAACGAAAGGTCTATAAAAGAAATCCCGAAGGCGCTGCGCCCCGAGGTAAATGGGCAGACCTGGAGTTTGTCGAAAAAGTATCTGAACTGAACCCCGAGCTTAACGATACCCAGTTTGCGGACTATCACGGCCATGGCTGGAACTTTAGAGCCGTATTCAAGCGAGATCGCTCGGGTAATCTTTTGGATGCAGAGGGCCAGCAAGTGGCATCTGATGATCCCAAAAAATTTGATAAAGCGGTACATATGTCATCGATTCATCTGGATGCAGGCATGCACTGCGTAGATTGCCACTATGCGCAAGATACCCATGGGAATGGCCACATTTATGGCGAGGTAGCAGCTGCAGTAGAAATTGATTGCAAGGACTGCCATGGCACTGTTGGCGCATATCCTTCGTTGCAGACATCCGGCCCTGCAAGTCTAGGAGCGGGTACTGATTTGGCTGCGATCCGAAACCCAGATGGCAGCAAGCGGTTTCAGTGGCTTAACGGGGAGTTGATCCAGCGCTCTGTGTTAACCAAGGGTCTGGAGTGGAAGGTTTCTTTGGTCAAAGATTCAGTGAATAAAGACCATCTTAACTACAATGGTAAAGCCGCTCGCGCCAAGTTAATGGGTAAAAATACAAGTTCGCAAGCTTGGGCAGATCCACTGGATACCCAGGCACTCGCTCACGCTGATGAAGAGATGGAATGCTATGCGTGCCATACGTCGTGGACGACCAGCTGTGCTGGTTGCCATCTGCCGATCGAAGCAAACCAAAAGACCGAGCGATTGCATTACGACGGTGAAGAAAGTCGTAACTATGCGACCTATAATCCTCAGGTATCTCGTGATCAGATGTTTTTGTTAGGACGCCGAGAGACTGCAAAAGGCGGGAAAATAGCACCGGTTCGGTCTACATCTGCTTTGGTTCTCAGCTCTTCAAATGCGAACCGCGAAAAAATCTACGTACAGCAGCCTCCAATATCCTCCAGTGGCTACAGTAGCCAAGCCTTTAATCCTCATTTTGCGCACACCGTGCGTAAGACTGAAACCAAGACATGCGAGGACTGCCATCTTTCCGCGAAGAACGATAACAACGCAATAATGTCGCAGTTGCTAATGTACGGCACTGGGTTTGTTAACTTCCTGGGGTACAACGCCTACGTTGGTGGCAGTGAACACATATCAGCCGTTACGGTGACCGAATGGACAGAGCCGCAGGCCGTGAAAGGTAGTTATTTACAGCGCTACGCCTACCCGGATTACCATGCCGAGCACCTAACCCGCAATCTAGAGTTGGCCGATGCAGTGACACATGATAGCGGCAAGGTGCAGTGCCTGCAGTTGCGCGGCGAGTACCTATTTGCCTCAGAGGGCTCCAAAGGCACGCGGGTTTATGACGTTGCGAGCATCGCCAACAAAGGTGTTTCACAAAAAATAGTCACCGCACCTTTTAGCCCGCTAGGTCAGGATATTCACATAAAAAGCAACAATGCCACCTGCGTGGTACTACCAACCAATCAACCGATACAACCATCGCGTAACACCGGACCCTTAATGCGCGAGACGAATCTCGAGCAGGCCTTTCATCCCCTGTACCAATACGCTTACATCACGGATTCACAAGAAGGCCTGATCGTTGTTGATATTGATACTTTAATGGATAGGGATCCCAGAAATAATAATCTGGATCGAGCGCTAACCTGGAATGAGGGAGGCGTGCTAGCAGGCGCGCGGCATCTGGTATTTGGTGGCAGGTATGCCTATTTGTTGGCAGATTCAGGGTTAGTTGTACTCAACATGGACAACCCATTGAAACCACAACTGGTTTCAACCCTGCCGCTGAGCAGCCCACATTCTTTAGTTCTACAGTTTAGGTATCTGTTCGTCACAGATGCAGATGGTTTGAAGGTGATTGACGTCACAAGGCCTGAAGCGCCCCTGCTTACGGCAGGAAACACCATTGCTTTTAAATCAGCGCGACGTATTCATTTGGCCCGGACCTATGCTTACGTTGCTGCTGGTGAAGACGGGCTTGCGATAGTGAACATAACGAACCCTGAGTCGATGACGCTGGAACAACGCTATGCTGATGGCATTACCGACGCCCATGATGTGACAGTCGCCAGCACCAACGCGTCTTTGTTTGCCTATGTCGCCGACGGTGCCGATGGTTTGAAGGTCGTTCAGCTAACGTCACCGAAAAGCCAGCCTAACTTTTATGGTTTTAGCCCAAGACCGGCACCAGAATTAATAGCGAGATATACAACGCAGTCACCTGCGCTATCGTTGAGCCGCGGTCTCGAAAGAGATCGCGGCGTTGATGAAACGGGCGGACAAATCGCAGTGTTTGGACGCATTGGTTCGCGCCCCTTAAACGAAACAGAAATGAAACGTCTATATTTAAACAGTGATGGTAAACCATGGTTTGTAGAAAACTAGCCGCCTGCGTTGTAATCATCGAGGCGCTGTTGTTTGGCAGTGCAGCGGGCGCTGATGAAGGCTTAGCGACCCCCGTCGAGATACCACAATACGCCCCTGCGACCCATCTGGGTGTCGCCAGTTGTGCGAGCAGTGTGTGTCACGGCAGGGTTGAGAAATCTGATACCAGTCGTGTGTGGTTGACTGAATATAGAGTTTGGCAGTCAAAGGATGCGCACGCCCGTTCTTATGAAACGCTGCAGTCTCAAGCGTCATTGAATATAGCCAAAAAACTTGGGATTGCAGACCCCACTAAGGCCGATGTATGCCTTGACTGTCATGCCGATAACGTTGCCATGGAAAGCCGAGGCCCTCGTTTTCAAATCTCTGATGGTGTCGGTTGTGAGGCTTGCCACGGCGGTTCGCAAAACTGGATTTCATCCCATACGAAGGAAAATGGCAGTTACCAGGAGAACCTGGCACAAGGGCTATTTCCAACAGCGGAGCCAGGTACGCGCGCTCAGCTATGTCTTTCCTGCCATTTAGGCGATGACCGTAAATTCGCCAGCCACGACATTATGGGTTCGGGGCACCCGCAACTTTTGTTTGATCTTGCCGCATTCTCGATTAATCAACCCATGCATTATGCGGTAGACGCAGACTATGTTGAACGTAAAGGCAGCTTCGGCCCCATTGACTTTTGGTTGTACGGGCTAGCAGAGTCCGCCTCAACGAACCTTGAAATGCTAACGACACCGGCATCATTTCCTGCCGGCGCCTTTCCTGAGCTTGCCTATTACCAATGTGACAGTTGCCACCGTAAGACTGATCAGTCGACTGACTATATTGTTGTAAAAGACCCCTTATTGCCACCGGGCGTTGTACCCCTAAACGACACGATTATTCGGCTATTGCTTGAGATTGGTTTGCTGCTGGAGATAGAAGGCGCACGGACAGCAATAGGGGAACTCGACAGTTTGATGATCGCGGCGAGTCTAAAGCCTCAAGAGGTCAAGCCAAAAGCTGCTCTGTTGGGTCACTCGATGGCCGGTATTAAACACGCCATTACCCACAATACTTTGACTGTCTCAGACCTTGAGTCCCTGCGCATCGGCCTTTTAACTTTGGCGACGAGCGATCAGGTCAACTATTTTTCCTACGCATTTAGCGTGTTTTTGGCCGTCAACCATGTGAATGCGGCGCTGGATGATGACCTGCTCCCTAGGCGTAATATCCAAAGATGGTTCGAAAGCGTCTCACAAGAGAGTGAATTTGATCGGCAAGAATTCGCGATGCTAGCGGATACATTGTTACGTCCAGTCGTAAGGCGCTTGTCCATTGTTTCCGAAAGCAACGCGCTTAAGGTTCAAAACGAAGTAGACATTGACGAGGGTCAATTAAAGAAAGCAACGGAAACTGATCATTGGAGAAATGAATCAGAAAGCACTGATTCAAATGAAGATGAACTGCATGACGATGAACTATACGGCGAAGAATCACACAACGGTGAATACATCGTCGTAGCTGGAGGTTTCGAATCGGTTCAAAATGCTGAAAAATTGGTAGATGAACTTAATTTGCTAGGGTTCGAAGCTCATCTATCAGGCTTTTCACCAAAAGGATTAAACAGGGTTGCCTATGGCGCTTATAAAAACAGGTCAAAGGCTTTGAAAGCAATGCGTTGGATACAATCAACGCATAATGCACACGCGTGGATGACCACCCAATAGAAAACCTTAGTGAGAAAACCTTAGTGAGAAAACCTAAGTGGCTTCGTCAAAGGCCCACATTTTTCATGCGCTGATTACGTGCGAAATGATTATTTTCGCGTAGTACTCATTAACCACGTTTTTTGTAGCGCTTGCCAATCATCATGATCAATGATCGCCGCCGGCTAATTTAGCGTTTAAAAAGCAACATGGTTAACGCAGATCGGTTGTTGATCACCGCGCGAAGTTGAACAAGGCATCTCCTACTGCTGGATGTCTTAAGTTCACTGGCTACAGAAATATAGCCATGACGGCAGCCTGCCACCGGGCAAGGCGAAGCAATGCCTTAAACCTATGCTCGGAAATAGTTGACCACTACAATCATGACCCCTACTATTCTTACGCTCAAACTCACTTCTTACGCTCAAACTTACTAGGCTTCCAAATGACAACTAACTCGATACAAGTAGCGCTGGTTACCGGCAAAGATTCAATAACC
>Ga0114998_10000549_pt1 | contig 27757 bp, 17 predicted proteins | sample ArcticOcean_MG_C_5_FD_87044 | JGI IMG/M metagenome (GOLD analysis project Ga0114998, IMG submission 87044) | Marine microbial communities from western Arctic Ocean - ArcticOcean_MG_CB4_138 | ecosystem: Environmental > Aquatic > Marine > Oceanic | place: Arctic Ocean: Canada Basin | collected... | reverse complement strand
CAAGCGATCATAAACATGATCGATACGTCGGACGAGTTCTTATCAAGAAACGGCAGCGAATTCAATTCCTACGTTCTCTCAATAATCCTGCTCGTGATCGGATTCGCAAAGTTCAAGCAAAAGGCGAAGAAAACGCAAGGGTTGAAACAAAAATTACACGGGAAGTTAGAGATCTTCGCCGGTTTGAATTTCTTAATGCCTTCGCAGACGAACACCGAGATCGCTTGTTTAATAGTCTTTTTCTGTTTCGGCATGCAAATATTCGTGATGTTGAAAGAGGCGAAGGCCGAGCTCTTGATGTCGTTGTTCGCGAGGCAGATTTTCAGGGAAGTGTTTTATAAAAAGTTAGAGAAGAACGAAGTGCAGTTAGTGTTTTTACCACCGAAGATCGTGCAGGAGTACGGGCCTTTGAACGTGATGTATTTCGCCGTGTTTGTTGGCATGACGTTTGGGGCGTATTGTTTATATAAAGCGCCCGCGACCGCCGAGCAGAGCTTAATGGCCGAACGAATGAAGTTGAACTTGAAAGAAAAAGAAGAGAAAAAGGAGAATTAATTAATTAATATAAGAATTATATGAAACATGAATACTATTATTTATTTATTTATTGAAATTCTTCGTCTCGCTTCTAATCAAAGCTTGTTCACTCGCTATTCGTTGCAAATTTTTCGCTTGATTTTTACCAGACTTTTCGACCAATTTCGAGAAATAGCCATTTTTATTCATTAACAAGGTTTGAGGATCGTCAAACTCGGATACCTTACCTTGATCTAAGAACAAAATCTTGTCCGAATCCATTATAGTGTTTAATCTATGCGCAATCGTTAACGTCGTACACGAAGAAAACGCTTCGCGAACGGTTTTTTGAATCAAAGCGTCCGAATCCATATCGACCGAGGCAGTCGCTTCGTCCATCATTAAAACTTTCGAGTTTCTCAATAAAGCTCTGCCCATGCATAATAATTGCCTTTGGCCTAGCGAAAAGTTCGCACCGTTATCGATGACTTCCATATCGAGTTTCTTCAGCGATTGATCGATCGTTTGTTTTAAACCGACTTTTTCAATTACGGACCAAACCTCTTCGTCCTTGTGCTCTTCGAAAGGGTCCAAGTTCGTTCGAATCGTACCGGCAAACATGAACGGATCTTGCGGGATCATTGCCATTTTCGATCGTAAATCTCTTAATCCTAACTTGGAAATATCAATGCCGTCCAAAATAACTCTCGTTCCTTGTTCGGGCTCAACGATTCTGAATAAAGCGACAAACATTGACGATTTGCCCGATCCAGTTCGGCCGCATATACCGATCTTCTCGCCAGGTAAAACCGTGAATGAGATTTTGTTCAGGACTAACGGTAAGTTCTCTCTATATCTCATGGACAAATCGATAATTTCCAACTTGCCTTCAGCGGGCCATTGTTGTTTTTGATCGCTATCGACGTCGTTTGAAAATATTTGTTTCCGCGTTTCTTCATCAGTCGTCTCGTGCGATTTCTCCAAAGGCAAATCTAAATATTGAACGATGCGTTCGACGGCGTTCATTTGCGTCTCTAACTGCGACGCCATATTTGTCCCGTGTTCCATATATTTAGTCACATCTAAAGCGTATACTAACGTTAAACCAGCAATGCCGGCTTCGACTTTGCCTTGAATCACTAAGAAAGATGCCAATAACACGATACCGGTCCCGATAAAACGCAATCGCATGTTTAACCAACACGCGGCCATTCTTTGCGAAATAAACGCGTCGGCGTTCTTTTGCGCTCTCATATCGGCTTCAAAAATGAAATATTTTTGAGCGCGATATGCGCGAATGGTTTCGACGCCCAAAACGGCTTCGCCTAATCCAGAATAAATTGGCGACCTTGTAATCGATTCTATTCGTTGTAATTCTCTACATGCTGGGATATAAAAACGCTGCACTGAAATGTAAATCAAAAACACTGGCGGCAAAGCAATGGTGAACCAAACAGTCGCGGCACATATAATAGCCAGCGTAGTGATGATGTTTGATATGCATCCGAGAAATTGTACGACAATACCAGGTAATACAGAGTCAATGGTTTCCGTATCTCTCGAAAATCTGTTTATGATTCTCCCACTCGGCGTCGTATCGAAGAAACTCATCGGCATTTTCAAAACTTGCGATAGTAATTTATTGTGTAAATTCTTTGCCGCACGTACGCAAAAATAGTAGAAAACAATCGATCTGAAAAATATAGAAATGCCGTTTACTAAGAAAATTGTAAAGTAAATGCCCAAGTATTGCTTCGAGTCCCATCCGAATTTGTTCTCGGCCCACCACGAGAGCCAAAAATCGAGAAACGCTTTTGTACCGTATTCGCACGCAAAGAGCAAGAACACGAATAAGGCAGAAAATTTAGTCCCAGTGGCTTTGAAGAATTCCATGTATACTTTCAATGACACGTTACCGGTTGACCTTTCTTCTTCTTTGCCCATCATATCATCCGTGATGATCTTCTTCTTCGGTATCGCCTGCGCGGCGGGAGCTTCGCTATTGACAGCCACTTTCTTCTCGTCGTCGTCGTCGTTCTTCGCGCCTTCTATGCTTTTTGCCGCTGCTGCTGCGCCGTCAATTGATTTTCGTTTATCGTTCGAATCATCTTCACCATCTAAACCATGGTTTTTCATCAACTTTGAAAAATCTAAACCTTTCGCCATCAACGATTTGTACGTCCCAATTTCGTGAACTTTACCGTCTTCCAGGACGACAATTTGATCAGCTTTCGGTAAATATTGTAAAGCGTTTGTGACCAACACGCGAGTTTTCTTTGCTAACGAGCCTTGAATGACTTCTTGAAACAATGCCGCACCTACGTGGTTATCCACTGCCGAAAGAGGATCATCGAATAGGTAAACGTCTGATTCTGCGTATAAAGCTCGAGCGATTGAAACTCTTTGTTTTTGACCTCCAGACAAAGTAACCCCTCTCTCTCCAATCATCGTCATATCTCCAGCAGGTAACAGATCTAAATCATCTTCTAATTGCGCTTTCTTTAACGTATCGTCGTATAAAGTTTGTGAAAATTCTTTCCCGAACAAAATATTGTCTCTCACGGATGTGTTCAATATCCAAGCCTGTTGCGCGCAAAATGAGGACGTTCCGGAGAGTTTGATTTCCCCAGATTTCAACGTAATAAATTTATTCAACGCAGATAGAAGAGTTGATTTGCCCGATCCGACTGGACCGATGATCATCGTTAAAGTTCCCGGTGCGATATTCACGGAAACGTTAGACATCCCAAATGGTTCTTGCTGCGGCTCGTTCGCTTGCGCTTCGTTCTCTTTTGCGAGTTTTTCATCGTCGATGCGTTTCTGTTCTTTTTTTCCAATTCTTTTTGATTTGGTTTTTATCGGCCCCGAATCATCTTTCGTTTCCGTCGCCGCTTTTGGTTGTTGTTGTTGTTGTTGTGCAACCCCACCTTTCGCATCTTCAACGAGGAGATTCTTTTTAGGCAACGTCGGCCAACAAAACGAAGCGTCTGTTAGAACAACCCTTCCTGGATCTCCTTGATCGATTTCTAAATCAATTGTTTCGTCTTGATCTAAGAATGCACCTAAACGCTGAATTGCATTCAAGGCATTCAAAAGAGTTGTCAGCAAAAATGGAACTAAAATGAGAGGAAATCTCAAAGTATTGAATAGAGCTAAAGCCGTGTATGCGGTAGGCGCCGTGATTGCATTTCCGGCCAACGAAAACGACCCGAATGAACATACGGCGATAAAAATCGGCGTCGAGAACAAAGCAACACCGAACAATGCCGATATTTTTTGTGCTCTCCATACCAATTTCACTTCCTCGTCACGAATCACTTCGGTCTTCTCTTTGAACGTTTTTTCCCACGCGTAATACTTAATAACTTTCATGCCAGAAACGACTTCGGACAAGATGTTCACTCTTCGATCGGCGCATTGAACGACTAACCTTCTCAAAGCGAATAATTTTTTCGCAACGGTGAACGTAAACGGTGCGGCGATAAAAATACAAGCGAATCCAACGAAAGCGGACCATTCGATGACGTCGTATAAAAGCGTAAACGAGGCGACGATGAAAATCGGTGCGGCCCATAAGTTATGAATCATTGCGAATAAATCTTGTAATTTGTTCACATCGTTCGACATTAAAGTAACGATTTTCCCAGTCGATTCAGCCTGTAATCCTTTCGGCGATAACCTTAAAACTTTTCTGTATAAGGCGACCATTAAAGTATTCCTCACTTGCACGCCGACTTTTTGCAAAGCAAACTCTTGATGCGCTGAACAAAAGTTCGATATAACAGAAGCTACGGTTAATAATCCGCAGAAAAAGTACAAATCGTTCACTGAAGTCTCGCACGTATCCGGGAACAAAGTCCTACACTGTATACCTTTCACGATTTCTCGTAATAACAACGGTCCGGCGAACACGGCCGCTTGCGAAATGCCAAACAAAACCCCGGTCCATGCAAACGTAAAATGATGTTCTCTCAATAAACATTTGATCAAATTCGCTTTATTGTTCTTCTTATTCTCCGAGCTCATTAAACTGGCTCTTTTTTTCTCCGACTCCCAATTCCTCTCGAACTTCTCCCATAAAAGTTCGGAACCCATTTGCTCTAAGTGGCACAAGTCCTCGATCTCTAGGCGCCTTATTGCGCCAGTGGAGATCAGTTTCGTGACTTGCGCGAAGAATATCTTATACACGATGCCATTCTGTCTCTGCCAATCTATTTTTAATCCAACTTTTTCTTCGTTTCTGTTCCTAATCGGTCGACCATCGACGACGATCTGTTTGTCCTCGACTCTATCCATTCCTAGTCTTTGCCGCAGCTATCGATGGTCCTATCCTAAAAGCTCTCTTACTCTCTTACTCTCTTGCCTCGTAATTCTTTCCCTCTATCTGTTCACTCGCGATAGTGCTCGTTGAGTTTAGTGCGCGTGAGATCACTGAAACCGTTTCTCTCGACTGTTTCGATGATAACGAGTAAGAAAAAAGGCGTTCAAAAGTGACGTCTTCTTCTTCCCTGTTGTTTTCGTGGCTGAAAACTCTTCCCCAAATTTTTGCCTGTTTTTGCCTGTTTTTTAGCAGCAACAATAAGCAAAGAAATTTATTGAAAAGGAAAATTATGAGGAAACTATGATATAGTATTTTACTGACAACTGAGTAGTAGTTGGTAGTTGGTAGAAACGAGGTTTAGTGGACGGTTACGCATGTTCGTCAACACATCCTTCAGCTGCGTCCGCCATGCTCTGTTCACGACAGATACTGTTAAGACGGTTTTTGTCGTTTACGAGCTGGATTTTAAAACCTTGGTTGTCGTAAAGAGTCTCTACGACGTAGAGGTACTTTTTATCTACCCACCTCTGGAACGCGAACGTATCGATTTTCAATCCGCCGGTAACGACAACTGGATATTGTTGTGCTTTTTTAAACTCCTCGTTCGATACTAAAGCGGATAACGTGTTTTGAAAACGTTCAAAGAACTCTTCTGTCAAACACTCGTTTTTTTCTAGCGTCGTGGCAATCATCGGCACGTTGATGACCTCTTTACCGCGGCGTAGTGTTCGTTAACGCTCTGATCGATCAGGAGTTCCTCTCGCGCGCGGTAACCCTAAAGCTCGTCCGGGCAACCGTTTTGTAACAAAAAGTTCAGGCAGGCGGTATGCTTGTTCTCTCTCGCGCAAATAGTGGCTTCTAAATTCCACGCGCAATTATGCTCGTGTAAGTACTTCAACGCAGCGAGTTGCCCTGCCGTCGCCGCGGCGGCGCAGCACATGTGGTTCATCTCGCAACCGTTCTCGACGCAATATCTTAAACACTCCATTCGTCCCTCGTTCGCGGCACCGGCGACGGCGCCGGCGTCCCATGGGCAATCAACTGCAGCCGATCTCAAGTATTTCAAAATCTCAAGATTCCCACCTTTCGCGGCCATTGCGGTTACGACGCTCGTTATGGGACAACCGTTTTCGACGCAATACTTGACGGCGGCAAATTTTCCAAATTTTGCGGCCGTCGCCGCAGTGATAGCGGTCCAGGGGAAACCTCTTGAACGTAACAACGCGAGACTTTCGACGTCGTCGTTACCTGCCGCACACGATGCAATCTCGTCGTTTTTTTCGCAATCCGATTGTTCTAAGCACCACATAAGCGCCTCGCGTTGTTTGAACTGTATGCTTGCGGCAACGCACTCCCAGTTCCAAGGCTTGTCCTTTGAACGCAAATAACGCATGGCCTCAATCTGGCCTTTTTCGGCTGCGTGTACATAGCAGTCAGTATTACAAGGGACGTTTCGTTCGACGCAATACTTTAGGATATCCATATGGCCTAATTTTGCGCTGATTTTAGCTGTATTTTCATCCCATGCACAGCCTTGCGAATGTAGATATTTCACAACCTCGAAGTTACCGCGATACGCACACCATTGCATCGTACGTGCATCGCACGGGCAACCGTTCTCAACTAAGTACTTCAACACGTCCAAATGATTTTGAAACCCTGCGGCGTAAGTTGATTGCCAGTCCCACGCACATTTTTTCCGCTCCCGACACCACTTAACGAGTTCGACGTTCGCAGTTAAAACGACGTTGGCGATGAAATACTCCTGATTCATGGTAATATCTTCGCCGTTTTTACCTTTCCGATCGAGAATTTGCCCCCACGAATATCGCTCGAAAGCCCATTCTAATTGCGAAGTAGTAGTGAATTCGTGCATCCAAAATCGCTCACGAATTAAAATCCCCGAATTCTTTACGATCTTAAAAGTCTGCTTCGACGCCGCTGCGAATAACTTGATCTCGTTCCCATTCAATAACGGGGCAATTTTTTGCGAAAATATCTCTGGGTAATCGGAAACTATCGCGAACAAAGGCGCCGGTCCTTTTTTTTGATTTCTTCGTTGCGCTCCGGACTTCTTCTTCTTCTTCGATCGTTTTTTACCACCTTCTTCGTTGGTCAACGCATTTTGTTTTTCGCGGTTTTTGTCACTATCTTCGTTGAACCCGTCGTCGTCGTCGTCGTTGCTACTTTTAAGTTTAATAGTAATAGTAGCAGAATCGCGTTCTTTATCATTAACCGAGTGAGCTAACTGTGTTTGTGTTACTAATAACGAAGTAGCTTCGTCAACGTTAACCATGATTAAAATCGATTTTAATAGACTGATAGAGAAAAAATTTATGTGTGTGGATAAAAAAGCAAAAGCAGGCGTTTTGCTTTAAAAACACACACTTATGGGTAAGCGTGATATGAAAGAGGGGTTAATTATATCAAAACAGTCGCAACTTTAATACCACCGAATTTAGATTCTTTCAAAACGTTCGCCCACGATGATATTCGTTTCATGTAGGAATACGCGACGATTACGCGTATTCTTTTCTGCCGCTCGGAACCACTCTTTAAAGACGATGAGCAATCGTTATAATAATAAGGATCCACTTCGACGGTTGGGTAATGATAATGAACGCCCGTACGACCGCTTTCGATTTCTTTTACCTTTGTGAATTCTTTACCGTCGCCTTTGTTCGATATAGAGAGCGAGAGTTTTTTTCTACCTGAAGAAGCGTCATTGAACGCTAACGCGACGTAATGTTTACTACTTAAACTGTTCATCTCTGCCAGTTCGCTGTTGCTAAGGACTCTCTGAGTCGTTCCGCGTATCCTACCACTGCTATTATTACTACTACTATCAATATTATTGTTTCCCGCACCATCATCATCATCTGTATATTGTACTGAAAAATCAACCATCGATGCCTTTGAGTCTGGATTTTTCAAATCAGTTCTTCGCTTCGGAACTGTCCAAGATAACCCTCCATTCTGCGATATTGATTGCATTAAAAATCCCGATTTTGATCTCCATAACTGTAAAATCGAGTCATCTGCGGACGATAAAACGGCTACAGTGCCCTCGATTACTCTCCCATGTCTTGGATGAACTTTACCGTGAGAATGCCAAGTATGTCCGCGATCTTTTGAAATCAGAACGCCCGAAATCGTTGGATGGCCGGAACGGCATCCCTTTGCAGACGACGCCTCTCCCCAATAAGGCAACACCCAATTTTTAGTCTTTGGATGAACGATTAATTTGTTTGCTATAACTTTTGGATTACCTGACTCCGCGTCTGTAGTCATTAATGTCTTAGGTTTCGTCCACGAAATACCGTCGATTGTAGAAACGCTCATTATATTTCCACCCGGTGACCATCGATTTTCTGGCGTCATCATTCGTAAACATTTCACGCTTTCGGCGAAAAATAACCACAAAATGTTCTCTTTTCGATCTAAATGCAAAACTGGAGCCCATACCGCGTTTCTTTTATCCTTCTTAACGTTTATGACTATCGATTCGGTCCATTTTCGTAAATCATCCGAGAACGTAGCTCTTAAATGCATATCGGAAGTACCTTCGATACCTCTAGAGCATTGCCATATAAGAATCCATCGATAAAACGCGCCTTTCGGTAGTTCCGAAATCATCGCCATGTGCGAATACCCTATCAAATTTTTCTCTGAGTTCTTAAACGCGTCGACTATGAACTCTGCATTATTACTATTCCTCTCGCTCGTAGTACTACATTTTTGTTCTATATTTTTCGTGTGTTCGTTCTCATCGAACCGCGCGTATGCCATCGATGGATGTTTATCGTTTAACATGTTCGCGTTTCCTTTTATCTTCGTGAGTATTTCTCTCTGCTTCTGTTTCCTACTTCTGCCTGTCGTTGTCCTACTACTATTATTATCATCATCTCTATCGTTATTGCTACCAAAATAATCTAATTCAGATCGAGTAAAAGTAGCAGTAGATGATGATAATACCGAGTCATCGTTCCCATTAATCTTATCATTGATATCATTACTATTATTACTGTTATTAGGGGATTCCTCATCAGTGAATGAAAGTAACGAAGAATCTTTGTTTTGAGTGTCTAATACGGTTAAAATCATCGCAAAGAGCAGTGTCAGTGATAGGATTGTGATTGACGAAAATTGTTTCTTATTCTTCTTCGTTGCGTTTTTTATGGTCATTCTTACTCTGCGTCTTCTTCGGTTGAGAGTTATTACTTATTCGCAAAAGTAACGTCTTGTCATTCAAAACACATCCATATCGGCAGCGAATTATTCCAAAACGGAATATCGTTCCACATAATAGTAACGCGCTTAATCAAATCAAAATCATATAATCAACGCGTGAATAAAAAAGAGAGAACGATGATGATCATCGCAATCCATCAATAACAACGCTATTGATTTTCTCTCAATCTCTCTCACACACAAACGCAGTGCATAGTACCTAAAACTACCATCATCAATCCACTTTCAATTCTGTTTCAGATATAAAATAGAAAACATAAATGTTTATTGTTTTCTTCTTAATAATAACGTCCTTCTTCTTCACTGATGCGAGCGCATTAGAACTACGTAATAATAAGAATAATAATAATAGCAATCAAAAGAACGGTATCATTTTTGCTGCCGATGATGATCAAAACAATTACAATAATAATAACACTCAGAACGAGAACGACAAACTGTTAAGAGAGTTCGTATCGAAATTAGTACTGAAAGTACAAAAAATAGATTCGATCGAATTCTTTCACGAAGAGTTCAAGTTAACTATCGAGGGCGTTGAATGTACAGCGTTTTCCGTAGACGCGGTTAAATCTAAGGAGTATTTCAATGCATTTGATGACGATAGCGATGATGATGATGATGATGAGAGAAAGAGAGATTCGTTGATGAAGATTGAAATCGAAAACGCGCGAGCGCGATGTACTGGCGTCTGGGATGTTTCGAATAAAATTTTATCGAATTCTGCGAAAGGGAGTATTGAAATGTCAATCGTCGGAGCTGCGTTGAACGTGAGTGATATCAAGTTTTTGTCCTCCTCTTCCTCTGCGTATTCTGATTCGAATAGTAGTACTAGTGGTGATATTAAATATAAACTGCCGAAATCGATCGAGTATCAATTTTGTTCGATGGAAATTGCGAGCGTCGATAATTTGAAGTTCTCTTCTGCATCTGATGATGATGACGATCACGACGACGGAAATAGTGAAGAGATTTTAAAATTGTTGAACAAAGCTTCGACTGAAATTGCAAAAGCTTTGAAGATTCTTTTCGAGCGAGAGGCGTGCTCGGAGTTGAAAAAATTGAGCGAAAGTCAAAAAGCACTTGATTTTTTTTCCGCCGTCGATGAGTACGTTTTAAAAGAGTTTCTATTCATAAAAGATGTAAGCGATAATGATGATGATGATAAAGGGAACAACAACAACGATACTACTACTAATACTGATAACACAACAACAACAACAACAACACAACCAAAAAATGATTTTTTTGATTGGAACGACTCGACTTTAATACGCGTCTTAAATTTCATATCGTCCAAGTATATTGGAACGAGCGGACCGAGATCTTTGAACGAGTTCGTTAAATGGTTCACGAACAATACTGGAATATTAACCGTCCCTCAAGAGAGACTAATAGATTCAGAATCGCACGAATCGATTTTTGTCTTTGAGAAAAAATATGACGTCGTCAACGATTCTGCGAATAAGTTGTTCAAATCGATATCGTTCGCAATCGAGGCGGTTGAAATCTTAGGTCTCGATACGGCGGATATTTTATACGGACCAGTTGCCGGTGGACACGCATTGACTGAAAAATTGAGTAATGATAATAATAATAATGATAAGAAATACAATTCATCTGTACAACAACCCCCTGTTGCTGATAGTTCATCATTGTTAGGTTTCTCCGTTGGATGGAACAAAACGGAAGTTCGCGTTAGAGGTTTGTTGAAAATTATCCCTTGGAACGAAACTCAATCACCTTCGTGGATTGAAGATTTAATGTTAAACCTAGAAATTAATTCAATGGAAATCGATTTAGATGTCGCTTTAGAAGTTTCAGAGAAAAAATGGGAGATGTTAACGCAGGAGCAATTTAAAAACATGGCGTGCTTATTCGGCGTTGTTCGAAAATTCGACGTCGAGCAATTGAGGTGGGACGGAACGATCGCAAAATTGACAATTGATAATAGCGATTTCGAAGAAGAAGGACATAAAGAATATAACAACAATAATAATTTAGAAGCTGACTTGCAATCAGCAGTATCAAATCTATCAGAGTTGATCACATCGACGTATAAGGAAACGGTCACGGCTATAGTATCGAACGAGTTCAAGGAAGTGTTTCAACCAATCATAAACGCTTTGATTTCGATTAAATTTGGTGAAATCTCAAACGAGGTATGTCCGAAACAAAACGTGAAATCGCTCGAGATTGCGAAAGTTGCGAATACGTTCGCGTCATTGTTCTTTTTAACGCTGGCTATAGCGTGCATTATTTTAGCAATCCTTGTTAGGTTTGTTATTCCCGCGTCGTATATTAGATCTTTAAACAGGAGAGCGGAGAAGAAAATAAGAGCTCGCGAGATGCACGACCCTTTTGATGGCGATGGTGATAATAATTGTGACGATTTGCTAATCGATGAGACCGACGACGATGAAGACGACGACGAAGAAGAAGATGACAAGAACGCAGAGTCACTCGAAGATGATGAAAATAACAACGATGACGATGTTGAAAGAAATCAAACGCCAACAATGATAACAAAAAAGAAGACGACGCCAAAAAAGAAGAAGCATAGACGAGGAGGATCAGCCATCCTTGCTACTTTGCTTGGCGCAGAATCAGATTCGTACTCGGACGATGACTATCACGTTAACATTGACGATGATTATTTCGAAGAAGATGAGGACAACAATACCAATGAAGGAGAACAACAACAACAACAACAACGAGGATCATTAGCGGAAACATCAGCAAAATTAAAACAAAAACGAACGGAAACAACTAACGATCAGAAGAAGAAGAAGAGAGAATACGCGCGCAGATTCCCAGAAACTGCATGGATGGCGAGTGGGAAAAATAAATCTTCAAATTACAAAAAGCTCTTCTCCGATTCGCTCTCGAAATCGATGAAGCCAAATTCCCGATGGTGTTTACGCTTGATGTTCATGGCTAATATATTTTTGTTCTTGAGCGCAAATACGGATTCTGGTGCATCAGTTTCACTCTTTGCGACGCTTACGACGCCCGTCGTCGATTCACAGTCGACGACGATTGAGAAAATGAGTGCTACTTCTACTGCTACGTTAGATGTTCTTCTGCAACAGATGACAAATAATTCTGCACCGATATCCTCAGAAACAACAGCGAGCAATACTAACAACGAAGAGCAGGAACAAAAGTTCATCGTCGTTCAAGCTTCGAGGGAAGATCTATTCAACTTCTCACTCGTTGGAACCGTTAGAGATATGTGGCACGCCAAAGTATACGTCATTGCGATTTTGATCGTTTTGTTCTCTGGAGTTTGGCCGTATTTGAAAATCTTTGGGATGTTCTTTTTATGGGAAATTTCCGGAAAGATTGTTAAATCATCGACGAGAGGAAAGTTTTTGAAAATAGTCGATCGTTTAGGAAAATGGAGTTTATTCGATTCTTTCGTAATGACAATGTTCATGGTTGCCTTTCGATTTCATTTACATACGGTTGAGGATGTTAATAAAAATCAAAACGATGGCCCGCTTTCGTTTGGCGATTTAGATGTCGTCGTGCAACCGAAGCGATCGTTTTATGTTTTCCTATCGGCGACGATTTTATCTTTAGTCTTAGGACACGCTGCACTATCTATGCACAGAAAATCAATTTCGTCGAAAACGGAAGTTGATGATAAAGCGACGCCTTTATGGCGCCGAGACGAGAAAAACCCAGAGAGACTTTTGCGAACAAAATCTGCATTTGCGCAAGCCGTGGCAGTTTTCGTTTTACTCGTCTGCTCCTGTTCGTTCTTAGCAATTGGCGTATGCACATCTGCGATACAGTTTGATTTCCTTGGAATTGCTGGATATGCGCTCGGGAGCGAGGAAAAAACGAGATCGTTCTCGCTCGTGAAATTAGCGCAAGCGTTGCCTCATGCGAGCGATATTCCCGGCAACGCAGTTACGAACAAAGATCATTTTTTTTCCATGGCTTTCATCGGTCCAAGATTTATTCAAGTCACGTTTTGGATTTTTGCCGTCATCGCGCCTTTAATGCAAATGGTAATCCTATGCTTACTATGGGTCTGGCCTTTAACTCCAAGAATGCAGCGTAGGTATCAAACGTTAGCCGAAATCTGCTCGGCGTGGTCGTCTCTAGACGTCGTATTATTTGCCGTCGTCGCGGCGATGTTACAAATTAAACGTTTCGCAAATTTCGTCGTCGGCGGTGGCTGTCTATCGTTCAACACCGCTCTAGCCGCTATATCTAATCGCGATACTTTAAACGTTGACGATGAATGTTTCGATTTAGACACTGCGTTTGAACCCGGATGTTGGCTCTTAATCGCTTCTGCGTTAATGTCCAATTTTGTTGGTATTTGGGTCACGAAAAGATGCGATATGTCCGTCGCAAATAACGAGTTACGCTTACGTAGTTCTCTCTTAAGAGGTTTACGCGAAGAAAGCTATCATTCCGATTTAGACGATGACGACGATGACGATGATGGTGATGATTTAGACGATATATTAGAAGAATAAAATTTGAAGCGCTTCGCTTCTACTCTCCTCGCTCCAATGAAGAAGTAGAACGATGTATTACGAGTAGCAGTAGCACATAATCTTAGCACGTACGCAGTCCAGAGTACATTAAAATACACACACGCGTTTCCAAAGTACTATTTACACATCTTCATCGTCACGCGAGGACGGGAAGGATCACTACTGACTACTTCCGTACTTCGTCCCATAAATGAAGGCTATAGTCTTAACTAACTGAATTCGTCACTAAGTGGAAGACAGACTGATGACAATAAATAATAAACATTAAATTCAATTCTCTCTCTAGTACCAATAATATTCACAATATTTGTTCATAGACAAAGATGAGCACTCGTCATACGAACGATCTACTTAAAAAGCAGGGGAAGATAGAGTTCGTCTTAAGACGGTTAGAGAACGCATTTTTTTTCCCGAAATTGGAAGAATTGAACAACGAAGATAAAAGATCGTTTACAGTGAAAGGACGTGCTAATAATAACGTAATAATAGTAATAACGAAGAAGAAGAAGAATGAAGCGATTGATAGTGGTTGTTCGTTAATGAAGATTAAGAACGAAGAGCGAAGAGACGGAAGTAATAGGTTTAAGAAGCGTTCTTCTCGGATTGAATCAGAAATATTTCTTACTAAACGTTCCCCTTTATTTATGGGAGAAAACGCGAGAGCGCGAGCGCGAGGAGATCATTCCGGCACCTGGGTTAATCGATCGGAAATATTGAACTTAGCGAGAATAATTGAGCAGTTCACACCGAGAGTGGTTTATCAATCGAGGATTCAAGAGTTAATCGATCGTTATGATTTACTGAGAAGAGGAAGAAGAGACTGTATGGCGCTCTCCATCGAGAAGGATTTATTCGCCTTACGTAAGGCTTTGAAGAGCCTCGATGGACTCGCGAGGTTTTACCAAATGCCTGAAATTCGGTGTCGCGATTTGTGTACAAAAGATGAAGCATTAGAGCGGAGGGGAGAGGCGAGAATGAGACGAGATTTAATACTCGGTATGAAGAGTTTGATTTTGAACGCGTACGACGAGAAGAGAAGGAAGCGTGAAAAGATGACGACGGTAATCGATAAAGAAGAAGAAGTAGTAGTAGCAGTGCAAGTGGCACAGAGTACTACTACGGATACTAATGCTAATGAAAATAATAAAGTCGTCCTCGTCTGCGAAGATAAATCAACAACAGCAAAGAAAACGAATTTAAAGAAGAAAACAATACATCCACAAAAGCGCATTGGCGGAGCAAACGTTATCCGAAAAGCAGCCAGAGTCTTTGGAAAAGAGATTACTAATAATGGTAATAATACTAATATGTAACATATATATATAAATATATAAATTATTTAAGCATAAGCGTATTTGTATTCCTCAAACTGCCACGGATGAAACTCTGCATCCAAAGCCTCATCTTTTTCTACGCGCAAATCTTCAACTACATTCTTCTCAATCTTTCGAATTTCTTCGTACGAATTTTTGTTATACACAAAGCAATGGCGAACGATCTCGGCCTCGTCCGTAGTGCACTCTGCATCCTGTTGTTCAAGAAAAAACCTCGGTTTCCATTCACTTGTAGCATTGAGAGCTCTTCTTTCGCGTCGTTCCGCTCGTTGGCGTTCTTCCAAAACTGTTTTCTGAGTACCCGCTTTAGAATTATCCGCCTTCTCTAAAGCGCGCCTATCAGGTCTCAAGCGCGAATCTGATTTTAACAAAAGTTTGTCTTCTGGAATCATTTCTGTTCCTATCATTTCAACTGCGTATTTGTTGAACCCGTACGGGTGTTCGTGAGCGAAATTAATTTCTTTTTCCTCAACTTGCCATAATACTCTTTCTATTTTGTCTCCTTCTTGTTCTATGTCGTCGTTAATGTTTCCAGAACATTTCAAGTCTTTATTCCAATGGCCGAATACTTTCAATGTTTTCTTCGCATCGTCTTCAGGGGAATCTTTAACAAATCCATTGACTTCGTATCTTCCTCTTGAGCTCCAACCACAAGCAGTGAACTGTAAATCGCACGTCTTTTTGGTCGTCAAATTCTGCACTCGCATTGAACCAAAAGTATCGACCCAAATCCTGCCGACTATTAAGTTATTTATCCTAGACGTCGGGGGGATGATATTATACGTTTCTTGAGTTCGTTTCAAGAATATTCTAGTCCGCCCGATTGGGAAAACGTCCACCCAATTACCCATGAATTTCGTTTTCACAGCCGACGTGATATCATACGTCCATTTCGCGGTTTCAGCGTGCCCGGCGCCTATTGGCGGATGATGCGATACTTGCTCATAAATCGCCGTAGACTTATTATCGGACAATCTCAATTCGTACGTTTCGCCTAAAATTGGATTAAAAGGCTTCTTCGTTCTCTCCATAGTAGAATACACCGATACTGCATACGCGGTAACCAAAGCCAATCGAACGTCTGCGTCGTCCTCATCAGCCGCTTCGTCCAACAAGTGCTGATATTGCAAAATCTCAGCCATCTTTTGTAAAGTCGACATAGGTTCCATTATAAAAACCGGTACTGAAAAGACTGACATGACATCGGCACCGATCATGTTCTTCAAAGTCGCCCACATTTGTTTCCTATCATCCTGATTATCATCTGCTTGGCTATTATTCGTATTTGTTTTATCGTCTCCGTCTAATTCTTCCTCGCCGCCTTCGGTGACTTCGAGTTCATCTACTCCGGCAAGACTGTTCATGTACAGGAAAAGAGAGAGAGAGAGAGAGAGAGAAAACGAGTACGCACGTTGTCAGTGCGTGTACGTATGTATATATATCACATATCACGATCAAAATTTATACAGAAGAAGAAGAAAAAGAAGAAATCTGATCAGTAATACTCTCTACGCGCGCGCTTCGATTCTTCCCTCTAAAAGACCTCTTCCTCTCTCTCTCTCTCTCTTTCTTCTCACAGAAAAGAGCTCTCGCGATCGAATCTCATCGCTCCACGAACTCACTCTTCCTCCAGTTCTAGGGACTAAACGTACTCAAACATAACTTGTTGAAATATGTATGTATCCATCATTCCATCCATCCACGCATATATTTCTATCGTCCACGAAATCGAAAACAAACACAAAACACGTTTTTATATCCATCTAAAAGTTGAAAAACGACCACACACAACGACTATTACGACGTACTAGTTAATCCCATCCCCTAAAGCGTTCACTAAATCACTACCGAACGTGGATACTCTGGAGAATAACGATCTGTGTTGTGGGTTATTGGCTTGTTGTGGCGGTTGTGAAGAAGACATTATGATATGTTTAGGTTTAGTATTTATTTTATTTACTTTGATGATAAAGCGCTTTTGAAAGGCGGAAAAAAGTGTGGACGATTTCAGAGCTTTTATTGCGAAATCCTCTTATTTTTGACTTTTCTTTTCTTGATCACGTACTAAACCTGTGTTTAAATGAATGAAACGAATCGGAACGAAGAAGATAGATGGAACGAGCGAAGAAGAAGAAGAAGAAGAAGAACTTTGATCGCCGGCGCGTCGTCGTCGTCGTCGTGTTCATTACTAACGGGAAAATCCTTGTCGTTCTTCCTCTTCCTCTCGTTTATTTATTTATTATAGTATTCAAAAACTTAATTCTTTGACTTTTCTTCATCACGTAAACCTGTTTAAATGAATGAATGAAACGAATCGGAACGAAGAAGACAAATTGAACGAGCGGCGGCGGCGGCGAAGAAGAAGAAGAAGAAGAAGAAGAAGAAGATCTTTGATCGCCGGCGTGCGCGTCGTCGTCGTCGTCACGTTCATTACTTAAATAAAAAGAAGAGAATTTGCTCACACCATTCATAAAAAGCGTTATAATATTAACACGCATATCAGCAACAACAACGCGAAATAAACATAAAAATATGGGCCTAAACCACTTACGCTTCGAGGAAGACGAAGATCATAGCACTATCAATACTGATGTTACTACGGAGATGGACGTAGACGAACTACGCGCGGTCGGTGATGAACATGAATTGGAAAACTTTGATTTCGGCCCAGACCCGGTCGTTTCGTTCGTGAAACCTTTCCAAAACTTAAGGAACTCGCGCTGTTATGAAAGTAATCATAACAGTGATCAAAACAGGAATAACAACAACAGTAGGAGTACGAATTGGAACGCGATGATGCAAAAAGTAAGCGAGATCAATATCGTCGAACGCGTGCGAATGAGCGAGCAAAATGCGTATTTGCAACAAATCGAGATGAATTCGGACAGAACAAAGGCAGTCGTGAGGACTTCGGAGAACTTATTTCGAGTGCTGCTCTTGCGCGAAAACGACGACGTAGTCACGAAAACGGGGAATAGGAATAGTACGACGAGCAAGAACGAACGAGTCGTACGAATGCGAGCGCAAATAACAGATTGTTACTTCCCATCGAAATCGCTTGCGATAGAAAATAAGAACTTAATCGTATGTAGTACGATCGATGGTACAGTGAACGAGTTCGACGTAAGGATCGACATGGAAAAGCAGAGGCGCAGGTTTACGTACGAACGAGCGCGAGGGAAATTGGAGACCGTAGCGATTGGAGGTTTGAACGATGAGATATTAGCGATTGGGGTTTCTGAACAGATTCATTTATTCGATCGCAGGTTTATTAATTATGATAGTTGTGATAGTAGTAGTGGTAATGATAGAAATAATAATAATAGAAATAGCGTCGTGAAAGTGTTCGCAGATGCGCATTCGGAGACGATTACGAAATTACGGTTTCATCCAGAATATCGAAATACGTTGCATACTTCGTCAGTGGATGGGTTAACGTGCGCGTTTGATTTGAGCGATTTGAATTTAATGAATAACAATAATAATAATAATAATAATAATAATAATAATAATAACAATAACGATGGCTATGATAATAATGCTGATGATGATGAAAGTAAGAGTTTGATTTCAATCGGAACCGCAAACGCGGCGATTAACGAATTCGGCTTTCTCAAAACTCCAAAAAATAAGAAGAATATAATGTGGGCTTTAACTGGTATTGAAGAAATTCACCTTTTTGATTGCGATTCATCTAACAATAATAACAATAATATTACGTCGTCGTCGTCTACGTGTGGCGTTGAGCTAGGACACGTGAAGAACGCGCGCGAGAAAGCTCGCGATGCGGCGAAGAAATTATTAAAATCCATTAATATGACTTCTGCGGAACAAAACTTTAAAATCGGGTTAAAAGATTTATGCGAAAACGTGGATTATATCATAAACGTCGTCGATGGGCCAAATAACCAATATCTCGCATCATTAGGCACGATTAATGGCACCGTTGGTTTATTTCCAATCGCGTACGAGAACGATGATAATTTAGATAGCGAAACGTCCACGCAAAAGCTAACGTTGTTAATGCCTACTCATATTTTACCGCCTTCTTCTGAATCTTTAGCAGGAGGAGGACATGTAGATATCGTGAGATGCTTAATGGCAACTAACTTGGACAAAGATGATTATAACGAAGATAAAAAAACGATATATACGGGTGGAGAAGATTCGTTTTTATGCGCTTGGAATGTAGTATATAACGATAATGAGGATAGCGGGGATCATAAAAATATTTCGGGAGCAGGCGCGATTCGAAACATCGTCAGAAGTGGAAGAGAATCCCCTTATTAGAAATATATATAGAAGTTTAGCTCAGTAGTATAGTATATATATAAAAGGGAGAGAGAGAGTTTTGAACTGTTTAGTCTATGCGTGTAAGTACAAGATGATGTGCGTGTAGAAAATCTTTTATTTCAACTCTCGTTCTCGAAATCAATCGAGATCATAAAAATTACTCGTCGCGCGTCGCAAGAATAATATTTATATGATATATTATTCACCATCTTTGACTGGAATAAATCTCCAAACAACGGCCATCATTGAACCCATGATGGCCATCCAAACGACCGAAACCGCCGAAGGAACTCTTACCAAAAAGTCCGGGAAATGTAAAGAGGCCAGCAAAAATCCAAACGCCGATGATTTCATTGCAGTTTCAATCGCGCAAGTTCTGCAAATCGTTTCTGAATATTTAAAAACTTTCATGCCCCAATAGCCGACGACACCACCGATTAAGTGTAACAAAAACGCGGCGAGTTGTAACTTCATGCCGGCGTTTAAGATCCCATCCGCGCATTGCGCGACTGAACCGCCGACCAAGATAATTGTCATCGTCACGCCAACAATTGGGCAAAATGGTTCAACCGTTCTGCACGTTTTCGGCGTTACTTTATTCAAAGTGACGCCCAAAACGACTGGAACTAAAACGACCTTAATAGTCGATAAGGCCATACCGATTGCGTTCACGTCGACGATTGCTCCAAGCGCGAGTTTACAAATCAAAGGAGTCATGAATATGCACCCAATCGTCGTCGCCGTGGTCATTAAAACGGAAAGAGCGACATCGCCTCTCGCGATATACGCGCACAAATTCGATGCTTGCCCACCGTTAATTGATCCGACTAAGATCAACCCAGCGAGTAACGGGCCTTGTAACCCTAATAAATTACCAATCCCAAACGCGAGTAAGGGCATGATTACGTAACACATTATAAAACCTAAGCCGATCACGTCAGGTTTCTTAAACACTCTCGTGAAATCTTCAATAGTTAACGTAATGCCCATTGAAAACATTAGCAATGCCAAGCAGAACGTAATCATCGGTGTAGTCATGAACGTGAAGAACTCCGGTCTCATAATAGCCAAAACGGCCGATAGCACGGTCCATAGCGGGAACAAGTTCGAGAACAAAGCCGAGAACGATTGAAACTTTTCCATCGTCGCCGATGCAGCGTTCGCTCTCACAGTGTTACTGTTCTTATTATTACGCTTGTTCGTGCGTAAAAGTGGTGTCATCCTTCGTTCGTTAGAAACCTGCGCGGCGCTCGCGCGTTCCCTTTTTTGAAAAGAATTCGAGGACCCGTTATCCATCGCAGAACAAGAAACGTTTTGAGTATTACCCTTATTCCTTAATCGTAACAAACTCTTCTTCTTCTCGTGTCGATGGTTGATATTCGCGTTCAAGACCGTTTTCGATTCCGATTTCGATCGTTTAATCGTACTACTCGTACAGTTAATAGTTTTCGTTATCGTTGCGGCTCTCATCATCATTTTTTATATCCACTCTTCCTTCTTTTATGTATATATCAACAAAAATCACGCACACACAACACACACACACAACACGCACACACACAGAGAAAACAGTGATACAGCTATATCCGTGTTTAAAAGCGCGCACTCGTGTCTTATTGTGATGTTCAAAGCGCTACGGCGAAAAGCTGTCGGTGTTTTTTATAACCTTTTTTTTTATTTTCTTTCGCTGGAAAATGTGATTTAATGACCTGGCAAAGCCGGGCCGACGTGTATGTGCTGCCAACGTGTTTTGGATTTTTAACGTCTTTTTATTACGCTCTTCCCGTCGTATCGTCGCTCGTTGCCTTTACTGCCGCTGCTTGCGCCGCTGCTGCTGCCACGAAGTTCTTCTGTCGGTCCGTCGTGTCCGAGCTCGTGCTGATTCAAGGCCAATCGGATGCCCTCAAGAAGCGCTCATCACGCAGCAGCGCCCGAATCAACGTCGAAAAGAAAGAGATCAGAGAGTAGTCAAACTTATGACATGCGCTTTTTATATAGCAGCCGTGAGATCACGAAAACGCAGAGAAACGATATAAAGTAAAGATGAGAGAATACATAGAGCGTGTGTGTGTGTGTGAGAGAGAGAGAGAGAGAGACAGAGAGAGAGGGAGTATGTTCGCGTGGATTAATTAAGTACGCGCGTAGCAGAGTACGTTTCGATCGTTACGTGATGATGAGGGTAAATAAAATTGGCGTTTTAATTGTCGTTTTTAAAATGGGTCGCCTTGTCCTGATGATACTTTTTCAGATATTTTTCTTTTTCCTCCTCTCGTTCGAAAACGAACTCCATTCGTTTTAACGCGCTTCTACGTAACGTCTGTTATTAAAATAGATCCCTATAACAAATAATTTCGATTCGAAACTCGAGATCTCGAACGATCGTTGTTACTTTAATCTATACTATCAATATCTTTAGTAGATCTGTTTAGATACGAACACACACATACGCACACACACAGACTAAAATATCTAATCCGAATAAATAAAAAGATGAACTCCTCGATGGCGATGAGTAAGACGTTGGTTGTTAATAGCAATGGCCAGTTGAATAATAGATTTAATAGTAATAACAAGAAATCTTCTTCTTCTTCTTCTTCTTACGTTCGTAATGGTTCTAGAAGAATGAAATCATCGAAAGTTGTTTTTACTACTACTGTTAAAGCCGCCAGTACTAACGACGGCGGCTATAAGGTTTCGGTCTTAGGAGCGGCCGGGGGTATTGGGCAATCGTTATCGCTCTTGTTAAAAATGAACCCGATGATTCAAGAACTCTCTTTATATGACGTTGGACAAATCGTGAAAGGGGTTGCAGTGGACTTGTCGCATACGAACACGCAATCGACTTGCGTCGGATATTGCGGCGCCGACGAGCTTAAGGATTGCTTGAAAGGGTCAGATTTAGTCATCATCCCGGCCGGGGTGCCGAGGAAACCTGGTATGACGAGAGATGATTTGTTCTCGATTAATGCCGGAATCGTGAGAGATTTGACGCAAGCGATTGCGGATCACTGCCCAAACGCGTGCGTTGCGATTATCTCGAATCCAGTGAACTCGACAGTGCCAATCGCTTGCGAAGTCATGAAGAAGAACGGGAAGTTCGATAAGAGGAAGATCATGGGTGTGACTACGCTCGATATTGTGAGATCGGACGAATTCGTTGCTACGTTGAAATCGCTCGATGTGAACGATGTTGACGTTCCAGTTATTGGTGGCCACGCCGGTATTACGATTTTACCGTTGTTATCGCAAACGTTTCCGCAATGCTCGTTCACCGACGAAGAGTTGGAAGCGTTAACCGTGAGAATTCAAAACGCTGGTACGGAAGTCGTCGACGCTAAAGCTGGTGGGGGTTCGGCGACGTTGTCCATGGCTTACGCCGCGGCTAGATTTGGCGAAGCCGTCTTAAGAGGCTTATCAGGCGAATCCGATGTTTACGAATGCTCCTATGTTACGTCAGAGATCGAACCTGGTATGCCATATTTCGCTACGAAAGTAAGGTTAGGGAAAGAAGGTGTCGAAGAAGTTTTATCGTACGGTGATATCACCGCTTACGAACAACAATGGCTCGATAAATTAAAGCCAGAATTGAAGGAACAAATCGATAAAGGCGTTGCGTTCATCACAAATGCATAAAAATTATGTTAATTTGTTTTACGTAATATCAAAAAATTATTCAACAACTACACGTTATACATTACTAGCACACAAAATAAAGAGTACGACTCAGAATCAGAATGCACAGAAAATTCACACAAAGTATTTTTAGAGCATGAACCCCATGACTGCATTTGTGTCTCTCTCATTTTGATCCGTTTAGTAAATTTTGTAGTACCGCCTTGACACCACGCAATCACGTTTTCACTGTCTACAAACAGTGGGCTACGCAGAGCTAATATTAAACTCTTGAAGATCATAGTGTCCGTACTCATCATCAGCTGGTTTTGGGATCCATATTTCTGCAGGTATTCTAGAATTTCAAAATCACTTTCATCATGATGGCTCTTCAAAATTATTTATTTAGCTAACTTCGCTAAGGAAGTTTGCCATATGTCTTCTACTTGTTCATCTTCTTCTTCTACATCGAATCGCTCGTGTTTAGGGATGCCAACGTTAATTGCTGGAAATTTTTGGTGCCTCTGGTGCATCACTTTGTTTTCCTTCAACGCCGCGGCCGAAAACTCTTTCGCTTCTTTTAATAATTTTAACTCTTCTTCTTCTTCATCATCTTCATTATTGTCTTCTTCTGAGGATTCCTCTTCCTCTTCATTTTCTTCTTCCATACGATCATCATCATCATCATCATCATCATCATCATCGCCGCCGGCGTTGAACAATAGATATTGACGATCTTCCTCGCAAACGCCGTCGAAAAAGTCATCGTAAACTTTCCAAGGGTCGCACTCAAAAATATCCTCTTCTGCGTATAGTGATTCGTGCTTTTTCAATCCCACCCATCCATGTTCTTTATAAATCTCCGCTCTCGCTTTATCTTTCAAACATAAATATGCGATTGTTAGTTTTTTGAATTTTTTTGTTGCGTAGTGCGCTCTTGTCACCCATTTAGAGCATACTTTGTTCTGTTCGTCATCGTCATCATCATCATCACTATCAACGCGTAAGCAATACATTTCTCGCAAGTTCCCAAACACGCCACTTTCTGATTTCTCGTTACCGAACACGTTCAAATCTCTAATTCTAACAACCCCGGCTTGTTCATCAAACTCTTTACAATCCAATAATCCCAACCTTTTCTTTCTCTGCGTGAAGCAAACTAAACACGAATCAACGATCGATCTCCCCATCTCCTCGTAATCCTCCTTATAAGCTCTCATCTTTCTTTGATCGTTCATGGTCATTAACTTCTTCCAATGTTCAGATTTAACTTCATATAACGGCGGTGCAGGTGGCGCGTGCGCGAACCGAAACCACCGGTTCAATTCCAACAACATCCCGCAATCGTCGCACCACCCTTGACACTTCCCTTTCGCTCGTTCGTTCGGATGCATCTTCATCGCAAGTTTATGATATTTCCTACGCACTAAATCGCAATTGATTATGTTATTCGCGCTATTTCGTTGTAAATTTAATTCGCGATGTAAATCAAACTCTCTTTCGATCGTCGCTTTTCCTCTCTCGTTTTCCGTATATCTACTACTGTCATCGTTCTCGCAACAATCACCTATTAAACCGTGATCATCATCGCTCAAAGCGCTCGCTCTATCGCTATAGTTTTTTTTCCTAAACACTCTCACGTCGAGAACGTCCGCATCATCATCGCACTCGTTCTTCAATAAACTCCTACTCGCGAAACCGAGCCTCGAAGCCTCTTCGTGTATTAAAACTCTCATCGCTCTTGCACAGTTCTCAATCGTAATCGCTTTAACGTTCTGGTCCGATTTATGAAACTGTTCGAGTTTCATGAACACCGCTTCGCGAATCTGCCGATCCTCATCGCTTTCTACAGCGCTTTCGTTCATTGTTTTTTCTGTTTACGTGAATTGATATCACTATTACTCGTACTTAATTAATACTTTATAGTTTCCAATCATAATAAGTAATAAATAATGGAAAAGTTTCCTGTTTTCGGTTTTGGACAATTTGTTCAAAAAATCCTTTTCAGCGGGAAGCGCATAAGTTTCTTCCTCAATCGAACATAGTAATAATCGAAATCATATACATAGAAATAGAGAAAACTGTATAAATAAATGAACGTAAATGAATAAATCGAATCGGGTTTAGTTCAGTGCGAGCGTTTAATTAATTCGCGTGTTTAATTGAGCAGAGAAAGAGAGAGCTTTGACGCAGAGGTCGTAAAATGTCACCAACACTTTTCAAGCAAAGCTTCAAAGTTTTGCCAGAGGAAGAGCTGAGAGTGGAATGTGAACTCGGTCGAAGGTTCAAGATTAAGATCACGAACGGTTCGTGCGAGTTGTTCGGATCAGAGATCGCGAGTGGGGCCGAGAAAGAGCTGTTCGGTGGAGGGAAATTCGCGTTCTTTTCGTTCGATGGATGTGACTGCGAAGTCGTTTCGAGTTCTGAAAAAATGTGCGTGATTGTGTCTTTTTGACCGCGAGAAGAGTTTTCGCGCAGAGCTAAATGATTTCGGATTTTGTGTGCCATGAGTAATGAACAACAACTAACGCGCTTATTGTACTTCTTCTTTTTCTTCCATTTCTTTTCCATGAACGCGTATGTATAGGAGTAATAAAGGTAGAAGCGAAAACAACGACGCGGACGTAGTAGACGAAGATGGCGAGTATAGTAACGAAGAAGATGAAGATGACGAGAATCCAGTAGAGATTGCGTACGTTGCGAGCGAGACGCCGATGCTGAGTTATTTGAACGTTCACGGGGTTTTAGAAGCGAAGCGAGCGCAAGCTAGGGATTCTTTAGAGACAATAGAAGAAGAAGAAGAAGAAGATGACGACGAAGACGACGACGATCAAGTGAATGATAATAAAGAAAAAAATGGAAGAAGTAGTAAACGGAAAAGAAATAATAATAAAAAGGGAGAAGATAACAAAGACGGCGACAACAATGATGATGTCGACGACTCTAATAATGCGTATACGGTTAAACAAGATAAGAGCGAAGGGCCGAGGGTAATGATTGTCGGTCCGTCCGATGTTGGAAAATCGTCTTTATCGAAAATTCTAATCAATTACGCTTCGAGAGCTGGATGGTCGCCTTTGTTCGTCGATTTAGATTTAGGACAAAACGCGATTTCACTTCCTGGAACAATCGCGGCGGCACCGATCGAGCATCCTTTAGATCCATTCGCCGAGGGCGGATTCGTGAATTCAGAGATGCCTCTAGCTTATTATTTCGGCGACGTTACTGTTAATCAGAATAGCGAGGAACATTATAAATTTCAAGTCGAGAAAATCGCCGACATGCTCGACGCAAGAAACGAGAAAAATAAACACGCCAGAAATTCTGGAGTGATTGTAAATACGATGGGATGGATCGATGGTCTAGGATTTGATCTGTTATTACATGCAAGAAAAGCGTTGAACATCGATGTCGTGATATGTTTAGGTCAAGAGCGTTTGTTTCAATCGTTATCGAAAGTCATGGAGAAAGAAAATCAAAGAATGAAAACGTCGCAATCCTCATCGAAGAAGATGATTTCTTCGCAGCAGCAGCAACCACATTCGTTAAAAGAGATTGAAATTATTTCGTTAAAGAAATCCGGCGGCGTCGTCGAACGCACGACTGAGTTTCGAAGACATACGAGAGACGATAGATTCCGCGAATATTTTTACGGTTTCGATAATTCGTTATCGCCTACGTCTCAAACGGCTTATTTCTCGTCCGTATCGTTCTACAGAGTCGGCGGCGGTCCAAAAGCGCCAACGAGTGCTTTGCCCATTGGCCAAGAAGCTTCTACTGATTCCATGAAAGTAACGTCAGTAATTCCATCGAATACTCTATTGAACTCAGTTTGCGCGGTTTCGCATGGGAAGACGCAATCGGATTTGCTAACATCAAACGTCGCCGGGTTTATTCACATCGTCGAGGTTGATATGATTCAAAAGAAGTTTACGTATCTCTCGCCGAGCGGAGGACAGTTACCGAACACGAACTTGATCGTTGGAAACGTTAAATGGTTCACGGATTAATTCATTTAAAATATTAATACGTTTACGTATTATTAAATAATATAACTGCTACTATCATACTGCTGCTAAAATATAATATTATTATTATCATCATCATCATCATTACCGCGGCTAACTCTTGTTCTTCTTCTTTATATCACCATCATCATCACCATCATTAACAAGTATTAATTTCCTGTTCATTTCAGAAACTTCTCTCTGCCACTGTCTCAACTCCTCGATCTCTGCGACGATATCTTCCAACGATTCTTTCGTTATTTCCATTAACTTCGTTAACTGTTGCCGTTCTAAACTCGCGGCTACTTTCTTCTTCTCCTCTCGTTCGTTCGATTTCTCCGCCTCCCACCACACTAACGCCCCGGCTACTGAGAACAAAAATATCTCCGAAACTAACTCCGCTCCGTTCGTTAACGCCTGTTCGTCCGTTAACGGTACGATTCTCGGCTGCAAACTACTACTACTACCGCTGCGTTGCCTCCCTCTGGATACTATGTTCACCCCGGTCGCGTGCGAACTCCCACTCGCTACATTTCCAGCCTGCGCAGTACTTTTCGGTATCGGCGCTTCGAGTACAATAAATGAATACATGACGTTAATCTTCTGCGCTAACGATATACAGCGCTTCTTCAGTTCAGGTTGTGAGACTATGAATGACTTTAAAGATTTGCTCATCGGTTTCGAGATCGTTTTCAGGACGAGCGCGAACGCTTTGACGTACAGAGCCATTCGCAGAAGTATATGTCCGTGTTGTTGTTGTTGTTAATAGTAAGATCTTGTTCTTAATCGAGATATTTAACACTACTACTAATCTCACTGAAACTATAAAACTTGCGTTAAATGGAATTCTCTGTTTCTTTCTCTCCCTTGGTGTTAAGCGAACACATCTCTCTCTCTCTTTTTCTCTAT
>Ga0114998_10000548_pt1 | contig 27772 bp, 15 predicted proteins | sample ArcticOcean_MG_C_5_FD_87044 | JGI IMG/M metagenome (GOLD analysis project Ga0114998, IMG submission 87044) | Marine microbial communities from western Arctic Ocean - ArcticOcean_MG_CB4_138 | ecosystem: Environmental > Aquatic > Marine > Oceanic | place: Arctic Ocean: Canada Basin | collected... | reverse complement strand
TCGTCGTCGTCGCCAAATTCCTCATCGTCGTCATCGTATTCCTCATCATCATCGTCGTCGTCGTCATCGTCACCAACGGCGCCGCCTCCTTCTTGTCGCTGTTGTTGTTTTATTAAATCCCTTTCCTTCTTCGACTGTTCGTATCTTTTATTTACTTCATCTTTAGTCACTCTCGGTACGATATACATCGTCATAGAGTTCCCTTCCATCCCCGGCTGTCTCTCCAAACTTCCAAACTCTTCGATGTCGATCACGAACTTTTCGAACATCTCTCTCCCGATATGTCTAAAATCGTTCTCACGGCCGCGGAATTGGCAAATGACTTTAACTTTATCGCCGTTTGTTAAAAATTTCTGCGACGCTCGTAGCCTAACGTCGTAATCATGCGTATCAATGTTATACCGCATCTTCACTTCTTTCAATTCGATTTGTGTCAATTTCGCTTGCCTCTTCTTTTCTCGGTCTTTCTTCTCTTTTTCGTATTTATATTTCGAATAATCCATAAACTTTGCGACTGGAGGATCCGCTTCCGGCGATACCATCACGAGATCTAATTGCATTTCCTCAGCCTTCTTCAACGCGTCTTCGGTTTGCATGACACCGAACATTTCCTTCTCTGGCCCTAAAATTCTCAACTCTTCGAATTCTAACAACTGTTCGTTCCTTAACGGACCTTGATTCGGGTTACGCCAAGGCCCGCGAGATCGTCCTCGGCCTCCTCCAGATTTCCTTCCTCCGCCGCCGCGTCCTCTTCCCCCGCGTCCTCTTCCACCGCCTCTCCCAAACGCTCTCGTGACTAGCATTTCCCCCCTCCTCTCGTTACTACTTCGAACACTAGCATTCGTCCGATTATCGTTCGCGGCGTTCCCGAATCCTAAAAAATGACCGCGTACTCGCGCTAAACAATAATAATCCAGCTCAACCCTTTCATCCTCTTCGACGCGTAACTTCTCCATTTCCTGCTCAACTGAATCACGGGCGAAGAACTCGTCCGCGCTCTCTCGCACCTGCTTCGCAAAGCCAAGCAGGTTAATTCTATCATTACCTTTCTCACTCGCTTTCGATATCTTCTTCTTAATCGATTTATGCGGTTTCAACTGCTGCTGCGTCATCGTCCAATCGGTACTACGAGTAAAACTGCTCATGATATAACACGCACTACACTACACGCACTAAAGGAAAGGTTCGAGTAAAACTGGAAACGAGTACGCGCGCGGTGCAGAGAAAGCGTTCCTCTGTGATGACGCGGGTCCTTTTTTTGCGCGACCGCGATTGGTCCTGGATCGATCTTAATCGATTAATTAAGTATTTAAGGGTTTCAAGTGAATATTAATTTTGGTAAAAATGGATAGGATTTTTGTACTTGAATGTTGAAACCCTAAACCCTATATCATAAACCCTTAAACCCTAAACAGTGAAACCCTAAATCTAGTAGAATAAATTTGCTTTTTACGTTCCAAGACAAGTAAGTACTATCGTCCGCAGAGCAGTTTCGATCAATAAAACTCTCTTTCGCAAGCGAGGGTTGTTGATTGAAGAAGAAGAAGAAGAAGAAGAAGAAGGAGGAGCGATACTATTTTTTCCGTTTTTTCCGTTCTCTCTTCGCTGCTACTCCATCATCATCGCAGTCATCATCAACAACACAACATTTTTGTTCTGGCAGATATATTCTACGCATCAAAGGCAGGACGAAGAACTGCTCTTCGTACACTGCTTGAGAGCGGAAGAATAAACAAGGGACGCGCAATTCGGATGGGCTGTTGCGCATCGAAAGCGTCGAACGATGACGACGATCGTATCGCGATGGATATTGACCGCGGTGATCAAACAGAGAAGAAGTTAAAATCGATATTGAAGCAAAAATCGGCATTGAAAGATAACGAGCGAATGAACAGAGAGTCGACGATAAACTTTGGGACGAGGACGGCGAAGAGTTTATCGTGGAGGAACCCTATTAACGATCGAGATGTTTTATCGTTTTGGTTCGGCGAGGAATATTATAATAGCGGTGGGAAGAAGGAGAAGATGTTACCGCGCGAATACGGTACGAAGAGGTCGAGCGATTTATGGTATTCAGGGAAGTTTGAAGCGGATGCTTTGTGTTCTGCATATGAACGAGAGGTTATCGTAGCGCAGAGAGAGGATTTTCATGCGAAGGATTTGAAGCAGAAACATTTATATAATTTGGATAAAATATTCGCTCGAATCATTTTATTAGATCAAATCGCTCGTAACGTGTTCAGAGGAACGTGGAAGGCTTTCATCGGCGACGAGACGGCGTTGAGATACGCAAGATTTCTTGTGGAAGAGAAAGAAGAAGAAGTAAGCGATTTGCCGCCTAGTGCGATTGGGTTCGTTATTTCTCCCTTTCTTCACTCGGAGGATATTAAAGATCACGTATTTATCGAGAAATTCGCTAGGAAAATGATTCTAAAACACGGTCCGAACACGTCCTTGGAATGGTCCCTAAAATTCGTCGTGGACCACAAAGAAGTGCTCGAAAAGTTCGGTCGATATCCGCACAGGAACGAACTCATGGGGCGCATGACTACAAAGGAAGAGCGAGATTGGTTAAACTCGGCTACCGTGCCTGGATGGGCGAGATCTCAACAAAAATAATACTATAATAATAGCACAATCATCTAGCTCACTATAGCTACCGCCGCGCTCGCGATTTATGTTTACTACTGGGTATATAATAACATGAATACTGTATATATAAAGTATATATATGTATATATATATACGCATACCCGTATAATAAAATCGTTTACATTTACAACAAAACCCGTTCCCAGCTAATCAGAACCCTTCCTTCTTATTCGTCCCTAAGGCGAGATCTTTTACCCCAAACACGATCATCCCGATCGCCGACGCGGCCATCGCGGCCGGTATCGCGACCGTAGTGACCATATCCAAAGTCCCTTTCATGTGCACGTGCTTCGATTGGCCTTGGAAGAACTTAGGAAGTTTTCCCACAAAAGAAGAAGAAAGAAAGAAGAAAGAGAATAGAGAGAGCGCGCATTAGTAAACGTTCAAGTCAGTATCAAATAAAAAAGAGAGCGAGAGGAAGAGAATAGATTCATTGCCCACGCTGTGTCTGAATAAACACGCATCGATCGTGATCAAGATCGATCGTAAGCGCGCCATGCTTCGTAAAATCGTTTTAATTTCACGAACATCACGTTGCGAACAATCCATCACAATCAAATCATCTTCTTCCTATCGAACTTTACGTTTGATTCACACGTTTCATTACACACACACACACACCGCGCGTGCACCGAAAAAAACGCACAGAAACCGTAAAGAGAGACGACGTTGAAACGCGCGCGACACTGAATTGCTTACCTTTTGTGCCTTGAGCACGTTTTCAAACTTTGACATTTAAGTTCTGTTCAAGGTCGTGCTCCGCTGATTTGTGCTTTCGATGATGCTTTGGCAGTCTGACTAATTAGCAAATTTGGCCATTCATTTAGGGTTTCATTTCTTAAAAATAGTATGAAAATACCATTTCGCGACGTGTTTACGCATCGATCCCTTCATAATTTTTTTGTTCTCAGTACATCGATGGATAGCCACGACGTCGATCTTTCGTTTCCCGTGCGCGTGAGTATTTAATTTATGCTCGCTTGAATCGATGTTTTGAAGAGGTTTTCAGAAATTTTTTATGAAACCCTAAATAGAGCTCCCCTATGCTGCCGACCGAAGAAGACGAAAGACGAGGATAAACGAAATCGAACAACTAACGCAAAGCTTCATAATCGATCGATTAAACGGTTCAGAAATGGACCCAATCAAAGCCTGTTCTTCCTCGATCGCGCTCGAGAACAACGCAGTAGCTGGACAGGCGCACTGCGCGGTGAGTAGCGCGAATAAGAGAACGCAGAGGACGAGGAAACTAGCGTTCGTTTTCGTGATTTTGATTACATCCATCGCGCTTACGACGAACGTTTTGAAGACACGGAACGGGGCTTTGGATGTCGTGTTTCAATCCTCGAACGGAGCAGATGATGAGGATGATCGTGCGAGTGATTTTGGTGAAAGTGAAGCGAGTGCGGATGAGGATGATCGAGGGAGAGAGAGCGCTTTTGTTGTTGATGATGATGATTTTGGAGCCGTGAAGGATACACAGGAACGAAGGAGTTTTTTGCGCGCGAAGAGAAATACGAACGACGACGAAGGCGATAATGACGCGAACGCGAATGTTTTATATAAGAAACTGAAACTAGAACAACGCAGAAAATGTTTAGAGGCACCGTTCCCGCAAGTTTTAGGCGATCAAGGGAAGCAGTTGAAATCAGCGCAAGTAGCGACCGAGAAGTTTCAGAGAGCGCACGGGCAAGTGAAAGATATGGTTTCGGAGAATAAGAAGAGGTGGAGAGAGGAAGGATCGCCTGGGAAAGAGATTGCGAAGACTGGAAGGAGGATGTTATTAGCGTATGCGAGGAGTCATCCGTTAGAGCAACGGTGTAGAGTAGAGAAACGATATAGGGCGAATAAGTACCAACAGTCTGTAAAACATAAACATTTGAAAGATTGTATGAATAGGTTGGAAGATTGCCAGAACGTCGATGATGCGAGGAAAGCGGCGAAAGAGATGCCAGGGGTGAAGCTCTTGATTGATAGTGCAAAAAAAATTGCTTGCGTGACCGTATCGAAGAAATGTAATCCAAGAGCGATGAAACTCGCGGATAATAAAGAAACCGGCATGCACTTGACAGGGAAAATTGAAACGATGCCGGGCGATTTGAAGAGAGATTATAAAACGTGCGCTTTAGTCGGTAACGGTCCTGGTTTAAGAGTCGAAGGAGTTGGAAAAGCAATAGATAGACATGAAGCCGTATTTCGCTTCAACGCGTATAATTTAGGACCGAGAGAAGGTAAAATGCAAGATAACAACACGCACTTCGCCGGTACGAAACAAACGTTTCGAATGTTCAATAAAAAGAGATCGATTATTCCAGAAATTTGGGGATTAAAACCCGCTCAAGGTGAAACGTGGATATTTTGGCATTACGGAAGTGCGATGTATTACAAAGCTGCTTCGGCGGCGAACCCGGAAACGTATTTCATGTCCGTTCCGGCGATCAATCACGAAATCGATGCGTACTTTGCCATTCGCAAAGACGTCCAAGAATTAGGTATTGGAAAAAACTTTGAATGTCCAACGAATTTACCCACTGGATTACATGCGATCATGCTCGCTACGATGATGTGCGAAAGCGTTAATTTATTCGGGTTTTCGTACGATATGAAAATGTTAGAATCGAGAAAAGATACTACTTCGCCTAGGGTAAGTCCTTCGCACGCTTGGGGAGTCGATACCGCGATGTTGCGCTTATTGAGTCTCTCTGGATCTCTGAACTTATGCACGGTATAGTAGTAGCCTAATAATATAATTTAGGAGCGTAGGCACGACCATAGTATAAGAAATACGTAGAGCACTAGTACTATATATATACATATATATATATATATATATATACACGGATATGGTCGGAAGAAGTAGAAGAAGAAGTAAACAAAACAAAGCTAACGTAGTGCATCAGTAACGACGACGCTCTAAATTAACAACACTCGCATATCTCCAATTTCCACGCCGCTTTCAAACACTCTCGAGAACAATAGTACGCTTTTTTGCACCTGTTACATTTCACTCTCGCATCTTTCTTCGCGCATCGATTACACCTGTGCTTCATTAGACCCCTACGCGGATCTTGGAACAATTTTTGCACGATTTTTATGCTCAACAGAACAATTGCTGCCGCGATTGTGATGACTAGTTTCGGGTTTTCTTTATATTGCATCTGCATCTTTGAATGCCTAGCAGTACTACTATTGGTATGGATGGTGTTTTTCTTCATTTCTTTATTCTTTTGTGTTTCGTTCGTTATTCTTCGTTCATGAGCATAATCATCATCATCATCAACAACAACAACTTCTGAGTCATTCCCATTTCCATTTCCAGCCTCGTCTTCGTCTTCGTCTTTGCTAGGAAATGCTTCGTAGACGACTTCTTCGCCGTCGTCTAAGAACGCGTCGACTACGGAAACACTGCGATTGTGATTGTGATCACGTGATCCTCCAGTACCGACGAAATCGGCCATTATTTGTTCAATTATTATTATTATTATTTATTATTACTATTATTAGTGTGTGTGTGTTGGAGAGCACTGATGGTTTACTGCTAAAATGCAGTCTTTTACAGTTGTTTTAAAATTTCCAAAATTTGTAAATTTCAATAAAACCGAGCACTTTTAAGGACTTTGCCTCTCTTTTGCGTTTGGAGATTCAAAACTAGACGACTGCGGAAACACTGCGATTGCCAGTACCGACGAAATCGGCCATTATTTGCTCTATTATTATTATTATTACTATTATTATTATTAGTGTGTGTGTGTGTGTATTGGAGAGTTGGCACTGTTTACTACTAAAATGCAGTCTTTTAAAATTTGTAAATTTCAAAAAACCACGCTCTACTTTTAGTACGTTTTAGGACTTTATTGCCCCTCTCTTGCATTTACCAGAGAGTATTCAAAACTATACTGCTGATGCGGCCTGTTTTAGTACAGAACACAATCAGCGAAAGAAGAAGAAGAAGATAACGACTCGCTACTCGTGCGAATACTATGGCTAAACAGAAGAAAAAGGGAAACAAAGCGGACTCATCGAGCGAAGACGACGCGAAGAACAAAAGCGAGAGGAACAATAAAAAGGCGAACACTAAAAAGGGCAGGAAAGGTGCGCACTCGTCAGAATCCGATGAAGACGATGAACGACGAGAAAGGAAAAAGCAGGACAACGCGCAGAAGAACGATGATAAGGAAGATGATCAACGAAAATCAAAGACGCAGATGAAGAAGGAGAAGAAGACGAAGAAGAAGACGAAGAATCAGAGCGTTGATGAGGATGGGGAGGAGGAGGATGCAGGAGATCCTTTAGATCCTTTGGCGAATAGGAGAGCGAGCGACGACGAGGAAGGCGAGGATTTTGATAGTGGGAAGAGTAATCGTAATCGTAATAGCAATAGTAATAGTAATGCTGTTAATTCGAATAAGAAGAAAGGGCAGCCTGTGATGGCGTCCGCGTTTGCGATGTTGAGGGATGATGACGACGCTCAGGACGACGAAGAAGAAGAAGAAGGTGAAGCGAAGAAGCAAAAGAAGGAGAAGAAGAAGAAGAAGAAGAAATCTGGATTCGCCGGTGCGATCGCGTTCGACGACGACGATGATAATGATGCTGGCGATGGTAATAATGAAGAAATCATTGTCGTGAAGGAGAAGCAAAAGAAGAAAAAATCAAAGAAGTTTATTTCTTCGGACGCGAAGCCGTACGTCGCAGTCGCGGAGATTTTAGAAGTCACTAGACATTCGATGGCGGAGACTTTGAAGGTTTGCACGGTTGATTATGGGAGAAAATCGAACGCGAGAGTGGTTTGTGGCGCTGGGAATTTAAAAGTCGGCATGAAGATTGTATACGCGCCTCCAGGGACTTTAATTCCATCGACTGGGGACGAAGTCGTGAAGCAACCTTTAAGAGGTGTGATGAGCGAAGGGATGATTTTGAGTGCTGCCGATATGGGATGGGTCGTTGAAGATGAAGATGATATGGATGGAGTTATTGAGTTGATGGACGTTTCCATGCAAGTCGGCGATGATGCTAGCGAAATGGAAGATAAATTTGGAACGTCGTCGTCTGCAATGAAGATAGATAATGATAATGATAACGTCGTCCCTCCCGCAGTCAAAGAAACAAAAAAAACCGTTCAGGAAAAAGAGCCTGAATCGAAGCAGAAAACTGTTGTTCCTGAAGAATCTGTCGTCGTTGAAGAGGAAGACGAGCAAAACAAGACAAAGTCGAAAGACAACAAGAACAAAAAGAACAAAAAAAAAGATAATAAGAAAGACGCGGAAGAGGAAGATTTAGACGCGCTCTTCGCAGAGTTGGATATCAAACCTACGGAAGCACCGGCGGCAGCTGAGGAAGGAGAGTCCAAAGCGGCCAAGAAGCGACGGAAAGCTGCCGAGCGAGCTGCGGCTGAAGCAGCGGGCGGCGGCGATGGTGGTGGTGGTGATAACGACGACGATAATGACGACGATAACATCGGTACAGACGGCGGTGAACAAAAAGAACTCACCGAAAATCAAAAGAAAAAGCTCAAGAAGAAACAAAAAGAAAAGGAAAAGAAAGATGCAATGGAAGCGGAAAAGGCTAAGAAGGCAGCAGATAAACCGAAATCAGCAGCCGTCTTGGCCATGCAACAATTGATGGAGCAACGGAAAATCGAAGAGGCGGCTGAAAAAGAAAGATTTGAGCGCGAGCAGAAAGAAGCTGAGGAAGCGGCTGAACGAGAAGCGCAAGCCGAAAAAGAAGCCGAAGAGCGTCGCGAGATTAAGAAACAAAAAGAACGTGAAAAGAAGGAGCGTCTAAAAGCGGAAGGGAAGTTACTCACGGCGAAACAAAAAGAGGAACAGAAGAAGATGGAGGCGATGAGAGCGCAGTTACTCGCAAAATCTGGAGGCGAAGTTCCACAAGCTGAGAAAAAATTATCATACAAAGATGAACAAGCATTAAAGAAAAAGCGATTTGAAGAGGCGAAATTAGCCGCCGTCAAGAAGAAAGAAGAAGAAGATCGCCAAAAAGAGCAAGAGTTATTAGCTGCGAAAGCGGCTGCCGAAGCAGCAAAAGCAAAAGGGGATGAATCCGACGACGCCGCAGATGATTGGGAAGCCGAAGATTGGGATGAGAAGGATGTCTTATTACCAAGTCAAAAAGAAGAACAAGAGAGGCTCAAAAAGCTCGAGGAAGAAAAAGTCAGAAAAGAAGAAGCGAAAGTGCTGCAGGCGAAGAAAACGGCCGCGACGAGTAGTAAAGAAAAACCGTGGGCAAAAGCGGCGCGAGAAAAAGTCAAAGCGAAAGCTGCAGCGGCGGCCGCGAGTTCGTCCTCTGATGATTCAGATTCCGACGATAGCTCTTCTGATGATTCAGATTCTTCCGATGACAGCGACTCTTATTCATCTTCGGATTACAGTTCCTCAGAAGATGAGGAGGAACGCGCTCGATTGGATCACCTCGCAGAGCTCCGCATCAAAAGACTCGATCGATTTGAAGCGAAGAAAAAGCTTGCGACGGCAGGTAGACTCAGATGTCCAGTTATTTGTATCCTCGGGCACGTCGATACCGGTAAAACGAAACTGCTTGATAACGTGAGACGTACGAACGTGCAAGATAACGAAGCGGGTGGTATTACACAGCAAATTGGAGCTACGTTTGTTCCGAAACAATCGCTCCTCGATCGAACGCATTCGTTGAATAAAGGTGATTTTCAGTTTAACGTCCCGGGCTTGCTCGTCATCGATACACCGGGTCACGAATCTTTCACAAACTTACGTTCCAGAGGGAGTTCTTTGTGTGATTTAGCCGTACTCGTCGTTGATATCATGCACGGTCTCGAGCCGCAGACAATTGAATCTCTCAATATGCTTCGCAGTCGCAAAACACCTTTTGTTATCGCGCTCAACAAGGTTGATAGAATGTTTGATTGGGAAACGCACACTGATTCCCCAATGCAAGAATCTTTATCAAAGCAAAAGAAGTTTGTCTCGAAGGAGTTTGAGACTAGAAGTAGAGAGGTGTTGTTAGCGTTTGCCGAGGAAGGTTTGAACGCCGCTTTGTACTGGGAAAATCCAGATCCTCGAACGTTCGTTAATGTCATTCCAACTTCAGCGCATACTGGGGAAGGTATGCCCGATCTTTTACAAACATTAGTGCATCTCTCACAATCGCGATTGAACGAACGCATTCGCTTTATTGATTCAGTTCAATGTACCGTTCTCGAAGTGAAAATGATTGAAGGTTTGGGTACGACGATGGATGTTATTTTAATCAACGGTACGTTGAGAGAAGGACAAACTATCGTCATCGCTGGATTAGATGGTCCAATAGTTACCACAATCCGAGCATTGCTCACGCCGCAGCCGCTTAAAGAAATCCGCGTAAAGGCGAACTACATCCATCACAAAGAAATTCAAGGCGCGCAGGGGATCAAGATTGTCGCAAACGGTCTCGAAAAAGCAATCGCTGGTACGGCCATGCTCGTCAAAGAAGTAGACGAAGATGATGTCGATGAGCTTAAACAAGACGCCTCGAACGACGTGAATAATATCATGGATACTGTTGATCGTTCTGGACACGGCGTTTGGGTGCAAGCGTCGACGTTAGGTAGTTTAGAAGCTCTTTTGGAGTTTTTGAAATCCCCAGCGGTGAAGATTCCAGTCGCTGGTGTTGCCCTCGGCCCCGTAAATAAGCGCGATGTCATGGGCGCAAGCGTTATGCACGAGCGAAAATGTCCACAATATGCAACAATCTTAGCCTTTGATGTTCCAGTGACAGATGAAGCGAGAAAAATGGGTATAGATTTGAACGTCAAGTTAATGACGGCAGATATCATCTATCACTTGTTCGATCAATTTTCTGCGTACATGAAAGACTATCGTGACAAAAAGAAGGAGGAGCAATCAAAAACTGTCAATTTTCCGTGCATCTTGCGAATTATCGAGAGTTGTGTTTTCAACAAGAGAGATCCAATCGTTGTCGGCGTGGATGTTTTGAAAGGTATTTGCCGCGTAGGTACGCAAATTACAATCCCTTCTCAAAATTATATCGACATTGGGAAAATTGAATCTATTGAACTGAACAAAAAGAGTGTGGATACAGCCAAAGCTGGGCAGTCTGTCGCTATTAAAATCCAGCCGGGAAGCACGGAGGAAGGCACGCGCATGTATGGTAGACACTTTGATCACACTGACGAGCTCGTCTCGAGAATGACGAGACCTTCTATTGAAACTATGAAAGAATTCTACAGAGACGAACTTACAAAAGACGATTGGCGATTAGTGGTTGAGCTCAAAACAAGGCTCGAGAAGCATATCGGTGAACCTATTTAATCATTTAATCATTTATTAGAAAATACTATTAGTCGTTTGAAACGTTGTTGCAAACACTTTTTTACTGAACGCGCTTTTGGATATTAAATATGTTCCAACGCTTCGAGCGGAAAATACCATCCGTATTTATTCATTGCCGCTTGTTTTTTCGCACGCTTTGCACGAGCAACGCTATCGCTATCTCTACTACTACCAACCGCGCCTCCGCTTGCGTTATTTTCGCCACCAATCGCTACTAATCCTGTTCCAACACACAAACCAACCACTGGCGTCGAGCGGTACGCTTTTGAAACTACGGCTACTTCGAAACACTTTCCGACGGTATCTTCCATACCTTCCTCCCATCCAACCGCGTAATCCGGTTCCGGCATATCTTCTGCTACATTTCCTAAAACCCCCGACGACTCATTGGTAATATCGTCATCGTCGTTTGTGTTCCCGGTGCACAACTGTTTAACGTGCTCGAGGTCTTTCTTCACGCGTACCCACGCGCTAACCTTTATATCGCTCGGTAAAAGTGGTTTACTACGTTTCTCTATTATCGACATTCTTTGCAGATTGTTCATTTGTCTATACAGTAATAAGAAATAAATAATTGATCATAAAAAGAAAGAGAGACGCGTAGTCGCCGGTCAAATAAAAATATAACGAGCGCGATCTCAAACGAACAACCTACGCGAGTCAACCCGCTCATAAACAAACACGCAAACGACACGAATCGCATCGTTGCAAACCGAATTCCTGAGAATAAAACGAAGTGAAACTTAAAAATTGCATTCGTTCCGTTCATAGACCGCGCTGGCTTCCTTTCGCGCCATTCGCCGCGCTCGCCTCTCTCAACGAAAACAGTCAATGAAAAATCGCACCTCACGAAACCAGGGCATTCGCCTAATTCATCGTCAACGACTTTCTCGCTGACCGAGTCGATTATATCCCTTCCACGTCCTCGTTTAAAAAATTGACAGCTCGCTATTAAGTTCACTAAATCTTTCGCCTCCAGTTTCTCGCAAACGACCTTCAGCGTATCCGAGTCAATACATTTCGCGAGTGCACAGTTTAATTCCTCCGAATCCGTTCGCATGTGTTTTACAGATCTGGAGCGCGTTAGAACTTTTCGCTTGGGCGAGAGCGAAATTTTCTCGAGCGGTTTCGTTTTTCGTACGCGATCGATAGGCGCTCTAGCGTTCGTTCTTGCGCGTTTCGGAGTTCGTGATTCGTTAAGCATCGCGGAGCCGAATAGGATTGGACGGAAAACGGAATGAAGAGATTTTAAATTTCTTTCGTAGGATCAGTTTTCTCCTTTATTTCCCTACTCTATTTCTTGAAACCCTAAACTTTTCTCATTAATTTGATTTGACTTTTGTAGTACTGTTTTATGAGATGATAGGTATTTCATGGTATACTGATGAATTTTTGAACAGAATCGTAGCGATGAATAATAAATAAGAAAACGTACGCGTGCAGAGTAAATGTTTATTAAGGAGTGTTGTTGTTGTTGTTGGTGGTGTAGTCTTCGTCCTTGTTGTTCGCTTTTTGCTTCGCGGAAGTTAAGGCTTTAGAGAGCATGGATACGAACGAGTCCGAGCTCGCTAGGCTCTGCGGAGACGCCGCGACGTCGGCTGATGAATCGAGGAACAGAGATCGTTTTCTCGTTGGTGTTCCGAGCGCTGATGTGATTGGGGATATACCAGAACCGCGACGAGATTGAGGCGGCGTGGAGAGTATGCGTTTCGCAATCGGATCTTCCGCGTTTTTAAACGCGTTTGTTCTCGAGAAATGTTTGTCGATTAATCCTCTGAATCGTTTCTCGAACGCCTCGCGCTCGGATCGTTTTTGCGTATCGCTCTTATTTTTATCTTCCATGATTTCCTGTTCCAAGCGTTCTTGCCAAATGCGACGATTTTCAACGAGTTCGAGACACATCGAACGCGTTTCGGGGAACATTTTGGAAAACGCGCTGTATAAAGGCGCGACGACAAACTCGATGAAGTTGATTTGAGAAATGGAAACGACCGTCGTATTTCGGTCCATCATCGGTGAAACTGGGAGCCCGAGAATTTTTTCACGATCGCCTTGATTGAAAAACTCTTCCAAGACGCGCGTCGCCCACGCGTTGTACGTTGGGAACGGCTTCACCGCGTTTGAAATATCCGCAGAGTGCAACAAAACGTTCAACATGAGTTGGCGTTCGTCGTCCGTTTTGAAAAACGCGCCTTTATCGGTCTCCTTATTGAGAACTTGGTCATCGCTACCATCGATTTCATTATTTTCATCATCACCATTGGCAGCGTCGGCAGCGGCGTCGTCGCAATCCTCCTCCTCGTCCAATGCTTCGAGGAAATCGTGCGAGTGCACGAACTCGTCCATCTTTGAAACCATACTGAAATGTTGTGCCATATCCGTGTGCATGACGCACGCAATGATGATTCTTCTAACCTCGCGGTAACTTTCATCTGAAAACGTGGCAAAAATGTTCGCGCTCTGATTTGCTTCGATTAAATTGAAAAAATGCGCCAAATGATAGTTTTCCAACACCGACTGGTCGTTATACGTTGTCGCCAAACCATCGCGTGTTCTAACCAAAAACGCGTTTGTTAGCCCGGGATGGTCCATATCATGAACGATGGCGGCAACCATGAGTGCAAATTTTTCAAGTTTTGTAATTTTCGTTCGAGATTTCGTCATCTTGATGTATCGAAAAGTTGTATGCGTCACGTCCAAAGCGTGCGTGAAGTTGTGATATGGATTTTCGCGGTACATCTTCGCAACTTCGCCGACGAATACACGTAAAACAGATTCTTCGACAACAGATGGAAGTAAACTGAGCTCTTTGAACATTTCCACCACGAACGAATGTGCTTTCGTGTACTCGTTCGTCTTTGAAAGTCCAGCGCTTGTGTTACTTTTGACACCGTATTCGAAGACTTTAAAATCCCAAGAGTCGAGCTCGAGCTTCTCTTCTTCGGTAAAGACGGACAAAGAAGAGGAAGAATTTTGAATAATGGTATCACTGCTTAACGCATTAGCGACTTTTTGTGCGCCTGCCATTTTCGTCACCGCTGATGCAAACGCGTGGATCCTTGATTTCGTCGCATGCGTTACAGACGTGCCTAAGCGAGTCACAGAGTTCACGTCGTAACTTTTCAACCACGCTTTGGTAGAATCATCAACCTCTTGACCGGCGAAAATGGAATGATCTAGAAGAATAGCCTGAATCAATAATTGATTTGTTGAGTTTTTTGCAGGGGAATCACCTCCACCGTGTGAACTCCCAATCGATCGTTTTCGAAGCATTTCGCTGTTATAATTATTGACCGTATCGGACATCTTCTCCAGAACGTATGCCAAAACTGAAATGTCCAAACTCCCAGCGACACCAAACATACCCTCGCTTTCGTTCGATTCCAAATCTGCCAAAATCGCTCTCGCGTGTCGTTCTAAAATCTCGATAATCCTATCAAAAGGTTTCCCTAATAAGTGCAATCGCATGGAAATGAAAAGCGCGTTAAAAAGGGCAGAGGCGACTAATGCCAACCCGGCTTCCATCAACCGGCGCATCGCTCGCGAATTATCGACATCGACGCCATAATACGCATAATTTCGAACGAGTGCTACTGACTTTTCACCACCGGAAGCGATTGGCCCGAGAGTGACCGTTGTCGCTACTAACAAAGCGATATTTGCAGCGCCCGCCTGCTCCAAGCGCCTGAAAACGCCAGCCGCCGAAGCGTTGCCTTTTTTCCCAGATTCAGTACCACCGTACTTCCCGTTCTTCCCTTCCCATCGCGCGGACAGGAACTGCGCACCAGCGATACATAATCTCGTCAAGAACAAAAATTCAGTAAAACCGACAAAGAATGCTTTGAACGAATAAGTCAAAGTATCGTCTCGTCTCTTCCCTCGCGATTGCTCGTAAAGCACGAACTCTCTCACTACTGGAAGAACTGGGATCATCATAACTGTCATCGCATCGACGATCGCGGCAAAGCTCATTTCATATCCTTGTACGCATTTTATGCGTAACCTGCAATCGATCGCTCCGATTATCATTATAGCTATCGATATCATGAGTACTTCTGAAAACTTCAACCGCGTGATCACACTGGAACACGACGGTAAACTAGTGATTAAAATCGCGAGTACTAACGTCCATAATCGGCCGAAGAATCCATCGAAAAACATCGCGAGTTTCCTATTACTCGTTCCGAATCCAGCCGAGCCGGCGAAGAACGTCCAAAACGGATTCACCGCGCTGTTCGACTCGCGTTCAAACGCGGCCTGGATCGTTTTCTTGATCGAGCATTGACTGAGCACATTAATTGCATTATTCGTGCACGATTTTTTTTCCGGAGACGGAGAACTAGAACGCGCTCGATTCGTCTTCTGCGTCTTCATCCGCCTGCGCCGCCGCTGCTGCTGTTGCGAGCTGATCGAGCGTTGATTTTGAGCGCAGTTTTCTTCTTCGATCGATTACTTTTTTTCGCTTTCGTTCTGGGGAAAGATATTTTATGTTTTACTTATTAAAGTTAGATACGTTTTGTTTTTCAAAAAAGCGTTTTTGACCGGAGCTGCACATTTCACCTCTGTCGCCTTAACGTTGCCAAGAATAAGTTATATGTGTATATATATATATGTATATATCGCCTGTTCCGTCGTTCTTCCTGTTCGTTGTCGTTAATTAAATTTGATCGAACGATCGATCGATCTGCGGACGGAGTTTAAAACGAAGTGAAACGAAAAGAGATCTGTGCAACCTCTTAAATTTTTGTTTTGTTTTGTTCTTTTTGGGTGCGCGCGCGCGCGTACATATCGCGATGAATATGAAATGAAATGAAAAAACGTGCGCGTTCTTATTAATCGTGTGTTTTTATGTTCTTGTTTTTGTCTCTGCGGTGAATTAGTGTCGTCGTTGTTCTACGTGATGAAGAGGCGTTTCGCGAGGCCGAACACCGCGGCGAAAAATTTAATACTACCGTAAACGACGCCCGCAAAAACGTAAAATGTACCGACGTAAAGTAACGAGAGCGTCGCAACCTTTAACCACGTTGGACAGTTATTATCAGCAACGCCTCCTCCTCCTATTCCTCCTCCTATTCCTTCTCCTATTCCTCCTCCTATTCCTCGTCTTCCGCCTGAATGCTCTTGCATATGCGCTAGCAATTCGACGTCCCCGTTTGAGCGTACACCAAGTATAAAATGATCACTTTGACCGATTGAAACGATTCCGATTCCAATCGGCCGCGCGTTATTACTATTATTATTATTATTACTTTGCCTCGCCCTGTTATTCATTCCTGCGAGATCATCATCAACGCTTCTCAGAGCACGCATACTATCTCGCGATGAAACGACAAGACCGCGCAAAAGATCTTCATCATCATCAACGACGACGTCTGCTTCGATCGTTGCATCGTTATTCAATCTTCGTTTCTTCTTTTTCCTTCTCTGCGCTCGCGAATCTACGTTCAAGCGCATTTATCAGCACCGCGCACGTGCACGATTTAGTACATTTATGTAGATATATATATCTCCATAGACGCTTTCGTTGTTTATTTAATAGAACAGCTTTCGCGGCGCGCGAGATCCCGTGTTTTTTTTGTACCGTGGTGGCCACATAAATTTTCTGCGTGCTGGAAACTTTGTTTTGCAAAGATTTCTTCGACTGATCTGCAACGAATAAAAATGACCGCGCCGCACGCGCGCTAAGTCTGTCGATTCTCTACGATCGCCTTTTTGAGCGAAAAGACGCGCACGGTTTTAGACCGAGAGCGCGTTCGCCGAAGTAGAGCTTGGCGCGCGTTCTTTTACGATCAAGAAAGTTCTCTTCCAACAAGCGCGTTTCTAAAAAGTTAGTATTTTAAACTCTCTTATTGAAACAACACAAAACGAGAGTTTGTAAGTTTCTTTGCTGCTGGCTTCCCTGGGGGAAAATAGGGTTTTGGGGTTTAGGGTTTAGGGTTTAGGGTTTGGGGAAAATAAAAACAGAATAAAAATAAAGGAATAACGATTTAATTGTGTAAAGAGCGCATAGCTTTGACGCATTGGCCAGGCAACGACGTAAACAGAAACCGAGTTTCAAAAGATGTCACTCGCGAAGAACGAACGGAACGAATCGCGAGAATTTGCGAGAGAGCTCGAGCGCCAAACGGAAGAACTGCTTTTACAGCGCGAGTTGATTAAATGTTTACAGGAACGAATCAAGGAATTGGAAACGGCCGAAACGAATGAGTATGAGTACGATGGCGACATGCAATCACCGTCAAGGGCGATAGGCGAAGCGTTTAACTCTATTTTTGGTCGCTTCGGTTTGACCACGTCTAGTGAAGCAATCGAGGACGAGAGAGCGCGTGGAAAGGAAGAACAATTTTTATCGAAAGAAGTAGTTACGAGAAAAAAAGACCGTCGCGGTGATTTTGACGACGACGACGACGACGACGATGCGTTGGAGAGAGAAAACGAAGTCAGAGGATATAAAAAGGATTCAATAGTAACGGAAGAACAGGAGAGAATAATTAACGTTTTAGTGAACGAGAACGTGTGCGTGCCTGGGATCGTTTCGGTGAGGAATAAGAGGCTAGTGTTTGGCGTAGTCGATTGCGACATCGATAAAAAAATGTTCGTCGGGTTGAGAAAGGTGTCGAGGGAGGAGAGGGAAAGGATTTTGAAAACGAACGGAGGTGGGGGAGAGAGTGGTAGTATAAGAAAGAGGACGACGCAGACGAATAATATGCATCATTTGAAGACTTTAGCGCAGTATTTGAATCCATCATCAAAGGCGTCGTCGAGCGCGAGCGTAGGCGACAACAAGGACGAGAGCGCATCGTTAAACGATGATGTAAACGATTCGTCGTCGTCGTCGCTTGAGATGTACGAGATTTTATGGAAAGAAGATGGGGAAATTAAGCGCTTGGTGTTTGAGGCGAATGCGGATGGGTTCATGCATGTTTCAAAACGCGTGCAAACGTGGAGCGAAGAGGCGAAGAATGAAGTGCGAGCAATGCCCGACAACCATAATAATAATAATAATAATAATAATAATAATAATAATAATAATAATAATGCAGACAAAAGAGAAGCAACGACGACGACAGCTACTTCTTCAATAATAATAGAAAGAGAAAAAGAGAGCACACGCAAAATTTTAAAGCCGATGGAAAAAAGTTCCGCGTCGCAACAACCAGAATTGATTGGATATGCTTTGAAAAATGCGCCAATAATTGATCAAACGATTCAATCATGTCTCATCAGCGCTTTACCGTCGAGATTTAGGAGATCTGCGTGGACGTTGAAATATTCTTCAAAACGAGACGGTATTTCTTTGCATTCTCTTTATCGCGCGGTGAGACAATCGCCCGCGACTGTTTTAGCCGTGAGAGATACGAATGGGTTTTGTTTCGGTGCTTTTAGTACGGAAGTATGGTCCACGCAAAACGCGAATCGTTATTTCGGTACTGGCGAGTCGTTCGTGTATTCTATAGAGAAAGATGGAGATAATACTGTCACCGCGTTTACTTGGTCGGGGAAAAATGATTACTTTCAAATTGCTAAATCAGAAAGCTTGGGCGTTGGCGGTGGGAGTAATTATGCGTTATGGATCGATGAAGATTTCACCAGAGGTATTAGCGGGAGTTATTGCGAAACCTATGAATCGGAATGCATAGCTAGCGCTGAAGAATTTGAAGTCTTGAACGTTGAGATTTATGAGATTTCTTGATATGAGTGAGTATGTACGCGTACACTGTGATGTGTAGATTATAATTATTGTTGTATTATGACATTGTATTTATTATATAATGTATATATATATATATATATATATATATGTAATTGAACCTTTCGCCTGTAAGTCCACGTCTAATTTTAAGCCACGCCTGCAAAGCCTTCTGCGTCGATCGTCAACGCTAACTCTTTCCCGCCGGTTTGCACAATTTTCCCCTTTTTCATGATATGCACGACATCTGGTTCAATCAAATCCAACAAACGCTGATAATGCGTAATTAACAACAAACCTTTCTCATCAGATTTCAACCCATTAACGGCCTGCGAGACGTCTCTCAAAGCGTCGACGTCTAGACCGGAATCGATTTCGTCCAAAATAGACATCTCGGATTCGAGAACGGCCAATTGCAAGATCTCGTTTCGTTTCTTCTCCCCCCCTGAAAAGCCTTCATTGACGTTTCTGGTCATAAAACTCGGATCCATGTTCAACTTATCGAGCTTCGGGGACAAAAACCCATAAAACTCTAACGGATCGAGCTCTTCCTCGCCCTTGAACTTTCTTCGTTCGTTACACATCATTCTCAAAAAGTCCGTGTTTGATACTCCCGGGACCTCGACTGGCGATTGGAAGCTCAAAAACAACCCAGCTCTTGCCCTGTCCTCTGGCTCCATTTCGAACAAATTCTGACCTTTATAATAAGCTTCGCCAGAGGTAACTTCGTACGCCGGATGTCCGACTAAAACCTTCGTCAAAGTCGATTTCCCGCTCCCATTTTTCCCCATGATCGCATGCGTCTCGCCCTCTTTGATTATTAAATCGACTCCTTTCAAGATCTCCTCTCCAGTTTCGGCGACTTTCGCTCTTAAGTTCTTGACCTCGAGTAAGACGTCGCCTTTCTTGCACTCTGTTCTTTGCGTTCTTCTCTTTCGTGATTGATTATTATTACCGCGCTTTATCGTCTGCGTCAAGCTTTGGCGGCTACTACTTTTGACCATCTCAACTTTCCCTACTAGACGAAGACTCGTCGCAGTCGTCGTTGAGCCAAACATCGTGTTTTTGATCCAGCCACGACTCTTCTGCTGCTGCGAAAAGTAAGAAGAAGAACACGTCTGAGAAGACGCGAAGCGAGCGATGCTTTGAACGTGAGAGGACATTTCGCGATTTATTTCGTTCGTTTACTTAATCTAACGCGTTTATGACCTCGCTTGTTTGCACCGCGTCAATTTTGTTTGGTTTGGATTCCCCAGCAGCAGCACAGTTTTTCTTCTTTTGACGAGTTTAGGATTTTTATTATATTCTTTTCAATAATTCTTATAAAAAAATGGTCGCGAACGATATTAAGAAGGATATGATATACAAATGGTATTTTTTCTAATATAGTAAATCGCTCACGTTAAACGATTGGTGAGAGGGATATTTAAAACGCAAAACTTTTCAAAAACTTCAGAATTCGAGATCTTTTATTTTAGCGAGAGTGATGATGATATAATACCGTAGCTTCTCTTGAATTAGAACCATAACATAGGCGCAATTGCCGATAGGAAACCAACGAGCGCCACCGCTTTAGTATAATAACGCGGCGATCGAGAAGAAGACGACGACGGCAATATCGACGGTGGCGACGGCGGCTGCGGCGGTGCAACCTTACACGTACTTGGGGGACCTTCAAGAGGATTTTGACAAGCAAACTTTGCTTGAAACGCAGTCGCTCCATCAAACATCAACAATTGCGTTGCATTCGCCGCGGATCCAGTCCATGTAGAAATATCTTGATCAAACGTAGCAGCTTTAAAAAACATATATGTCATATCCGTGACTGACGACGTCGTCCAACTTCCAATGAACGGTTGGTTAAACGCAGCAGCATTAGAAAACATACCGTACATAGTCTTGACTGAGGACGTCGTCCAACTTCCAATTGGTTCGTTAAACGCAGCAGCATTAAAAAACATATATGTCATATCCGTGACTGACGACGTCGTCCAATTTTCAATTGGCTGGTTAAACGCAGCAGCGTTAGCAAACATACTAGTCATAGTCGTGACTGAGGACGTATCCCAAGATGAAATATTACCGTTGAACAAAGTCCTATCTTTGAAAGCTTGAACCATACTCTTAACCAAACTCGTATTCCAGTTTGGCATCGTACCGTAATTATTTGCTAGGGACCCGTACCCCGTGTTCGCTACCCCCACCGATGCCCCCCAACTAGTGCATTCACCGGTCACATCGGCCCCAGCTTCCTGTAAACAGTCAGTAACAAGCGCCTTAAACTGAGCAGAAGTAGTGTTCGAAGGAATCGGATTTACCGCCGCTTCTGCTTCAAGGAAGCAGCGAGTCCGATCAGTAGAACCCGCGATGGCGATTATTGAAGAGATCCCAATCACTCGAGTAAACGAGCGCGAAAAAGAAGAAAACTTACTCTTATTAGAAGTAATGCTCATCGTCTTTCTTTTCTTCCTCTCATCGTTCGAGCGTGATAATTTCATCATCATCGCGCTCTTTCTGTTCGTTCGTACCGTTTATGCTTTCTTTCTTCTATTTATTACTACTAGCGCTAGTAAAATAAGTATTATTTTGTGTACTCGCGCGGAACATTCTTGTAGATGTCGAAAAATGTCGATATTTAGGGTTTCATACAAGAAAATAGCAGAAGCAACAAATTCCGTCCGCGCTTTCAACCGATTCTCTCGTTCAGCTTTCGAAGCGAGAAACCGCTCGTTTTGTCGAAAAAGAACCCATCAGCAATAAAACGTGTTCACATCGTTCAGAGTAAAAGAGGAGAATGCCGCGGACTACTTTCTTGCAACAACGACTGCGAAGACAACGAATACTCACGGGACCGAAAGTTTCCATCATCGCCGCAAAAAGTACTCGAACCGCTCATCGGAAACTTACGCGTAGGAGGAAGATCTTAATCACGGAAATCCTCCCTGTGTTGCTCTCGTTCACTGCGCAGGCGAAAGCGCGAGTAGTACGAGAAGAGTTACTGGATTCGAGAACGATCGTGACTCGAGCGATGCAGAAGTTCGAGAGGAATTTATGCGAAGAAGCCGTGCTAGATTTCGATGGATTGATCGAGAGACAACCTGGGGCGAAACCGTATCTGTGGCAACGAGGGATCGCTTTGTTCTACGCCGAGGAGTTCAAAGAAGCGGAGAAGCAATTTCGGATGGACGCGAGAGTGAACGCGAACGATACAGAAGAAGCCGCTTGGGCGTTTTTGTCGCAGATGATGATCGAGAAGAAGGACGATGATAGGGACGCTAGCGCGAAAGTAGCGAGAGCGAACTTCGTTGAATTGCGCGGGGAAGACTCGAGAAAGGTCATGAAGGAAGTTCTCGAGTTGTATAGGACGGGGAGCGAAGATGCGAGAGAAAATTTGGTCGCGTTATCGAAGAAGCCCGCCGTGAGCACGCTCGATGCGAGTGACGCTTTCTATAGCGCTTTGTACTTAGGATTATATAGCGAAGCCGTTTTAGGGGATAGAAGAGAGGCGAAGTATTGGATGAAGAAAGCGTCTGGGTCGCCGTATGGCGTAAGGGCGACTGGTGATTTTATGACATCCGTCGCGAAAGTTCATTTGTTGAGGCGCGGATGGACTGATGAGGATGATTTTAGCACCAAAAACAACACGAAACAGACGCCTTCGAACGTTGAAGTCGTGAGTACGCACGCATTCGACCAGCGTATAAGAAATAAGGAAAATTTTCCGTTTCCCGAATCGAAGACAATGATGATGTTAATTGTATAAATACTGTATATTAAATCTATTCTGTTTCGCTCGATAAGAGTTGTAATATCGTGGTCACGATTGTTTCGGATTTTGCATTTTCTTCCACGTCTGGGTTTTCGATTTTCTCCCTTAGTAAGCCGTCCAAGGCAACGCGAATTTCTTTCAATAATACTCCAATGCGAGCGTTTGCCTCAAACGTCGCCCAACCATCCATTTTCAACGTTCCAGCCGAATGCTGAACATCAATCTTACCTCCGAAAAGTAAAAGCTGATACGGCGTCACGCTCGTGCAATCGCGCATGTATATACTATTTGTTTGAACTCGTTCGTGATAAACTACCCACCGCGTTGGAAACTGCTTCGCTTTCGCGTTTATGGACGATGGATGAATTTGAATCAACGACTCTTTTCCATCCTCGGCTAAATATTTTAGCTTTGGCGGTGGTTGGTTCGAACCGGCGACGATATTTGAATTACGCCTATTGTTGTTGTTTTGCTGCGACAATTGCGACTCGACTCTTGCAACGTTCGGATATAACCCAGCAACTAAACAAGCTTTCAGTAAACGATGGTTCTTTGCGTGGCGATTCGCCGCCTCCCAAGCAGGCGGCCGTTTTTCTTCGGCATCTACATCATCTACATCTTTCTCGTCATCATCGTTAGTTCGTTCTTCTTCTCGCGAAATCTCCACCACCAGCGGAGTTGGAATAATAATAGTAGAAACTGCGCCGCGCGGTTTCGGAATACCGCTCTTATTTTCCATAAGAATTACCTTCTTCGGCGGCGGTTGCAGCTGCTGTTTTTTCGGCACAACCTTGCTGGATTTCCTCGTTGATGCTTTCGTGCTGCCGCTTTCGTTTAAAAATCCAGCCTCTCTGAGAAGTTTAACAAACTGCGTGCGCTGTTCGGCTATTCCGTATAAACTTTTCATGCTTAAAAAGTTATCCCTGCAGAAGTTTTGCTCGAACTGTTTTCCGTTATTTTTGGCATCCCGCCAAGCGTTGTAAGCGTTTAATATCGTTAAATGGTCGCTACAATCGTTATCGCTAAATTGCATCTTGGCCGCATCTGCTTCTTCGCGCATCTCCAACGGTGATAAAAATGGGCTTCGCGACCCAAGAACTGCCGCGATTGTGAGCGTTGGATCGAGGCAACCGAGTACAGTTCCGTAGAGCAACATCTTGCCCACGCGCACGTCCACGGGTAAATTTGCCAAGTGCGTGCCAAGAGGCGTCAAGTTATCGCGTTCGTCCAACGCACCTAATCGTTTCAAAGTCTTCACTGCAACATCCACGGCGTTCGATTCAGGCGGTTCAAGAGCTCGCGAAAGAAAACCGGAAATGCCCCCAGTCATTCTCTGTAATTGAATTTGCAAACAAAGTCCCTCTAAAGGTACTCGTTTAATTTCAGCCTCTTGACGATCGCTAAAGATTTCATCGTGATATCTTCTCGAGTATAATCGAAAACACATCCCGGGTTGAACTCTACCTGCACGACCTCGTCGTTGTTTTGCAGATGCGCGAGAAATCCACTGTTCTTTCAAACATAGCATTCGCGTGTTTGGATCGTAGCCATTTTCTTTTACTTTCCCGCTATCAATGACGTATACGACGTCATCTATTGTAATCGATGTCTCGGCAATGTTTGTTGATATTATTATCTTACGCATCTGGTCATTCTTTGGTCGGTCGAAAGCAACCGTAGATTCCGATGTCGCCAACGCGGAGTGTAACGCGATGAGATATTTACCGGCATCAGTCGCCTTGTGCAATATTTTAGAAGCTGCGCACGCCTCGTGTGTTTTTTGAATCTCCGCCAACCCAGGCATGAAGACGAGAATCGCTCCGTTTTGCGGAGTCGTCTGTACGATCTTCTCTAAAAGCTCGACGCATAATTCATAATTTATCTTCTCTTCGTCTAAATTGCGCAAAGCGTGCAAAACGCCTTCGGGATATTGGCCGCTTCTCTTCAAGGTTTCGTGAAATCTCAACTCATTCGGTGACATTTGTATTTGGTCTCTATATTTCATCTTTGGTATACGAATGCAATACTCCGATCCATGTTTCGGTTGATAGCCAGTCATGTTTAGTACATCTTCAAGGAAGTTATCTTGTACTGGATGCGTGAAACCTGGGATTGTCAAAACGCACGCTTTCTTAAAGTATCTCTGAAACGATGCCGCGTCTAACGTCGCTGACATTAAAATGACTTTCAACGTTGGACGATGGGGCAAAATGTCTCTCAACAATACTAGAAGGAAGTCAGAATCTAAACTTCGCTCGTGGACTTCATCGACTATGATATGCGTCGCCTTTGCTAATAGCGGATCTTCAGTTAATCTTCTGAGAAGGACTCCCGTAGTGCAGAACATAATTTTTGTGTCTTTCGACGACTTTGCCTCTAATCTAATTGAATACCCAACCGTTTTTCCTATATTTTCAGAGCGTTCCTGTGCAACGCGTCGAGCGACAGATGTCGCGGAAATTCTCCGTGGTTGCGTACATATTATAGATGTTATAGCCCCGCGCTCTCTTGCGATTTCGTTATCAAGGACGAACTGCGGCAATTGCGTCGTTTTACCACAACCTGTCTCTCCAACGACGACACAAACTTGATTGCGTTCAATTGCTTCGATGAGCATATGCCTCTTTTGCCAAGACGGCAATCGCTCGCGAACTTTCATCATTGGATCATGTTGCGAAAGCTTGCGTTCGAGTTCGATTTTCATTTGCTTCGACGCTTCGACGTTCTTCGGTAGCGTCAAAGATTTCGCTTCTTCAATTTGGATGCGTTCGCCTAAAACTTGCATGTTTTTCAAATCATCCGCATCGCGCTGCGATTGCGTTTGCGCTTCTCTTTTCGCAATTGCTTTTTTTTGTTCAGCGAATTTTACGTCTCGTTCGGCTTGAATTTTCAGACGTTCGGTTTGACTCAACAATTGCTGTGCTAGTTTTGGACGCGGAATCGATGGTTTGTTTTCACTGTTTTTTTCTTCTTCTTCGTCGTCGTCTGAATCGGCTAATAATTCTTCTTCAGAATTCACGCGGTACTTTTCCATTGCGTCTAAAGGTCCGTCTCCGGAGAGCCAATCGATCAAACCGTCTAGCATTGGTTCGCCCAAGCATTCGTCGCTCGTGCTGAATTGAACTAACGCGCGTGTGATCGCTGCTTGTCTTCCAAATGTAAGCGTTGGATGTGTAAAATGCATCCGCGGCGGTTCGAAAGGGTATAATTTTGCCCGTTTAAAATCTAAAGAAAGCGTCGCGTTTGTCGCCGAAGGTTTCTTTTTCCCGAGTGAAACCACTCCTTTCATTTGTATTTCAAACTGCGCAAAATTCACATCATCTATATCTTCTACGTCACATCCTGCAATATCGGCTAACTCTTCTCTTCTAGAATCGAGAAGAATATCTTCAATTTGTTCTTTCGTTGCGTCGTCCAATCCGGATTCAGCGAATGCTTTTTTGGCCCTTTTCAATGCCGATTTCCTAAGCGGTTCGCTCATTGCCGATAACAAATCATCTAAAGCAACGTTCGCCTTTTTTATCTCTTCAATACCTTCTCTTGCGTTCAAGCACGCCATTCGAGCGGTTTTTTTTCCAAATCCTGCAAAAAACAACTCCTTCCAAGCTTCGAAGCGAACACCTAATTTCCCACCATTACCTTGGTCATCATCATCATCATCGTCACCATCGAGACCGTTATCGTCATCGCCATTACCATTACTACCAGTTCTCAAATCATTCGCTGTCGTTCTAAACTGTTCAGGCAATTCCTCTTTCGGACAATTCAAAATCAACCAATCGAGCGCCCTATGTACTCTCCTCTTCCTCTGTTCGTTAAATCCTCGCGATAAATCTCCCGCGCTCGCCCTTAAATGTTCAGTCCTCTGCATCGCATTCACACTCACTCGTTCACTGAACCCTTTCTTCTTCGTAAGTTCATCTAAGCACTTCCTATAAACGTCGTCTTGGTCTACATCCACTCGCATCTCTCGCGCGTTCAAACCAGTCCCATCCTTCGTCCCATTTTTCACGCCATCATCAGCTGAATCTTCTTCTTGTCGTCTTTGTACACTTAAGCTCGAGATAAGTGTCCCGATCATGTCCTGTTGCTTCCCAGTCATAGAAATCCTCTCGTTCGAGCCAGCCGAGCATTCGTTCTGAGCACTCTGCAGACCTCGCGTTTTCTGCGTTTGTTGTCGTTGCGCACTTGTACTACTACTGCTCTGTTCCATGCGCTCTGAGGCTTTCCTGTGCTTCAAATCGAACAGTTTTTGTTTCTCCTTTGACATTTCGTTCTGACCTCGTTGATGGCCGCCGCCACCGAAACGTCGGCCGCCACCACTGTTAGGTCCCATTAATCGTCTCTCTCTCTCTCTCTCGTTTATTAGTGCGCGTTTTATTTGAACGAAGTTTATTGAGAGAGAGAGAGAGAGAGAGAGAGATAAAGAAAGTTTTCGATGTTGTGTGAGTTTAGGGTTTAAGATTTAGGGTTTCAGTGTAAGTTTTTCCCTACTTTTCTTGTTTTTTAAAGTTTATAGATAATAATGAAACGTCGGCCGCCACCACTGTTAGGTCCCATTAAATCGTCTCTCTCTCTCTCGTTTACTGCGCGTTTTATTTGAACGAAGTACATTGAGAGAGAGAGAAAAGAAAGTTTTCGATGTTGTGTGAGTTTAGGGTTTGAGGTTTAGGGTTTCATTGTAAGTTTTTCCCTACTTTTCTCTTGTCTTTTGAAGTTTATGATAATCATTTAATGACACATTTTATACGCGCGGCGAAAAGAATATAATCTCATCAACAACGAAAGAGTCAGAGAGAGAACGAGATAGTTGGTTAAGTAATCGTACGCATTGGAAAGAAATAAAGAAACCGTTCTCTCTACGTCTCTCGTCAAATACTTAACGATAGAGGAAACGACGAAATCAAATTCAAGTAAGTTTTTGCCGGGGAAACATTACGCATCGTAGTGGTTTTATTTATCATAGCAGAAAAAGATAAACGTACGTTTTAAAGTATGAACCTGGCGCGGTGCGATTTAGGGGTCTCGCAATGTTTCGGATGGTCCGATCGAAACGCGCAAGAAATCGATGGATATCCTGCTTCGGTGTTTGATCGAACGGCGACTGGCTCTGAAGTCACCGAAGAGGATTTCGCGAGAGATATAGATCAAAAGACGTTCGTGGTCACTGGTGCCACTGGGACTCTTGGGAAAGAGTGCGCGAGAGTGTTATATAGGAGGGGCGCAAAGTTAGTTTTTTGTGCGAGAGATTTAGAGAAAGCGAACGAGTTCGTTCGATCGTTGGAGAAGGAGTTTGAATGTCACAGTAGTAGTAGTAGTAGTAGTAGTAGTAGTAGTAGTAGT
>Ga0114998_10000546_pt1 | contig 27836 bp, 26 predicted proteins | sample ArcticOcean_MG_C_5_FD_87044 | JGI IMG/M metagenome (GOLD analysis project Ga0114998, IMG submission 87044) | Marine microbial communities from western Arctic Ocean - ArcticOcean_MG_CB4_138 | ecosystem: Environmental > Aquatic > Marine > Oceanic | place: Arctic Ocean: Canada Basin | collected... | reverse complement strand
AGATTTGCAATACGTACATGTCGGTCTGCGGGCTCATCGAAAGTGGATGCAATCACTTCACCATTCACACTTCGTTTCATGTCAGTAACCTCCTCAGGTCGCTCATCGATAAGTAGAATGATGAGGTAAACTTCAGGGTGATTGATAGAAATAGAGTTTGCGAGATCTTTCAGTAAAGTCGTTTTACCTGTCTTCGGCTGAGAAACAATCATTCCCCTTTGGCCTTTTCCAATGGGAGAGAATAGGTCCATTAAACGCATTGAAGTACCCCCACGAGCAGTACTTAAATTGAATTTTTCCTGTGGAAAAAGAGGCGTAAGGTATTTAAATGGAACTCGGTCGCGAATCCACTCTAAAGATCTACCATTCACAGACTTAACGCTGATTAGCGGGTAAAACTTCTCCCCCAAACGCGGAGGACGAATGCCTGCGACCACAGTGTCTCCATTCTGAATAGAGAATTGCTTCATCTGCTTTGACGAGACGTATACATCGTCAGGAGAATTGAGATAATTATAATCGGCAGACCTTAAGATCGCGTGACCTTCAGGCTGAACCTCCAACACACCTTCTATTTCAACGAGATTGTCAAAGTTGTATCCATGCTCCTCTGGTTCAGAAAGGAACTTGTCTTGTTTAGGTCTGTTACGGTTCTGATTGGGATTGTTGCGATTTGCGTTTCGATCGTTTCGATTTTGACGCTCATCTCTTTCTTCACGTTTGTCGTCGCGTTTGTCGTCGCGTTTGTCGTCGCGTTTGTCGTCGCGTTTGTCGTCGCGTTTGTTGTCGCGTCTGTCGTCACGTCTGTCGTCACGTCTGTCGTCACGTTTGTCGTCGCGTTTGTCGTCGCGTCTTTCGTCACGTCTGTCGTCACGCTTGTTCTCACGTCTGTCGTCGCGCTTGTCGTCGCGCTTGTCTTGACGGACTTCGTTCGAGTTGTCTTCGGTAGACTTCGTACTGTCCTCCTTCTTTCTGCGTTCACGTCTTTCTCTCAAGCCATCTCCATTCTTACGTTCGGCATCTTTTGAAACGCTTGTGTTTGAATTTCGATTTTCGGGTTTCTTTCTGACAGGGCGACTCTTTGCAGCGCTTTTGTCATCTGATTTCGGTGCACCCTTGTTTGTGCTTGTTTGCCTTGCAGGCGTTTTTCTTGCTGGCGCTTCAGACTTTTCCGTTGTGTTGCCACCGGTTTTAGAAGAGGGAAGTAATGCTTGTTCGTCTAATATTGAATAGACCAGGTCTTGCTTTTTCAGCTTATCCACACGTTTAACTTCTAGTTTTGAAGCTATCTCTCGGAGGTCGGCGACCTTTTTGCCGTTTAGTTCTATGATGTCGTACATCAGAATAATAAATTTTATGAGGGAAATGGTGTCCGGTCAACCTTTTTATGTTGCCGCATAACACCCTGTATCCTTATTTAGGATATGTCAAAGATACTACTTTAATATACAAATCAAACTATTTTTTCATTTCAACTACTTCTAAATTAACGATACCCGACGTTGTAATGTCAAACCTCATAATCGTTCTCACCATGTGATTTCCGTAAATGCCAGCAGCACCTGGATTAAGGTGAAGCCCACCAAAGGATGGGCATCCCTGAGCAATCAGTATATGCGAATGTCCACAAATAAAGAGGTCAGGTCGGTACGTATTCAGCTCCGAAAGTATCCCAGGTGCAAATCTTGGAGGTCGTCCCCCGATATGCGTAATCCACACTTTTTGTCCCTCAATTGTAAACTTTAAGTCTTTTGGGAAGGTGATTCTGACATCACCCCCATCAATATTTCCATGAACAGCTCGAAGTGGCGCGATTTTTGAAAGTTGATCCGTCACATGAATTTCTCCAATATCCCCCGCATGCCAAATTTCGTCACATTCTTTCAAATGATTCCGCACTCTTTCATCGAGATGACTATGTGTATCAGAAAGCAGACCTATTCTTTTCATACATTCGTGGCGTGAGGAAAAATTTATCTAAGATAGCTGTTTTTTCAGCTTTGGTCACACTGTTCTGTGCTTTGAATCCAGTCCAAATTCATGCTCAGGTGTCTCGTGGCGCTCAACGTGCTTATGAAAATGCACTGCAGTCATATTCGTCCTTTGATTTAGACAACACAATTGTTCACTTGGAGAAAGCGCTCAAAAAGTCTCCGAATTTTCACAAGGCTTGGTTTCTTTTGGCCCAAACGAACAGAGATCTGAACCGTGACTCTCTTGCCATCATTGCGCTTAATAAAGGTCTGAGCATAAATGACCGCTCGTTTCAGAGGGGGTGGCTAGAACTGGCTGAACTTAATTGGACACTTGGCAATTACAAGGCGGGAGTTGCGTCTATGGATCATTTTAAAAATACGGATGTGTTCAGGATGATCAATACGGACTCTGTGTTGTATCAACATTATCGTTGGGTGAACAATGGTCTTGAATTCTCAATCAAAGCGGTTTCATCCCCACTTACAGATATTGACATACGTCCGTTGGAAGGGGATGTAAACAGTGAGATGCAGGAGTATTATCCAACAATGACATTGGATGGGAATCATTTGGTCTTTACGCGTATCGTACCCAGTTCTTTTGGAAACTTTGAGCATGAAGATTTTTATTTAACCTCTAGAAACGCCTCAGATATTTGGTCTTTTGCGCAGCCGTTAGAAGGCATAAATACAGCATTTAACGAAGGAGCGCCATCCATTTCAGGTGACGGGATGACAATCATATTCACAGCTTGCGCGAGTCCTCGTGATGGATTTGGAGATCGACAAGGGAAGGGGAGTTGTGACTTATTTGAGAGTGTTTACAACCCCAACACAAAAACATGGTCTTTGGGGGAGAATTTAGGGGCACCAAACTCAGGTGCATGGGAGAGCCAGCCGACTTTGTCCGCAGATGGAAACTTTTTGGTTTTTGCGCGTGCCCGTCATTCACGTAACCGTGGCAGTGATTTGTTCGGCGCAATGCGAGGAGAAGATGGGGCATGGGGGAAGCCTTTCACCTTGCCCGGAAAGATCAATACACCGTTCGAAGAAGAGTCTCCCTTTTTACATCCAGATGGCAAGACCTTGTACTTCAGTAGCAACGGTCATCCTGGATTGGGAGGGTTGGATATTTTTGTTTCACGTAAACGTGAAGATGGACTTTGGGGGGCGCCAGTCAATCTTGGGTATCCACTCAATACAAACCGCAACGAAAACAGTCTTCTCGTTGAACCAGGAGGAGAGAAAGCAATATTTGCCACAAACAGGTCCACCCTCAATGGCGATTTAGATCTCTGGCAGTTTACGCTGCCTAAGGATTCTCGTCCGACCTCTGTGGGCGTTCTGTCGGGAATCGTATTGGACCAGATCTCATTACAACCCATTGAAGCGAACGTAGATCTGGTCAACGTTAAAACAGGTGAGTTTGTGGCCTCAGTGACCTCAAAAGCGATGTCTGGAGACGCAAACGGCTTTATCCTGCCTCTTCCAGAAAATGGACGCTACAGTTTTGAAGTGTCTCGCGAGGGGTATATGTTTAAAATTGATGATGTCTTTTCAATTGACTCAGCGGATCGAGACAGGCATGTTGAAGTGATTCTTGAAAAAATCAAAACAGGCGCTTCAATTTCTATGAAAACCGTTCGATTTGAGAGTGGCAGTGCAGATCTTGCTGAAGGATACCAAACCGACCTTTCACGTTTGGTGATTTGGCTTCGTTCAAATCCGACTTCTAACGTTCAAATTATAGGTCACACAGACAACATTGGCACCAAGTCTTCGAATAAAGTATTGAGTACTTCTCGCGCGTTATCTGTCATGAATTTCCTTGTGTCAAATTCCATTCACCCTGATCGACTTTCTTATTCTGGGGTTGGAAGTTTGGACCCTATAGATACAAATGACACCGCAGAGGGACGGTCACTGAACAGGAGGGTTGAAATCGTCGTTAAATAGACCAGCGCAAAGACACGTATGCAGTCCTGGGTGGAGCGGGGTTGTAAAACTTGCCGTAGACACCGTTCAATTGTGGCCAGTCACTGTAGTCACTGTTGAATAGATTGTTTGCACCCATCTCCACAACAATGTTTTTCGGCATATTTAAAACCACAGATGCATTCATCACCATGTAGCTGTCCATCAAGCTTGTTCCATCGTTGTTTAAGGGTGTTTCACCAATATATCGTGAATCTAAATTAATGGATCCCCACTTATGTTGAGACCAGATCTGCAAGCCTCCCGATGATTTGGGTGAGCCTGGAAGTGCATTTCCGGGATACTCTGTTTCCTCTCCGAAAGAATGAAGCGAAAGCGCGCCGTATGCACGAACATGCAGGTTGTTGTTCAGATTGTAGTTCAGCTCAAACTCGATTCCATTCATCTCTAGGCCACCCTCTACATTTTCAAATGCAACAGCATCATTTGCTTGCACAATTTGCATGATCGCAGAATTTACAGTTTGGTGATAGAAGGTGAGTCTCAAATTCACATCGTTTGACAGTTGCGCTCGAATTCCAGTTTCTGCACCGAAAGCCGACTCGCTCTCTAAATCTGCAATTTGTCCGTCCTCTGGATTGACGAGCTCAAACGCAGTAGGGTCACTGAATCCAGTACTTGCCTGAGCGAATACTGAATATCCAGGTTTCAATTCCCAACTTGCACCTACTCTAGGCAGGAAGGTGTTGTGTGATTTGTCACTCAAATAAGGTGTCGTTTCATCGATGTCCGAATAAAGAGAGCCATTTGTGTTTCTCGTTCTGTTGCTCCAAGACATTTGGGTTTCAACGCGCAAATCATCTCCTACAGTTGCAATCCAGCTGGTGCTTGCAAAGTTTTGTTGTGCTGACATTCTGAGGTCATAACGCATAGGGATGATCACAGCAAGGGGAGAAGGCGCATCATCCCATTCTGTGATTTGTACAACATCATTTAACTGCATCATCGTTGCTTCAAAATCCAGGCTCCATGTGTCATTTTGAAATACATTTTTACTTCCCGAGGCAAGCAAACTGTATCCATATCCCGACTCCTCTTTGTACCCACTATAAAAAGGGGATGTGCCATATGGATTGGCTTTAGAAGTGTTGCGGCCTAAAACAGAAGCAGATAAGTCCCACCCGCTTGGCGTTTTACGTTCATACTTATATCCGACCATATCTCGAATGCGATCCACGTGCGCATTGTAGTCTATTCCAGGAGATGCTGTGGGTAGCGTATCTACTTGGCTTTGTTTAATTGCACCCGGCAAAGCCCAGCTTCCATCATAATGACAAGCCAGGACAGTATGTATGCCTCCTGATTTGTCATAGAATGATCCACTCAGATTGAATTGATTTTTGCGGTTCCACTCCCAATCTCTGTACCCAGGATTGTCCGTGAGAACCATTGAAACATTGATTGCTCCACGTTCAAAACCCTGACTGACTCCGGCGGAAAACCGACTGTTGATGCCTGCAAAACTCAATCCCCCTTCATTTTCATATCCATCTCCACCAGTGCTTCCTACCTGCAGATGTGCCCATGCGCCCATGCCTGTTTTCAGACTTTTACGGCTGAAAATTTGAAGAGCGCCACCATATGCACCACCATATGAAGCGGCTGACGGTCCTGTTACGAAATTTACAGATTGAGTGAAGTCGGGGTCGATAAGCTCGAGAGGAGAATTCCCATCGGCTTCTGTTAAGACGAACCCATCGGAAAACAGCATTGTATTCCGAACAGAATAGGGCGACCGCAAAGATGACCCTCGAACATGTAGCCTACGTGACCCACCATCTCCTCGTGTTTCCATCTTTACACTGGGGATGGAATTTAGCGCTTTGCTCAAATCAGAACTCGCAAAACCATGGAGTCTTAAAGAATCAATTTCATGAAACACACCCGTCACAAGTTGCGGTGGGGTTTCAAGCCTGTATGCCTTTACTTCCGCAGGAGAGATAAGGGTTTGGGCAGAAATTGATAACGTAAAAAAAGCAGCAAGAAAAGAAAAATAACCTCTCATAAATAGTTACTTCAATGTAAATGTGCGCGTGACTACCTGTGTGCCATTCTGCATCAATAGATAGTATGACCCTCGCGCCATATCTGCCACATTTAATTGAGATGAGAGTGAATTGATTGATCCTGTGACCGCTGTACGTCCACTGTAATCAATTAATTTATATTCCCCACCGATTAAGGATTCTGAAACTTCGATGGTCACAACATCAGAAGCTGGATTTGGAAATATAAGCGCATCAACATGGTCAGCTTCAATGGTGTTTATTCCATCAATCACTCCTGGACGAAATTCTTTAATGATATTTGGTCCAGACCCTGGGTAAGAAGGTCCATTGAGTGCCATGTAAACAGCTCCTGTATTTGGGTTGACACATATGTCACGAACCCTTTGGTTAAACTCAGAAAAGTACTGGTCTTCAGATTCAACACTCAATCCATCCTCACTCAGGTGAAGGATGCTTAATCTCTTCCCACTGGGATTTGCAAAACCACCTAAAACAGACAGTAGAATGCAATTGTTCCAAGCTGGAATCGCAGGGTGATTGTAGTATTCTATTCCGTTAACGGCGATACAAGGCGCCCAAGATCTTAGAGGTTCTTTCACATTAAACTCGTCACAAAAGGCATTCTCCGCGGCGCCACCGCAAGCTCCTTCAACCTCTGGCCATCCATAATTTCTGCCAGCCTCAATGATGTTAAACTCATCCCAATTGCTCTGCCCGTGCTCTGAACTATAAATGGTGCCATCAGGTCCTAAGCAAAGGCCTTGACTGTTTCTGTGCCCCCAGCTATACACATAACTGTCAGGCCATGGGTTGTCGGAAGGTACAGATCCATCGAGATTCAATCTGAGCATCTTCCCGTTATTTGAATTTAAATTTTGAGACGAAGCACCTCCGTCTCCAGTGTCTCCAGTACTCATAAGCAGTGTGTTGTCAGGCAATATGAGCAGTCTTGATCCATTGTGAATTCCACCTCCATCAATCGTTAATAGAACCTCCTCATTCACAAGAGCAGAACCATTCCAATCAAACACACTTAATCGTTCATTTGCATTTGACGAGTTATTGCCAGTATTGTATACGAGATATACCTGAGGGTTATTGTCCCAATCCGGGTGCATCGCCATTCCTAACAATCCAGCTTCAGATCCATTCCCTCCGTAAACGTTCAAGTCGAGAACATTCGAGTAAGCGCCCGTTTCCGGATCGATTCTCATTACATCTCCCGGTCTTGTTGTAGCCCAAATCATGTCATCAGGTCCCCACAAGATCTCCCATGGCACTTGTAGGCCCGTTACGAGGTTATATTCAGTTACAAGGGTTCCTTCAATGTCCCATGTGTCTTGCGCGATTGAATGAGAAGACAATGAGGCGGTTGCAAATAGTGCAATGCAAACAAACAGTTTGCGGAACGAGTAGGTATTCATCATGAAAATAAAGATCTGTGAGCGTTTCAATTCTCCTGCAATTTACATGACTATTGACGTAAAAGAGAAATGTTGACGTGATAAAGTGTCCCCTTAATTTACTGCTTCGGGGTTAAAAGAAAACAACTGTGCAGGTTTGTGAAGAACACCTTTCTGTTTTTCATCAAGAGGGACGACATGATTCATACGCTTTACGTTTTTTCTAAAATTGCGCTTGTCTAATTTTTTATCTAAGACAAGCTCATGTAAGTGTTGCAGCTGGCTTAATGTGAATTTTTTCGGAAGCAGTTTAAATCCAATGTGATGAGGCTCTAATTGTTCTTTCAAAGTTTGCAGCGCAAAGTCAAGTATGTGATTGTGATCGAACGCCAATTCAGGGACTTCTTCAAGTTTCACCCACTGCGTTTTGCCGGCAAATGAAGATGGCGATGGTGTGTAATCATTCAGTGATACAAGCGCGTAGTAGGCAATTGTTATGACCCTTTTGTTTGGGAATTCTCGATAGGTTTTAAGCCATTTTTGATCCTTGTCGCCCCGAACTCTATTGGGATCGCCGAAGCTGTGGAATTGTTTTAGGAAAATGTTTGCGATGCTTGTAAGCTCGAGCATCACTCTTGACGCACAATTATTCAGGGTTTCCTCGGATTGAACCAAATCTCCAGGCAAAGCCATTTGAATATGCTTCTCTCTTAACGCGCCTCCGTCTTGCGTTTTTTGTTCTATTAAAAGAACTTTTAGAACTTCCCCGTCATATCCAAATACAACGCAATCTACACTTACGTCCAATTGTTTTGTGATTTCCATTATCGAAATATACATGAGAAAGTGTCCAAATTACACTATTGTTGCTTTTGTTGTTATCAAAGTTGAAAGTTGTTGTTAATTTGCGGATTGAATTATGATGACTATAAGATGAAGAGAATCGCAGTACTTACGTCAGGAGGTGACTCGCCAGGAATGAATGCAGCAATACGTGCAGTAGTACGGTCTGCTGTTTTTCATGATATTGAAGTCATTGGGGTGTTTCAAGGATACCAAGGTTTAGTAGATGGAGACTTCAAGAGGCTCAATGTCCGCTCGGTGGCAAAGATTCTGGGAAGAGGAGGCACCATTCTCAAATCGGCAAGATGTAAGGCCTTTATGACGGTCGAAGGAAGGGCAAAAGCTTTTGACAACCTTCAGAAAAACAAAATTGATGGTCTGGTGGTGATCGGAGGGAATGGAACCTTCACAGGTGCATTGCAATTCTACAATGAATTTAAATTCCCTGTCATAGGATTGCCTGGTACGATCGACAATGATTTAGACGGAACGGACAATACGATCGGTTTTGACACAGCGACAAACAATGTCGTTGAAGCAGTAGATAAAATAAGGGATACCGCGGACAGTCACAACCGTCTTTTCTTCGTCGAAGTAATGGGTCGGCATAACGGTTTCATTGCCCTAAGTACTGGGATTGCGACAGGTGCAATAGCTGTGATGACTCCTGAAACAGAAATCACGGTAGATGGGTTGGTTCAAGTTTTGGCTGAAGGCCAAAAAAGAAACAAAACAAGCTCTATCGTTATCGTTGCGGAAGGAAACCCATCTGGAGGTGCTTATAAGTTGGCTCAAGAAGTCAAGCAGCGAACGGATCAATACGATATTAGAATTACAGTACTCGGTCATTTGCAACGCGGAGGAAGTCCATCTTGCTCAGACAGAGTGCTCGCTTCTCGTTTAGGTGTTGAGGCTGTAGAGTCACTCCTGAACGGAGCTGTAAACGGTATGGTGGGTGTCGTGAATGACCGTTTGGTCCATACTCCCTTTGAACAAGCAATCGCAAATAAAATTCACACATTAAAGGACGAAGTCAGGATCGCTCGTATTCTATCGATTTAATCTTGTCTTTGTCAGTCTCTTTTAAACTCAAATGAAACAGTAATAATGTCAAAAAAACAAATAGCAATTAATGGTTTCGGTCGGATAGGTCGTCTTGTATTTAGAATAATACAAGAGCGTGATGATATGGAAGTGGTAAGTATTAACGATTTAACAGATGTTGAAACGTTGGCTCACCTGTTAAAGTACGACAGCGCTCAAGGTAGATTTAATGGAGAGGTAACTGTCGAGGGCGGGAACATTGTTGTCAACGGTTCTGTCATCAAGGTTCTGAGTGAACGTAACCCAGCGGATTTGCCTTGGGGATCAATGAATATTGATGTTGTGATTGAATCCACCGGTGTTTTCAGAAGCTATGATTCTGCATACACTCACATCGAGGCAGGCGCAAAAAAGGTGATTATCTCTGCGCCAGGATCAGGGGATTTAAAGACGATTGTCATGGGCGTCAACGATGATGTTTTAGATGGTTCAGAACAAATTGTCAGCAACGCTTCTTGCACGACGAATTGCCTTGCCCCTATGGTGAAAGTGTTAAATGATGAATTTGGTTTAGAAAGTGGTTTCATTACCACCATACATGCGTACACATCTGATCAAATGCTCCAAGATGCGCCACACTCTGATCTTAGAAGGTCACGTGCGGCTGGTGTGAGTATGATACCCACATCCACAGGTGCAGCCGCTGCAGTCGGTCTTGTTCTGCCTGAACTGCAAGGAAAGTTAGACGGACTTGCTATTCGCGTTCCGACCCTCACAGGTTCAATTACAGACCTCACCGCTGAATTAAGTCAGAATGTGACAGTGGAAGAAGTCAATGCCGCAATGAGAAAAGCTGCTGAAGGACCATTAAAAGGGGTGATGCAATATTGTGTAGACCCGATAGTGAGTGCAGACATCATTGGAGATGCACATAGTTGTATCTTTGATTCTGGTCTTACAAAAGTGTCGAAAAACATCGTGAAAATATTTGGATGGTATGACAATGAATTTGGTTATGCAAGTAGAGTTGTCGATCTAGCAGATCGACTTTAATGATTCACCCATGATTATTTTAATAGCAGATAGCGGTTCCACAAAAAGTGATTGGCTCGCCATAGATGAAGATGGGAACGAGCTGAAGCAGTTCAGCACGATGGGGTTCAACCCTTATTTTCATACATCGGAGATCGTTGAGGCAGAGCTCAATAACAATGCGGATATGCGAAGTTTGGCACCAAGAGTATCTCGTGTGTTTTTCTATGGCGCTGGATCCAGTTCGCCGGAAATGTGCTCTGTTATTGAAAAGGGCTTGAAAAAGGTAATGCCACTCGCAGAGATAAGCGTAGGGCACGATCTGGAAGGTGCTGCTTTTTCAACGTGGTCTGGAACTTCTGCGATTACTTGTATCTTAGGTACGGGCTCAAATTCTTGTTACTTCGATGGCGATAAAGTCCACGAAGAGGTGCCGTCTTTGGCCTATATATTGGGTGATGAGGGAAGTGGGAGCTGGTTCGGGAAACGTTTGTTACAAGCGTTCTTTTACAAACAACTTCCAAAAGAAATGCACGATGATTTCGTTTCTGTATTTAATCTCTCAGTGACAGATGTGACGAGAAAGACGTACACTGAACCGAACCCAAATGTCTTTCTCGCGAGCTTCATGAAATTTATTGCGAAGCACAAAGACTCAGATATTGTGAAAGGCTGGTTGCTGGAAGGTTTTGGCGCATTTTTGGACGCACATGTCGCCTGTTATAAGAATTATAAGGATGTTCCCGTACATTTTATAGGCAGTGTGGCATATCATTTCCAAGATCAGTTGGTGATTGCATGTGAAGAGAGAGGGGTTAAAGTGGGCAACCTCATTAAAAAACCCATCGAGGGGCTCGCTAAATATCATCTTGATTGTATTCTGAAATGAACATTTCAGGTTGTCTATTTGATATGGATGGCGTTATTATTGATACGGCCAAACATCATTATGTCGCTTGGAAATCTCTTGCTGACGAGTTGGCCATACCCTTTTCAGAAGTTGAAAACGAATCCTTAAATGGACTTTCACGCTTAGATAGTTTGGAGTGTATTTTAAGGTCAGGAAATTTGGAAGTAAGTTCAAAAACAAAGATTGAACTTATGGAGAAAAAAAACCAATTGTATCTTCAAATTATTGGTTCACTTGGTCCAGATGACATCCTTCCAGGTGTGAAGGAATTGATGTTAGAATTGCGAAGCAAGGGGATAGGAGTTTGTTTGGGTTCGTCAAGTAAAAATGCTTCTTCAATATTGAAAAGTCTAGGTATCTTCGACTTGTTTGATGGGATTGTAGATGGGAACAATCTGACTTTGTCGAAGCCCGATCCTGAGGTGTTCATTAAAGGTTCTAAAATACTTGGTCTTTCTCCTTCGGAGTGTATTGTATTCGAAGATGCGGAGTCAGGCATTGAGGCTGCGCTTAGCGGAGGTTTTTTCGCCCTAGGAATAGGTGCAGAAGGTTCACTGAAGAGCGCGCATGCAAACGTGCAAGATTTGGCCCACATGACGTTCGAGAAACTTCAGGATTTGGTGGATTCCCATGAGTCACACTGAAGGTCTACATCTATTTGTTTAATCAGCCCACGTGCTGTTTGCCGATCCCGGACTCCCGCCCAAAGCGTTAGAAGGCATCCATGAGCTTGGCAAGAAGTTGTCGTAGTTTATACCACGCCATTCCAATGATGGACCTCCACCATCAGGTTCCGTAGGCCATTCTCCATAGTCGCTATAGCTCACTTGATCGGATTCCGAACCATCAGACCTCAACAGTCGGATTGTTTCACCGCTGTTGTGTAAACCTGAACTGCCTGAAAAAGGAATAATTAGTGTAAACGGGGGGACTGCTTGAGAAAACGCAGCGGTGTCATTCACAAAGACAATGTATTCTCCAGCATTGAGCCATGTGTTTGCAGGGACCAGGGCGTTCACAGCTTCCGCCAAACGCCATTCACTCAAGTTGATTCCAAAAGGATGCGGATTGTACAACTCGACAAATTCCCATTCACTATCTGTTCCTTGTTGCGTCGATGGATTGTAGTGTATTTCAGAGATAGACGGTTCGTATGCAGGCAATCCGTCACATGACATTCCATACGTGGACAACAATTCTAACAGATCGTCCCCATCAATGATGCCATTCCCATTGATGTCATTTGGACATTGAGAATATGTACTTTGGGTGTTTGAAAATTGGAACAAAAGGACGATTGCGAAAGACAGTAAAATTGGATGCTTCATTTGTTTTTTAGGCAAAGAAGCACAGGATTACACGCAGTTTTTCAGAAGGTTTTGTTGGTGTTTACTTAGATTTTGTATTCGGAATAAAATCGATTCCTACTGGACAGTGATCTGACCCCATGACATCATTTAATATAAACGTCTCCGAGATGTCAGAGACAATTCTGTTGCTAGCGAGCATGTAATCTAGACGCCATCCTACATTCTTTTCTCTCGCTCCACCACGGTAGCTCCACCAGCTGTATTTGGTTCTTTCTGGGTTGTTGTTTCGCCACGTATCCGTAAAACCCGCCTGAATGTGACAGGTCATTCCATCAATTTCTTTTTGTGTGTAGCCAGGTGTTTTGTTGTAGTTGGGAGTAGGTCTGGCGAGGTCAATGGGTTGATGAGCTACGTTGAGGTCTCCACAACAAATGACGGGTTTGTCTGCGTCTAATTTTTGAAGGAAATCTCTAAAGGCAAGATCCCATGTCTCTCTAAAGGGGAGCCTCTTTAAACCAGAGGATGAATTGGGTGTGTATACTGTCACAAAGTGGAAGTCTTCAAATTCTGCATGAAGCACTCGCCCTTCAGTATCGAGCTCAGGAACACCTATTCCTGCCTGGACCTTCAAGGGTGTGACACGTGTGATGATTGCAGTTCCCGAATACCCTTTCTTGATGGCAGATGAGCTAAATACTTCATACCCTTCTAGCGATGGAAGCCCGAAGAGTGCTTCTCGAACTTGATCATCCTGAGCTTTCGTTTCTTGTAAGCCGATAACGTCCACATTGAAGTTTGACATGATGCTGTCAAAATCTTTCTTTACAATGGCTCTGATGCCATTTACATTCCAGCTTATTAATCTCATGCAGGGGGCAAATAGTTTGGCTTTTTACGCCAGGTTCTAATTTGGTCTAAAAGCACTTCAATTGTTCCGTGCTCTAGGATAATATCTCCTATTTGATATAGGTGGTTGAGGTATTCTTCTGAATTTGAAAACTCCTTTGAGGCTTCAAGATTGAGGAATTGAGGGCCGTCAGGACATGGGTGAATCCTAAAAAGAGAATACGCTTTTTCTTCAGTAGAATATGCTGTAACCATCATTCCTCCCAAATCATGGCCCAACTCGATGGGCGCTGGAGATCGCATGAAATACGCATTCCAGGGCCCCATATATCCCATGCTGAAGTATGGATATAGCCATGGCTTATTCGGAATTTTTTCTTTTTCCAAAGCGTGAATTAGCTTTTGCGTAGACGAACGCACATCATGCCCAATCGTGTTGTCGGGATTGAATTTTTCAATTTTCGCCCAACGTTTTGCTGGAGTATAATACTCCATGTTGCCTAGCTTTAGTTTGTAGTCGAATGAAGAATCTTTATCTAGGATATAACCAGGATAGAACCACTTTCTTTCGGAGGCCAAACCAAACTCTATTTCTTTTAACATGGTCAACTTCCCAAGACTCCATTCGGCGTATTGTTCATCATAAAGACCCAGCAAACTTGCCATGCTGATGTCGCCCAAATCAAAATAACTGACGGCAATTAACTTTTCACCGTCGTAGACGCAGACTTCACGAGTGTCAAAGACTGTGCTTTGAAAGCCAGCATTTAAATACTCTTCAAGAGTCCCGTGAATAAAGCCTTTAAATCGATGCTTGTGAGAGGCGTACAGCGCTTCTTTTTCTTTGTTAGTACTTGCTATTCCGTAGCATATTTTAAATTTACTTTCTGCTTTACGGAGCAATTTTCGTTGTCCTTTTCTGAAACCAAACTTCTCTAAGTTTAAACGGATATTAACGACAGAATAAAGCTCATTGTCAAGACACAGCAAATCCATTTTATAGAGCATCACAGCGCCTCTAAACCACCCAGAAGCCAGATACTGATCGTATCGTACTCTTGAGAGTTGTCTAGGGAAATGTGTTTGAACGAGCATCTAATGTTATTGCCTGATGTGGATTACAACCATTTTCTTACGAATCTTGAGAAAGTCAAACCTCGACCTTTAAAGGGTGGGAAGGTAAGAGGTAGTGCACTGAAACGCGATGTTTGGACTACAAAACTCCTGAGATTTGAGAATTCATCGAAGCTGTACTTGCCCGATGAACGTCCTATGCCACTGGTTTGAATTCCTCCAAAGGGCAATTCGCAATTTGCGACTTGGATCACAACTTCGTTTACAGCTGTGCTTCCAGCCTTCGTATTTGCAATGAACCAATTTGTGTTTTTCTTATTTGTACTGAATATATAAAGCGCGAGTGGATGCGGGTTTTTTGCAACAATCTCTATTGCCTCTTCTTTTTGTGACCAAGATATTACGGGGAGCACAGGCCCGAAAATCTCTTCTTGCATGATGGCCATGTCATTTGTGCAGTCCGTTAAAATGCATGGTGAAATTTTACGGTTCTCCGCGCCACGCTCAAGAACACCTCCTGGCACATGAAGTTTCGCCCCCATTTTAACGGCGTCATTGATCAGGCTCAATATTCTTTCGTAGTGATGTTGATTGACAATCTTCCCCAGATCTTCACTTTCAATCGGGTGTTCTCCAAACATGTCGGTAATCCTCTCTAAGATCTTCTTTACCAACTCTTGTTCTATGCTTTTTTCAACGAGCATATGATCTGGAGCGATACAGACTTGCCCGGAATTTATAAATTTACCCCATGCGATCTTCATGGCAGCATTCTTCATGTTTGCTGTTTTGTCTACAATTACAGGGCTTTTTCCTCCCAATTCTAATGTGACGGAGCAAAGTTGTTTTGTCGCGGCCTCCATGACCTTTCTGCCTATGTCAGTTCCTCCTGTAAAACACATGTGGTTGCATGGCGAAGCTGTGAGGCTTGCGGCCACTTCAGGACCCCCAAGCACCACTTTTACAATGTCTTCAGTGAATACTGAGTTGAGTAACTTCTTGATTGCTTCTGAAGAATGTGGCGTATGCTCAGAGGGCTTCACAACGATGCTGTTTCCTGCTGCGAGAGCACCCACGAGAGGACGTAATGTAAGCAAGATAGGAAAGTTCCAGGGAGAGATAATCAGCACTTTCCCTTTGGGTTCAGTCAACACAAAATGGCGTGTTCCAATCATCGACAGGGGAGTAGGGACAAACCTTTTTTCCATCCATGAGCTGAGGTTTTTTAACGCATATTGGATCTCTTTTTTGAGCGGATAAATCTCATGTAGTAGCGCTTCTGCCTCAGGTTTTGCAAGGTCGGCATAGAGTGCATCGAGAATTTCTTGCTCGTGTTTCTCCACGGCAGACCACAACGCTTTTAATCGAGATTTTCTTTCTTGCAGATTCCCAGGTACCATTGATTTTAATTATTTGTTTTCGAGCAATTCCTTTAAACCACCTACTGAGCTCATCAGGCCAGATGCCTCATACGGCATAAATACAGTTTTCTGTCCTGCACCACCCTCACGAAGTATTTGTTCTAAAGTATCAATGTATTTGATGGCGATGAGGTATTGCGCAGGATCCGCCTTGGTCTCCACCACGGCTTCAGCAATTTTTTGAATGGCTTGCGCTTCTGCTTCGGCTACTTTAATACGGGCTGTTGCCTCACCTTCGGCATAAAGTATTTTTGCTTGTTTGTGACCCTCTGCTTCGTTAATGGCGGCTTCTTTTTGTCCCTCTGCATGAAGAACAGTCGCTTTTTTTGTTCCCTCTGCTTCGATGATTTGTGCTCTTCGATTTCTCTCAGCTCTCATCTGCTTCTCCATGGCCTCTTTGATGTCTTGAGGGGGGTTAATATCTTGAAGCTCTACACGGTTCACTTTTACGCCCCACTTGTTTGTTGCGTCATCTAGGATGATTCTAAGCTTATTGTTAATCGTATCACGAGATGCAAGACAATCATCCAGTTCAAGTTCTCCGATTACATTTCTGAGTGTAGTCTGAGTGAGCTTTTCAATCGCATTTGGCAGGTTGTTTATTTCATACACAGATTTCACAGGATCTACGATTTGGAAGTAAATCAGGGCGTTGATTTCTGTAACGACGTTGTCTTTGGTAATCACACTTTGCTTGGGAAAATCAAAGACCGTTTCTCTTAAATCTATTCGTTCTCTAGATTTATAGGTCACATATCTTCTCCCTTGTCCATCTTCAACCGCATATCTCCATTGAACGGTTCGGGGTTTGTCAATGATGGGGATAATTACATTTATTCCCGCTTCAAGCGTGCTGCTGTATTTGCCGAGTCGTTCAATAATCATTGACTCGCTTTGCTTGACTATTCTGATGCCTTTGATGACAATAAGCGCAGCAAAAATGAGAATAAAAGTTGAAATGATACTTGTGATTTCCATGGTGGTTTGGTTATTGTTTATTTACTAATAGGATCGTGCTGTTGACAGCAACAATCTTTACGATGTCGCCTTTTGTCAGAATTGTTTCTTTTGTTTCTTGTTTTGCTTTCCAATCGTCTCCATCAATCGAGCATCTTCCGAATCCACTTTTTGTATTGAAATCAGTCGTAACGATTGCGGTCTTTCCAATCAAAGCATCTACGCCAGTTTTTAAGCCTTCCCCATGAAACAAATGTTTCATTGCAAAGGGGCGAAGGAAGACAAAGGCCAAAATTGTCGTGACAGATGCAGCGATTGTTTGGCCTTCCCAGGCCAGGCCAAATAAATCACCCACCATGCCTCCAAGAGCACCTACAGCTAGGCATCCAAGGATCATTCCAGGTACAAAGATCTCTCCAATTAACAGAATAAGGGAAGCAATAGCCCAAAGGTGCCAGGGGTCATATATCATATGCTGAAGTTAAGTGGTTTTAGACCAAAGCAAGTGTAGTTTTTCAACTTGTGGTAAAATTCGATCTCCATCGTTGTTATAGATGACATAGTCAGAAAGTTCCAACCGTTTTTGCTCTGAAAGTTGGGCCTTGAACTTGCCCATCATCATTTTTCTTGCGGATTGATTTCCCCCTCCATCCCGCTTAAGGACTCTGTCGACTCTTTCTTCTTCATCAGTCGATATTGTAAGTACGACGTCACATCCTTTGTCGGCGCCACTCTCAAAAAGTATTGCCGATTCTCTCAATATATAAGTGGTCGTACTCGGCAATTCCATCAGCCAAACTTCAAATGCTTCCCGCACAACAGGGTGTACAAGCTTGTTGAGGAATTCTAATCCACCATCTTCGTTGAACGCCAATTTTCCCAGTTCTTTTCTGTTGATATCTCGCGCTTCTCCTCCCTTATTTCTGACAGCGACGACTTCGCCAAATCGGTCGATGATCGCATTCCTGACGGAAGTGTTGTGCAAATAAATCTGATGAGCCGCTTTGTCAGCATCGAATCTAGGCACTCCCAATGCCTGGAAGACCCTTGCCACAGTTGATTTTCCGGAGCCTATTCCACCCGTAAGACCTACAATGAAGATATCTTTTTTATAATCCTTGGCACGCATAATGTAAAGGAAAGAAAACCTTACGACCTTTGCACCATATAAATTGAATTATTCCACATGGCTCATATCGTATCCCCATCTCTTCTCGCTGCCGATTTCGCCAATCTTCAGCGCGACATAGAGTTTGTCAATTCAAGCGACGCGGATTGGTTTCATATTGACGTCATGGATGGTGTTTTCGTTCCAAATATTAGTTTCGGAATGCCCGTAATTAAAGCGATTGCGAAGCATGCTGACAAGCCCCTGGATGTTCATCTGATGATTGTAGACCCTGATCGTTACCTGGAGGATTTCGCGAATTTAGGCGCAGATATTTTGACGGTGCATATTGAAGCATGTGACCACCTTCACAGAACGCTAGCAGCGATTCGGGCGCTCGGGATGAAAGCTGGAGTTGCGCTCAACCCGCATACGCCTGTAGCGTCTTTAAGTGAGCTGTTACACGATTTCGACCTTGTGTGTCTGATGAGTGTTAACCCAGGCTTTGGAGGTCAATCATTCATTGAGCGCACCTATGAAAAAGTACGCAAACTCCGAAAAATGGGTGACGATGTCGGCGCAAAATTTCACATCGAAATTGATGGTGGAGTGACGACCTCAAATGCCTCAGCTCTTGTAGAAGCAGGTGCAGATGTCCTCGTTGCGGGCTCAGCTATTTTCAGGGCTGAAAACCCCAGTGCTGCAACAACAGCAATCAAAAACGCTTAGGCTCTGGAGCGTATTCAACAGCTTTCTCCAAATATTGACAACAGGAATAACAAGTCGTTTATATCTGTTGAGCCATTGGCGTTGAAATCGATGTCGCAATTCGAGATGCAACCAAATTCTGAAATTAACATCAGTATATCGGAGCTGCCTATCACACCATCTCCTGTTAAATCGCCAATAAAATCATTTGTGATATGGAATGAGCTTTCGCAAAGCATCGTCCCTTGATGAGATACTGTGTATTTGTAAAACCCTGAACTTGTAAGTGTCATTTCTATCGATTCTGAGAGAACTATTTCATAGGGTTGTGTTTCGTCTAATCCCAAGTCTTGAGGGGCGGTTTCTTGATAAGACCAAACAACTTCCGCTTCCCCCCAAAAGGGTGTCGCCGAAACGGTCACTGTTTCAGGGCCACAAAGAGTCGTGTCGGATACATGAGGACATGCGGAATATCCTTCTGTATAGAGCGCTCTCGGTTCGGTGTTAACTCCAATGTCTAACCCGTAATACTTGTCTGTAACTCCGCTTGGCCATTGAATTTTTAATGAATCAACAAATGAAGTTTCGCCAAGACCAAAATGCTCGTAAAACCCCTCTTGTCCCAGGTAGTTCTCGCCACAATGTGTGATTTTTGACTGTGTAATCCCACCAGCAGAGACTGCAATCCAAGATCCGACACCCATCGTGTTTGAGAGCTGACCTGTGAGCCCGATTTGGGTATAGTTTGCTGGATCATCTGTAAACCCGGCGTTCATCCATATTCTCGCCTTGTGGTTGCCGATGTTGTGAACGACAAAATCGACCCATCCATTTCTGTCGAAATCGCCACTTGCTACGGTATGGGAGTTCAGCAGGTCGGTGTTATACACATCTGTGCTGACAAGATTGAATTCATATGGTGTACTTGACGATATTCCAGGATTTTCAAAAAGAAAATTTTCTTGATAGGGGTTTAATGGATCGTGTTCAGAGATAAAAAGATCTAAGTCTGTGTCATTGTCTATATCCATCCAAACAGCAGCCCAACAAAATTCAATCAGATTCACCCCAAGCAGTTCAGATTCTTCTATGTAAACGCCTGATTGAGTTCCTCGGAACAGCTTGCTTCCTTGAGGATTCTCCCCTATGCCTGAATCAGATATATATATATCGGTTATTCCATCAGAATTATAATCTCCCAATGTCGCTGACATCGCGTCCATCGAAATGTCCAATCCAACTTGAGTTGTGATATCCTCAAATTGTCCGTTTTGTAGGTTGTGAAACAATGTGTTTATGCCATCCTTGTCGTTAATGACAAATAAATCTTGAAAACCATCTCTGTCCCAGTCATACCAAACAGATTGAAAAGAGGCACGCGTATAAATCCCAGTGAAGGATTCCGCAGTTACATCTGTGAATTGGAAATCACCCTCGTTTCTCATTAAGACATTCCTGTATTCTGGACTCAAGTTCTCATCACTTTCATAATATCTGCATATGTACAGATCAAGATCTCCATCGTTGTCATAGTCCCCCCAAGAACTTCCTTCCGATGGGATGTTCACTTGCGCGATGTTCGTGAGGGCAGTCACATTGACAAAAGAAGTATTGTGAATGTTTTCAATGATTTCTACCCTGCCAAATGCATCGGAGTAGTAAAAATCCATGTCTCCATCATCATCAATGTCTAGCCACATGATTGACTTTGATTCTGATTGCTGAATAATAGGTAAATGAATGTATGTAAATCCATTTCCTTGATTGTTTATGAAAGTTCTTAATCCTCCAGATGAATTGCCAAATGTCAAATCATCCCACCCATCCATGTTCCAATCTGCGGTTGAGACGCCCGATCCGTATACCCCATCCCAATCATACTGGATGATACCCCACATAGGAGCGTTGTTTGTAAATGTTTGCGCTTTTAAACAAAAAGGTATTAAAGATATAAGAAGAAGATAGTACCTCATGGCAAATGTTTTAAGGTTCAACAGCAGCTGTAATGTCTGCTTCTAAGAGAGAAGTACACATGGGTTCCAAATTGCTAAAAGAACCGTTTTTAACAATGCATCTGCCTTTGTAATGAATGATCATCGCACATTGCTCGGCCTGTAGCGGTTCATGTCCGCAGCTGGAAACCAAGCATTCAATCACGTGGTCAAACGTATTGTGGTCGTCGTTGTACACGACCAGTTTCCATCCGTCATCAATGTTTACTTCCACCAAGACCTCTTCTTCAGTCTCAACTGAGAAGTTTATTCCTTGAATTATATTAATCTCGTGCTTCATTTACTCTTGCAAAGATAAGGTGTGATAATCCATGCTATTAGAGGACAGTCTCAATGTATTTTTGCACCATGTCAGAAAACAAAAGTAGACACTTTATTCAGCAAATGATTGATGCTGATCTAGCGGCTGGTAAAAATGGGGGAGTTGTACATACGCGTTTCCCGCCTGAGCCTAATGGTTACCTTCATATCGGACATGCAAAAGCGATCTGTATTGGTTTCGGATTGGCGAAAGAATATGGCGGATTGACGAATCTCAGATTTGACGACACTAATCCCATAAAGGAAGAGATTGAATACGTGGATGCTATACGGGAAGACTTAAAGTGGTTAGGTTTCGAACCTAATGGTGGAGAGTTCTTTACGAGTGATTACTTTAATGAATTATTTACGCTGGCACTGAAACTTATAGACGATGGGAAAGCGTACGTTGATGATCAAACTTCTGAGCAAATAGCCGAACAAAAAGGCACCCCCACAGCGCCTGGAAAGCATAGCCCACATAGAGATCGAAGTCCCGAAGAAAACCGTGATCTTTTCGAACGCATGAAAGCAGGTGAGTTCGATGCAGGTTCTCGTGTTTTACGTGCAAAAATTGACATGGCAAGCGACAATATGCACTTGCGTGACCCCCTTATGTATCGCATCATGTACGCAACCCATCACCGCACAGGAGATGATTGGTGTATTTATCCCATGTACGACTTTGCGCATGGTCAGTCAGACAGCATAGAAGGCATTACACACAGTTTGTGTACCCTTGAGTTCGAAGTGCACAGGCCTTTATACGATTGGTACATTCAGAATCTTGAAATATTCCCTTCGTCCCAAACTGAATTTGCCCGTCTTAACCTCAACTATACAGTCATGTCTAAGAGGAAACTTCTCACCCTTGTCGAGGAAGGCTATGTAGATGGGTGGGATGACCCTAGAATGCCTACGATCAGTGGGTTAAGAAGACGAGGTTATACCCCGGCGAGTATTCGTGAGTTTATTGACAGAGTAGGAGTGGCCAAACGCGAAAACATCATTGATGTAAGTCTTTTGGAATGGGCGCTACGTGACGACCTCAACCGGGTCGCTCCTCGCGTTATGGCAGTTCTTGATCCAATGAAGCTCGTCATCCTCAACTACCCCGAAGGTCAAATTGAGATGTTGCCTTCTGAAAACAATCCCGAGGATCCTGAATCAGGCACCAGAGAACTTCCATTTGGGCGGGAACTCTTTATCGAAGCTGAAGATTTTAAAATTGAGGCCAACCGCAAGTGGTTCCGTCTCGCTCCCGGAAAAGTCGTTCGATTAAAAAGTGCGTATAAAGTTGAGTATGTCGACCATTTGTGTGACGGTTCAGGGAAAGTCACGGAAGTCCATGTGAACTATTTTGAGAACTCAAAATCCGGGTCAGATACCAGTGGAATCAAAGCAAAAGGAACACTACACTGGGTTGAATCTACGCACGCGATTGATGCTGAAGTACGTCTTTATGATCGGTTGTTTGCAGATCCCAACCCCGATGGTCACAAAGAGAAGTCTTACATGGAATTCCTCAATCCCGAGTCGATTCAGGTTTTAACCAATTGCAAACTCGAACCCTCGCTCAAAAACGCAAAACCAGGAACGACCTATCAGTTTACTCGTTTGGGATACTTTACGCCAGACACAAAGGGGGAGGGTGTATTCAACAGAGCTTTAACATTGCGTGACAGCTGGAAAGGTCAGTAATTAAACCCTTTTCAGTCCCATCTCTGCACCGAGTTTGAGCATGAGCTCAAATGCTTCGTCGGGATCGTTTTTGATGTCTCCTTCAAGGATCGCCTCTTTGATGGCTTTTTTGATGTCTCCGATCGGACGCGAAGGTGGAATCCCGAAGGTATTCATGATCATCTCCCCTGTAACTGGTGGTTGGAAATTCCTCACCGAGTCATTGCCTTCTACTTCTTTGAGCTTCTTGACGACAATGTCATAGTTTTTAAGATATCTAGAGACTTTGGCTTCATTTTTAGAAGTTATATCTGCTCGGCAAAGAATCATCAATGCGTCAATGTCATCTCCGGCTTCGTTTAGAAGTCTTCGAATCGCACTATCTGTCACGATCTCTTTTGTGAGAGCGATGGGGCGAAGGTGCAACAAGACGAGCTTTTGAACAAACTTCATCTTTGCATCCATTGGAAGCTTCAGACGAGAAAAAATCACAGGAACCATTCTGGCGCCTTTGTCTTCATGGCCATGGAAGGTCCAGCCGTTCTTTTTGTCGAAACGCTTTGTAGGAGGTTTGGCAATGTCATGAAGTATGGCAGCCCAACGGAGCCATAAATCATCACTTTTTGCACATACGTTTTCGAGAACTTGCAGGGTGTGAAAAAAGTTGTCTTTGTGTCCTATGCCATCTCTTTTTTCCGCGCCTTGCAAGGCCACCATCTCTGGGAAGAAACGGTCCAATAAGCCAGTATTTGCTAGAATTTTAAAGCCTTTCCCCGGTTTGTTCGTGAGGATTATTTTATTGAGTTCCGTATGAACCCTCTCCAAAGAAATAATGTCCAGACGTTCCGCATTTCGCTTCAGCGCATCTAAGCTTTCAGGTACGATTGTAAATCCAAGCTGGGTGGCAAAACGTACCGCTCTCATCATTCTGAGGGGGTCGTCACTGAAGGTAATGTCCGGGTCCAATGGCGTGCGAATCACCCCGAGGTCTATATCTCTTAAGCCGTTAAAAGGATCGATTAGCTCTCCGTAGCTCTTTGAATTTAAGGAGAGTGCCATTGCATTGATCGTGAAGTCGCGTCTGTTTTGGTCGTCTTCAAGCGTGCCATCTTCAACGATGGGTTTCCGACTCTCTCTGGAGTACGATTCCTTTCGCGCACCGACAAATTCGATTTCTAGGTTTCCGTAGTTGAACATCGCGGTGCCGTAGGTCTTAAAGACATTGACATTCTTTATGCCAAGTTCTTTTGCAACAGCCTTTGCAAGATCGATTCCTTTGCCTTCAGTAACAATGTCAATGTCATTTGAAGGTCTCTCAATAATTAAATCACGGACATATCCTCCGATGACAAAAGCACGTTCACCGCGCCCGTCAGCAATTTTGCCTATGGCTTTAAAGACTTTGTGTTTGAGGGCGTTTTCGTAATTCACAATCGGAGCAAATGGGATGCAAAGCTAATCTAGAGATTCGATTTTCACTAGAGTTAGTCCCGAAGAATTTTAAATCTTTCTGAAGTATCAAAAGATACGATGAAGGAGGACGTATTTACAGTGCGGTCAGACCGTCTGTGAGCGCTGACAAAATCTGCTCCTTCAATGATTTTAGAGTCAATTGCGTCAAAATTGGAAGGTGTAGGGGATCCAGATATATTTGCGGAAGTACTTGCAATTGGACGTCCCAGTCCGTTGGCTACAAATTCCATCCATGGGTCCCTTACCAGACGGACTCCCAATGATCCGTCTTCGGCGAGAATGCTTTCGTCTACACCTTTCCCTCCAGGCATGACTACAGTGGTGGGTCTGTCGTTGTGCTCAAAGAGGTCCCAAACGGCATCGGGGACATGCTCAAAGTGCTTTTCGATTTGCCCTTCTTCAGCCACTAAAATAAGGATGGGTGTAGCTTCTGATCTGTTTTTCAGCGTTCGAAGTTTGCGCACTGCAGCGGGGTTTGTGGAATCGCATGCAATACCCCAAACTGTATCTGAAGCATGCACAATGACATTCCCTGCTCTCAGATTTCTAACAGCTTCTATCGCGTCGTCTCGCCACGGCGCAGATTTGTTCTTTCTGCGACTCATCTTTTAGCAAGCCATTCTTCAACGTTGTTTTCTATCCTGGTGAGCGGTGAAATAGAATCTTCGCCATGAAATGCGTCACCCGTAATTTTCTCGTAGAGTTCAATATATCTTGTGGTCACGACTGAGACAAATTCGTCGTCAAGTTCTGGAGGACTTTGATTTTCAAGTCCCATAAAGTCGTGTGACATCAGCCATTCTCGAACAAATTCCTTGCTGAGTTGTTTCTGGGGCTCGCCTTTTTCTTGGCGATCTAAATAGCCCTCTTTGTAAAAATATCTGGAGCTATCTGGCGTGTGAATCTCATCAATGAGAACAAGCTTGTCATTTCTCATGCCAAACTCATATTTTGTATCCACGAGGATGAGGCCTTTCTCTGAAGCCATTTCCGTTCCTCTTGCGAAGAGCGCATGGGTCACCCGCTCTAATTCGGCATAGATCTCAGGAGTCACAATGTTTCGAGCAAGGATGTCCGCAGAGGAAATATCTTCGTCGTGTCCTTCTTCGGCTTTCGTCGCAGGCGTAATGATGGGGGTGGGGAAACGATCGTGCTCCTTCATGCCTTCGGGCATAGTCACTCCACACAGCGTTCTCTTTCCCAAAGCATATTCGCGCCAAGCGTGACCGGTAAGATATCCTCTGATGACCATTTCTAATCGAATCGGATCGCACCGATACCCGATCGTTACATTTGGGTCTGGGGTGGCCAATTTCCAAGTGGTGATGATGTCCGATACAGAATCTAAGAAAGTAGCAGCGACACCGTTAAGTACCTGACCTTTAAAGGGGATTCCGCGAGGCATTACGACATCGAAGGCGCTAATACGGTCAGAAACTACAGCAACCATCAGGTCGTCGCCTATGCCGTACATGTCACGGACTTTTCCGAAGTATGCCGAGGTTTGGCCTGAAAAATTGAAATCAGTCTTCGTTATGGGAGTGGCATATTTCACATCCATCATTGTTCATCTTTTTCAAAAGCGGTGATTACTGCACGAACAAGTCTGTGTCTCATCACGTCAACGCCGGTAAGTCTAATTGTAGAAATACCTTCGACATCCTTGAGTATATTTAAAACATGAACAAGGCCTGACTTCTGTCTGTAGGGGAGGTCCACTTGGGTTTCGTCACCTGTGATGATGTACTTTGCATCCCGCCCCATGCGAGTCAAGAACATTTTTATTTGAGGTATTGTCGTGTTTTGAGCTTCATCAAGGATGACAAAAGCTTTGTCTAAAGTCCTTCCTCGCATAAATGCGAGAGGAGCAACCTCGATCACGCCTTTTTCCAAAAATTCGGCGACCTTTTCAGGAGGAATCATGTCGGTGAGCGCGTCGTAAAGTGGCTGCAAGTAAGGATCTAGTTTTTCCTTCATGTCCCCAGGGAGAAAGCCGAGGTTTTCACCGGCTTCAACAGCTGGACGCGTTAAGATAATCTTCTTGACCCGCTTTTCTTTGAGCGCTTTTACAGCAAGCGCTACAGCGGTGTATGTTTTTCCTGTTCCAGCGGGACCTACAGCAAACACCATGTCGTGTTCTGCGACTGCATCAACAAGTTTATACTGATTTGGAGTCCTAGCGTACACCTTGTTTCCTGCAGGGCCATGAACAATCACGTTGTCGGCCCCGGCATCCTTCATGAATGTGTCTTCGTTCGACTTTGCCAACCTGTCAAGGTCGTCTAACGTCAGTGTAGAGTAGCGGTCAACATGCCACACCACCATCCTCATTATTTCCTCAAATCTCCCTACATCTTCACGGCTTCCCTTCACAAGGATATCGTGTCCTCGAGAAACTATGCGAAGTTTAGGAGAAAGTCTTTGTAACGCGCGTAAATTTGCATTCTCGTTACCAAGAATTACAACCGGGTCTAAGCCCTCAATCGAAATCAGTGTCTCATGCATGTTGAGGACAAAAATAAGTACACCACCTTTGTCTCATGCCTATAATTACATTAACATCTGATTATGGACCAGAAAGGTACTATGCAGGCATCCTTAGAGGAGCCCTAATTGCCGCTGTGCCTGGTGTTGATGTCGTTGACCTGTCTCACGATGTTAGAAAATTTAATTCTGTGGATGCCGCTTTAATACTGCGCTCGTCTGTGGCTCATTTCCCCAAAGGAACCATTCACATTATTGCTGTGCAGAGTGAAGCAACTGCAGAGCGTCCACATCGCATCGTTCGGATTGAGGATCAATATATTATAGGCGCAGATACTGGCGTCTTTCACCTCGTTTTCGGGAAAAGTCCAGACGCAGTATTTGATGTGTCCAGTATGATGGCTGATTTTGATTATCCAACGTTCCCGGAACGCGCTATTTTCGTTCCTGCCGCAGCCCGTTTGGCCCGAGGAGGAATTCCTGAGCTCTTGGGGCGTCCTGCTTCGCTGTCCGTTCCCAAATCAATCTTGCAACCCGCATTTGAAAACCGTGTATTAACGGGTCATGTGATCAATATAGATGGCTTTGGAAATTGTATTACAGATATTGAAAGGAAACATTTTCGAGAAGTTGGTCCTGAAAGGGAATTTGTAATCGTCATGCGATCGAGTAGAAGTGACATTAGAAAAATCAGTGCCAATTACAGCGATGTCCATATTGGCGAACCTGTTGCGCTATTTAATCATTTGGGCTTTTTAGAGATTGCCATAAATCACGGTGCTCCAGGCACCGCAAATGGAGGTGCGGCTGGCTTGTTAGGAATCAAGGTTGACGACGTACTTAGAATTGAATTTTCAGATTGATTATATGTTATGACCAGCATTGTTAGAATCGTTCGAATGACTTTCTCTGAATCTAGCACAATAGATTTTGAAGCGCTTTTTGCAAAACACTCCGACGCAATCTCGTCTCAATCTGGATGTTTTTCTGTGGAGTTGGTCACAGATGCGTCAAATCCAAATGTCAGAACGACGATCAGTCGTTGGGACAATGAGGTGAGTTTGAATAATTATAGAAAGTCTGTGTTGTTTGGAAAAGTTTGGCCAGAAACAAAGCAATTATTTTCAGCACCCCCAGAAGTGATTTCGTACATTTCGCATTCAAAATCGCATCTACAATGAGGGCTCTGATTTTTAAAGAAATTCGTGGTTTTTTCAGTTCTTTAATAGGATATGTTGTTATCGCAGCTTT
>Ga0114998_10000541_pt1 | contig 27927 bp, 28 predicted proteins | sample ArcticOcean_MG_C_5_FD_87044 | JGI IMG/M metagenome (GOLD analysis project Ga0114998, IMG submission 87044) | Marine microbial communities from western Arctic Ocean - ArcticOcean_MG_CB4_138 | ecosystem: Environmental > Aquatic > Marine > Oceanic | place: Arctic Ocean: Canada Basin | collected... | reverse complement strand
CAGCATGGAGGCTCTTCTGGTCAGGGGGTTTTGATAGCGACCTGGAATCTGAGAAACCATATCAGTGCGCTGCTGATCATATTGCTGGCTACGGTAGTGTCAGGTTATTTACTTGGCGCCAATACCGACGCGCGACTTCCCTATGTCGACTCATTTACCACCTGGGCAAGTATACTAACTACAGTTATGGTCGCCAAAAAGGTTCTGGAAAACTGGTTATACTGGATTGTGATCGATAGTGTTTCGATCTTTTTGTATCTGGATAGAGGGCTGTATCAGACTGCCGCTATGTTTGTGCTGTATCTCGTACTGTCGGCGGTAGGCTACTTTTCCTGGAGAAAAAATTATCATAGACAGAACTCAGCGGCTATTGCATCGGACTCTATCTAGCTGGCGCCAATGGGATCTGGGCGCGGCCAAGCCGCTCCAGGCTCAGCCAGAAGTGGTTAGAGAGCTTCTGGGTGGTAGAACCAACAGGACTTTTCTCGTTACCGCAGCAAACTGTCATGCGGTGGTCAGGGTCAATTCTCCGCTAAGTGCCAGCTTGGGTATTGATCGGCACCGTGAAGGGCAGATCTTAAGCCAACTTCAGGCTACAGGCATTGTCCCGCAGACTTACTTTTCGGCTGCGGAGGTACTGGTTTCGCAATATATTGAAGGTAGACCGATGCGTTGTGGCAGTTCAGAAAGCAGCCACATCATGCAGTTGCTGTCTGACGCATTGGATAGAATACAGGCGGTTGATGTTGATGGGATGGTATGTCGAGGCTATCTCGAATACTGCCGACAGTATATGAGTCAACTGTCTGAGGCCAGCTTGTTGACACTGCCGATAGAGGCAATGCAGGCTGCTGCCGCTGTGGTTGATGAGGCTGAATGGCAGGCGGTTATCTGTCATCATGATTTGGTTCCAGAGAACATCATTATCAATGATTTGGGTGTATTTATCCTCGATTGGGAATATGCTGCCATCGGTCATCCGGGTCTGGATAGATTGCGCCTCTTTGGACTAATTGATGATACAACTCTGGATGAGGTTGCTACAGTAGCGCCCTTGATGCAGCTGCAGCAGACGATGGATCAACTCTGGCTGGCGGTACAAAAATCACCTTATGAGAAAATATAATGTCTAATAATTACAATGAATTGAACGCACAGGAACAGCATGTGATCCTACAAAAGGGCACCGAGAGACCCTTTGTTGGCGAGTATACTGACAATAAGGCGGCAGGCCAGTATGTCTGCCGACAATGTGACGCGGTGCTCTATGGTTCAGAGCACAAGTTTGCCTCTAACTGTGGTTGGCCTAGCTTTGACGATGCCGCAGAGGGTGCGGTTAAGCGTGAAATGGATGAGGATGGTCGGCGTATAGAGATCGTCTGTGCAGCATGCGAGGGACATCTAGGCCATGTATTTGAGGGCGAGGGGTATACCGCTAAGAACACTCGTCACTGCGTCAATTCCATCTCGATGAGATTTATCCCCAAAGTATAAAAGGGCGATGGCTCACTGAGTTTCCGGCAGCCTGAGCGGTTGGTTAGTCTCTAAAGTTTTTAAACTGAAAAGGCTGGCCTAGTTCTGCCTCACGTATGGTTGCCATGACCGCTTGAAGATCGTCGCGCTTTTTACCGCTAATCCGAACTTCCTCCCCCTGTATGGCCGCCTGAACCTTGAGCCGTTTGTCCTTGATCAGCTTAACTATCTTTTTACTGACATCCGCTGCAATTCCCTGCTTGAAGGTCACGTTGAGGGAAAAGGTTTTGCCGCTGTGGAGCGCCTCATCATTACACTCGACAACCCTGGGATCGATATTGCGTTTAACCAGCTGGAGCCGGAGAATGTCCAGTAGCTGCTGACATTGAAAGTCAGACTCTGCCTTGAGTGTGACAATGTCATTGGCCAAGGTGATGCTAGCATCGACGCCACGAAAGTCAAAGCGCGTGGTCAGTTCGCGCTTGGTGTTGTCAGTGGCATTTAAAATTTCGGCGGTATCGACTTCAGAAACGACATCTAAACTTGGCATGTTAAAACTCACAGTTGGCTAGATATAATGTATTATTTTAAACCAGAGTAGGTGGGTTTATCTAATTAGAGAAGCATTAAATGAATAATTGTTGTGTCTGTGGCAGTCAGCAGACTTTTGCACAGTGCTGCGAGCCCTTTATTAAGCACGGAAAGGTCGCTGCAACCCCCGAGCAGTTGATGCGCTCTCGCTACAGTGCCTATGCGTTGGGGGGCTTTGGTGAATATCTGCTTAAAACATGGTTTGCGCCTATGGCCAAAGGCTTGACGCCTAAAGAGCTGTCAGAGACTAGTCAGGAATGGCTGGGCCTTAAGGTGATTGGCTCAGGATCTTCCGGTAACGAAGGCTGGGTAGAGTTTAGGGCCAGCTATCGAAGAGATGGGGTCAAGGGAGAGCTTCATGAGAAATCGGCGTTCACTTTGGTCGGCTCGCGATGGCTGTATATTGGTGGTGAAATAACCACCTTCAATGAATAATTTTAGGAATATTTTATGAATCTATCATTACTGGATGCAGAGCTAGCCGTTGCTCTCGACGCATTTCCTGCAATGGATATCTGGACGGACCTACCCTCAACGCGCAATATGTTCGCTCAGTTTTATGGGGATTTGGTCGCCTCGCTTCCAGTTATACAGAACGTTGCGAGTGCCGACTTTCAGGTGCCCTGTGTCCAGGGGCCCGATGTCAACGTAAGGGTTTATCGCCCGGCTGATCAGACGCAAAAACTACCCGCTCTATTATGGATACATGGTGGCGGTTTCTGTATTGGCAGCCTGCATGAAGAAGATTATAGGGCTCGTCAGTTAGTGGAGAATCTGGGTGCCATAGTGGTATCGGTAGATTATCGGTTAGCTCCAGAGCATCCATTTCCTGCACCCATGGATGACTGTTACGCGGCATTGAACTGGCTCAGCGAGAACTGTGATCAATTACAGATCGATAAGGATTACATCGCTATTGGTGGTCTCAGCGCCGGTGCGGGTCTGGCGGCTGGGTTGGGTCTGTTAGCCCGAGACAGGGGCGAGATTAAAGTGATTTTTCAGGCGCTTTTATGCCCGATGATTGATAACCGTTGTACTAGCCCTTCCAGCTTCAGCGTGACTGATGAGCGCGTGTGGAACCGGCGGTCTAATTTAAAAGGCTGGGATGCCTATTTGGGAACCGAGCAGAGCGATCAGGTGCTTCCGAGCGCCTATGCGGCACCCAGTCGTGCCGAAAATCTAGAGGGCTTGCCAGCTACCTATATAGCGGTGGGGACGGTGGACATGTTCATTGATGAAGACCGCGACTACGCAGACCGATTGCAAAAAGCCGGGGTGCCAACGCAGCTAGAGATTTTCTCTGGAGGATTCCATGCGTTTGAGTTCATAGTTCCAGATGCGGCAATTTCTAAAGCGGCTCTAGCAACGCACTATCGGGCTATCAAGGCTGGTCTTTTTCCAGTGGGCTGACCAGACGACCAAACAGGATTCCGACCTCAAACAATAGCCACATGGGAACGGCCAATAATGTCTGAGAAATCACATCGGGAGGCGTCAGTAACATGCCCAGCACGAAGCATAGAACGAAAACATAGGGGCGCTTCTTGGCCAGAATGCCGGGGTCAACCGCTCCCATCCAAGATAAAATAACCACTGCGATTGGAATTTCAAAACTCAATCCAAAGGCAAAAAACAGTTTCAGCACGAAATCTAGATAACTACGGATATCCGGCATTACGCTAATACCTTCCGGCGCTATGCTAGTGAAAAAGAGAAAAACCAGAGGAAACACGACATAGTACGCAAAGGCCATGCCGCCATAAAATAGCAGTACGCTAGAGATGAATAGGGGAATTACAATTTTCTTTTCTCGCTGATACAGGCCCGGAGCCAAAAATGCCCAAACCTGATAGAGGATATAGGGCATTGCGGCGAAAATAGATAACACCATAGTCAGTTTAAAGGGCGTTAAAAAAGGCGACGCGACTTCAGTAGCTATCATGGTAGATGAGGCTGGAAGGTGCTGACGAATCGGCTCGGAAATGTAAAGGTACAGCTCGTTGCTAAAGGCAAATAGGCCTGCAAAGATGACTAAAACGGAGATAACAATGCGCAGGGCGCGATCTCTAAATTCAATCAAGTGGTCCATGAAAGGCTGGCTGCTTAGGGATTCTTGTTCAGTCATTTTTGGCGTCTTTAGACGATCCTATATCGCCACCAAGCTTCATACTATCACTTGGCAAAATTGAATTTACGTCGACTTTTGCTTCGGCTATAACATTGTCGATATCAGTTTTACTGTCGCTGATATCGCGCATGATTTTTTCATTGTAAAGCTGTCGCCGAATATCATCCATGCCGACTTCATTTTCCAAATCCTTCTGAGCGGTAGAAAACATCTGTTTTATACGGCCAATCCATAGGCTAATAGAGCGAACGGTCTCGGGCAGACGCTCTGGCCCGACCACCACTAGCGTAATCACAGCGATAACAACTAACTCAGAGAAGCCTATATCAAACATAGCTTATTCAGCAGCGTCTTTTTTCTCGACCGGGGTGTCTGAATCCGCCGACTCGTCTTCCTTGGGGTCGCTGGAAATAGACTCCTTAAAGCCCTTGATAGCTCCGCCTAGGTCAGAGCCAATGTTACGCAACTTTTTTGTGCCAAAGATTAATGCCACGATGACCAAAATAATGATTAATTCTTGCCAACCAAAACCCATCTTAAGTCTCCTGTCTAGTTAGTATTTCGTTGTGCCTTTTCATCAAGACCCGATAAATCAAAGCGTCTCTCAAGTTCTTCCAATACAGAGTTGGCGTTTGCGCCAAGATGCGACAGCATTACCAGACTATGAAACCACAGATCCGCGGTCTCATAGATAAGCTTTGTATTGTCACCACTGACCTCAGCATCACGGGCAGCCAGAATTGTCTCTATGCTTTCCTCGCCCACTTTTTCGAGGATTTTATTGAGCCCCTCTGAGTGTAGGCTTGCAACATAAGAGTCATCAGCAGAGGCTTTCTTACGAGCCTCCAAAACCTGCATCAGGCGCTGTAATACAACGTCACTCATTGATATAGTTCCTTGGGATCTTTAATCACGTTATCGACGCTCTGCCATTGCCCATCGCGCAGTACTCGATAAAAACAGGAGCCTCTGCCGGTGTGACAGGCTATGCCACCAATCTGCTCGACCTGCATCATAATAACATCGTTATCACAGTCCAGACGCAGTTCTCGCAGCTGCTGTACATTGCCGGATTCCTCCCCTTTGCGCCACAGTTTCTGCCGTGATCTAGACCAGTAGACGGCGCGGTTTTCGTTGACGGTTAAGGCAAGAGCCTCTCGGTTCATCCAGGCGACCATCAGAATTAATCCGGTATCGGCATCTTGGGCAATCGCAGGCGCTAGACCATCAGAGTTCCAGGCTATTTCATCGAGATATGTTTTCATGGTCGCAGTATATATTTAAAGCCATAGTACCACTAGCGCAACAGCAGCATGAGCAGGCCGACACTGACTAGGATTAGACTGATGCCAGGAATCTGTGTAATAGGTTCTGCCCAGAGTGGATACGCTAGCCCGATACCCACACCGCCAACAGCAGCACCAAGGCGCGCCATAAGTCTATTTGAACGGGTCTTCTCTATGATGACCTCAGTGGGCGCGATGGGAGTCTCCTGTAGGTTCTTTAGGGCCTGAAAGACTAGCGGCGGTATTTGCGGTAGCTGTTCTAACCAATCGGGAATATGTCGCTTAAATTGCTTCAAGACGCTCTTGGGAGAATAGCGCTCCTTAAGCCATCGCTCTAAAAAAGGCTGGGCGGTAGTCCAGAGATCTAGCTCAGGATACATCTGCCGCCCTAGGCCCTCGACGTTCAAAAGTGTCTTTTGTAGCAGTATTAAAGACGGCTGCACTTCCATATTAAACCGTCGCGCTGCATTAAACAGGCTAACCAGTACATCGCCTAGGGAAATTTCACTGAGTGGACGCTGAAAAATGGGTTCACACACTGAGCGTATGGCACCGGCGAATTCGCTGGCTGGGGTATCCTTGGGTACCCAGCCTGAACGTATATGTAACTCTGCCACCTGTCGATAATCGCGCTTAAAGATTGCCAGTAAGCAGCGCGCCAGATAAAACTGATCCTCGTTAGATAATGAACCCATAATGGCGCAGTCTATGGCTAAATAAGACGGTGATTTTGGGTTGCTTGCATCCACAAAAATATTACCTGGATGCATATCGGCATGAAAAAAATTATGTTCAAAGACCTGCGTGAAAAATATTTCCACGCCCCGCTCGGCAAGGACTTTTAAGTCGACGCCCGCGGCTTCTAGGTCGCCCATATTGGTAACAGGAATACCGTAAATACGCTCCATCACTAATAGGTTTTCATTGGAATAGGGCCAGTATATCTCCGGTACATAAACCAGTGGTGATCCGTCGAAGTTGTGTCTCATCAAAGACGCATTGGCGCCTTCAGCTTGCAAGTTGAGTTCATCGAGAATAACTATCTCGTAATCTTTAACCACGTCTAGGGGTCGCAGGCGTCGGCCGTCGGCGCTATATTTATTGAGCAGGTGCGCCAGCGTATACATTAGTGCGATGTCTTTGCGGATGGTTTTCTCAATGCCTGGACGAACCGCTTTAACCACAACATTGCGGCCATCGGCTAAGACGGCGGCATGCACCTGAGCTACAGAGGCTGAAGCCAGGGGGTCTGTGTCAAAACTCTGAAACAAATCAAGCACGCTGCCGCGGAGAGACGTTTCGACGATATCTTTGAACACCGCTGAAGAGAAGGGGGGTACGCTGTCTTGCAGGGCAGCTAACTCGGAACAGATATCAGCAGGCACCAGGTCGGGTCTTGTCGACAGTAGTTGCCCCAGTTTAATATAGATGGGTCCCAGATCTTCCAGAGCTTTGCGAAGCCGCTCACCCCGGCCACCCTTAGGTCGGCCAAATAGCATAGCCGGCGCCAGCAACGCTCTTATGGAAAAGGGTAGAGAGCCCTTGTCCAGTAGGTCGTCCAATCGATATTTGCCAACAATCGAGGCAATTTTTGCCAAGCGGTGAAGTCGAGTCACTAGGGCGTATTCCTCGGTTGAAACAGACTGTGGAGCCGATTTACTCGCGCGGAAAGACGCTCGGTATCCATAGCTAAATGACGTACTGAGAGTACGAATTCGTCGAACTCATTTTTACTGGGGCTGAGCCTCAGTTCTTCTTGACTGACTTCCACAACGGCCGATTTAGCGCGTTGTAATGTATCGGCACTGACATTGGCTGTTTTGCGCGCGGCATCACTGAAGATATGGGCTGGTACATCTCCCACGAGTTCTGCCAGAGCCGCTTCCCAGTCAATATCTAGCCCCGCCATAGTTAGGTTGAGCTGGCGCAGTAATTCTAAGTTGCCTGTTACATTCACACCGGTACCCGAAAAAGAGCGCATTTCGCCGGCATTAATACCCATATTCAGAATCGAGATCAGTGACCCGCTGATATGGACATCAGCACTATTTTGCCAATCGTTATGTAACAGTACGCCACTAATTCCGACTTCAACGGCAATCCGTAAACTGGGGGTAGAACTTTCGACCAATAATATTTTGCCCTGTAGGGCTGTCAGCTGGCGCCGCGTTGATGGATCGTAGACCAGTGCGGCATTGATCATCTTTTCGACGCCTTCCAGTGCAGCTGATTGCAGCGCAGAAAAAAACATTAGGGTTTAACACCCCGATGCAGCGCCACAACCCCACCTGTCATATTGTGGAAGTCAGTGTTGGCAAAACCCGCATTATCCATCATCCCCTGCAATGTTTCCTGATCTGGATGCATTCGAATTGATTCTGCCAAATACTGATAGCTATCGGCATCACTGGCGAATAACTTGCCGAGTTTAGGCAAAATACTAAAGGAATAGGTATCGTATATCTTAGATAGAAGAGGATTGGCAGGGCTGGAGAATTCTAGCACCAGCAGCCGACCACCCGGCTTTAAGACTCGCAGCATGGAGCGCAGAGCTAAATCTTTATCGGTTACATTGCGCAGGCCAAAGGCGATGGTGATCACATCAAAGCTATTGTCCGGGAAGGGCAGGTACTGGGCGTCGGCCTGAGAAAATTTAACATTATTGACTATACCTAGATCCGTTAGCCGATCCCGGCCGACCCTGAGCATAGAGTCATTGATATCGGCGAGAACCACTGTGCCTTCGGGGCCCACAATACGCGAGAACTTAGCGGTTAAATCACCGGTGCCACCGGCAATGTCCAGCACCGTATCGCCGCGCCGCACACCAGACATCTCAATGGTCATGCGTTTCCAAAGGCGGTGCACACCGCCAGACATCAGATCATTCATCAGATCATATTTGCCAGCAACAGAGTGGAAGACCTCGGCAACTTTCCCTGCCTTTTCTTCAACCTTGACAGTTTTGTAACCAAAGTGAGTTGTTTTGTCAGACATTGGCGTAGCTATCTCTAAAATTTAGGGCCCCATTGTAGCTTGAGTTGCGAGATTTAGGTATCTGTGACGTCATTGATATAACGGCTACAATTCTTGGGTCACGGCGGCTGGTCGCATTGCTCTCTGCAATTCTAAGGTCTGAGTGCGGTGGGAGAGGATTTAGCCAAACCTGGCACTAGAATAATCGCCAATATGTGCCGCTGTCCTTTTTAACGGCCGCGGCGGTTTAAATTCAGCACTTAGGAGAGTCTAACCACCTGGGTGTCTGGATCGCGCGATTCCCCTGCGGCATGAAGTCGCTCTAGATAGCCAGCCCAGTTAGCGGTGTGATTGGACCCCAGTTCAAAGAGGTATTCCCAGGTGAAGATGCCTGAGTCATGACCATCACTAAAGGTGATTTGAAGGGCATAATTACCGGACTTTTGAATTGATTGTATGGTCACGTTACGCTTGCCAATTTGCAGCACCTCCTGACCCTTGCCGTGGCCGCGCACCTCAGCGCTGGGAGAGGAAACCCGCAGGTACTCAGCGGGTAGATTAAAGCGAACGTCGCCCTGATACTCCATGTTTAGACTATCTTTTTGTTGGTTGACGATAATACGACTGGGTACGGGCATACTTAGGGACCTATAAAATAAATCGGGTTAAATCTTCATTACTGGCCAGTTCGCCCAGATTGTTTTCAACAAAAGCGGCATCAATACTGATGGTTTCGCCCTTGGCTCCCAGATCAGAGGCATCAAATGAAATCTCTTCGAGTAGCCGCTCCAAAATCGTGTGCAGACGTCGTGCACCAATATTTTCGGTACCCTCATTGACCTCAAAAGCAATCTCGGCAATCCGACGTACACCATCGGCAGTAAAGCTTATACTGAGGCCCTCTGTTGCCATAAGCTCGCAGTATTGCTTGGTTAACGAAGCCTTCGGCTCAGTGAGAATACGTTCTAAATCATTAATTTCGAGTGAATTCAGTTCCACACGAATAGGCAGGCGACCCTGCAATTCTGGGATTAGATCTGAGGGCTTGCACAGATGAAAAGCGCCTGAGGCAATAAACAGAATATGATCGGTTTTAATCATGCCGTATTTTGTCGACACGGTGCTACCTTCAATCAATGGTAATAAGTCGCGTTGCACGCCTTCTCTGGATACATCCCCACCAGTCGATTCGCCACGACGACAGACTTTGTCGATCTCATCGAGAAAAACAATACCATTTTGCTCGGCGGCTTCCAGAGCGCTAGTTTTGATGTCCTCCTCATTCACCAGTTTTCCAGCTTCTTCGTCTCTAAGCTGCTTCAGTGCTTCGGCGACGGTGACCTTGCGGGTGGTAGTTTTACCACTGCCCATGTTGCTGAACAGTCCCTGTAGTTGATTGGTCATCTCTTCCATGCCTGGCGGGGCCATAATCTCAACGCCAGCAGGAGCCTGACGTAGCTCGATCTCAATTTCTTTGTCATCCAGTGCACCTTCGCGCAGTTTCTTGCGGAACACCTGTCGGGTCGAACCTGATTTTTCAATACCTGTTTCAACACTCCGCGCGGGGGGAAGCAAGACGTCGAGTACACGCTCTTCGGCCGCGTCCATCGCTCGCTGTGCCACTTTGAGCTTTTCCTGTTCACGGAGCTGCTTAACCGAGGTCTCGACCAGATCGCGAATAATCGATTCAACATCCTTACCCACATAGCCTACTTCAGTAAATTTAGTGGCCTCGACTTTGACAAAGGGGGCATTGGCAAGCCGCGCCAAACGGCGTGCAATTTCGGTTTTACCGACACCGGTGGGTCCAATCATGAGGATGTTCTTAGGTGTCACCTCGTTACGCATCTCCTCATTGAGTTGCGAGCGACGCCAGCGATTACGTAGTGCGATAGCCACTGCACGCTTGGCATCGTCTTGACCAATAATGTGTCGATTTAGTTCGTGGACAATTTCTCGAGGGGTCATTTTAGACATATTCTTTCCAGGATCAGACGCTTAGTGGTTCGAGTCTAATTCTTCAATAGTTCGGTTATGGTTCGTGTAGATGCAGATGTCGCCGGCGATTTTAAGGCCCTGCTCTACAATATCTCGTGCGCTCATCTCAGTATTGTCGAGCAGCGCACGGGCAGCGGATTGGGCAAAGGGACCGCCAGAGCCGATCGCTATCAAATCATCTTCAGGTTGAATGACATCGCCATTGCCGGTGATGATTAATGAGGCCTCGCTGTCGGCGACCGCGAGCAGCGCCTCAAGCTTGCGCAACATGCGATCGGTGCGCCAGTCTTTGGCGAGCTCGACAGCCGCTTTGGTGAGATTGCCGTGATACTGTTCAAGCTTGGTTTCAAAGCGTTCAAAAAGCGTAAACGCGTCAGCCGTGCCACCGGCAAAGCCCGCGATGACCTGACCGCCATGCAGGCGACGAACCTTGCGAGCATTGCCCTTCATAATGGTGTTGCCCATGCTTACCTGGCCATCGCCACCAATCACTACCTTACCGTTGCGACGAACCGATAAAATAGTTGTTCCACGATATTGTTCCATGTTAATTATTACCTTTTTAGCTTACCTAACGAGATGGGGCCTGCTGCAGGAATTACAATCCCTGCGGCTATTTAAATGACCTATACCTAGGCTGCTGCATATTCGGTCTCAGGCTGATATTTCTGGCTAATAAGGCAATAAAATACAAGGCTCATTGATGAGTCTATGCTCCGGCGGGCAGATAACCATTGCTGCGCAGAGTGGCTTCTACCTGGCTAGGAAAGAAGTTAATCATAGGGTGGACGTTTAAACCGGCCATTTTCAAGCCAGAAGAGGTCCAGTTATTACAGGTGTTGGCCAGGGTGTAAACACCCCGTGACTTAAAAAATTGCGTGCCACAGGATCTCTCTCGCACCTTGGTCAACTGATCGGATTGATCCAGAGCCAAGTGGCGGCAGACAAAAACCGCCACTGACTTCATCAGAGTCGGGCTGAGCTCGAGGGTATAAAGCGTTGCCGATTCATGGAGGTCGTCAAAGAGATCATTGATGGCTAGCAGACCCACTGCTGCCGAGGTTGGCAGCAATAGGGCGCGCAAGCCCAGCCACCAGGGCTGGTGTGAGGCACCATAGTAACCCAGATCTCCCCAGCCAGCACAGATCCAGCGGCATTGGGGAAAGTAGGGCTTTAGCTGGGGTACCAATGAGCACAGCGCGTGGGCAGGCAGCACTAGATGCGTATGCATACCGTCGCGAATAACATGTAACTCTGAGTTGGCCATAGTCCTATCGTCTATCGGTCGCGTTGTAGGCAGATTACAGGTTTTTAGTTTAAGCTAATAGCCTATAATTTTGACAGTACCCATCGGCCCTAATATACCTAATCGTGGTATTGGGGTTATTCGGTAAAACGCTCTATATTAACCGAATTACCCGCGCCACCCCGCAGTCTAACAACGGGTAAATACAACCCAGTCCTTTAGCGAGAAAATTAATGATCTTACGTGACAGCAGTCTTTTACAATCACATTCGCACATCGACGGCCAATGGGTGCAGGCGGATTCGGGTGAAACCCTAGCAGTAACCAACCCAGCCAGTGGCGAAACCGTTGGGCATGTTGCTAAATGCGGTACCGCGGAAACACGCCGTATGATTGAGGCGGCAGGGGTGGCACAGAAAACCTGGTCGCGAACCCTGGTTAAAGAGCGCGCCGCACTGCTGCGTAAATGGTTCGATTTGATAATGGAAAATCAGGAAGATCTGGCGCAGATACTCACTGCAGAGCAGGGAAAGCCGCTCGCAGAAGCCCGTGGTGAAGTCGCCTATGGCGCCAACTTTATCGAATGGTTTAGTGAGGAGTCCAAGCGTGTCTATGGCGATATTATTGCGCAGCCGTCAGACGACAAACGTATTATGGTAATCAAGCAGCCGGTAGGTGTCGTCGCCTGCATAACGCCCTGGAATTTCCCTAATGCCATGCTCACCCGCAAAATTGCCCCCGCCATAGCAGCAGGCTGTGCTGTGGTCTGTAAACCGGCTAACGCGACACCTCTTTCTGCACTGGCACTGATGGTGCTGGCGGAACGCGCTGGATTCCCCAAGGGACTGATGAACATAGTGACGGGTCGTACTACAGAAATAGGTGCCGAAATCACCAGTAACCCAATTGTGCGTAAAGTGACCTTTACCGGGTCAACGCCTGTTGGCAAACAGTTAATGGCTGAGTGCGCGGGAACCGTAAAGCGTACTTCGATGGAGCTGGGTGGTAATGCACCGTTTATTGTTTTTGACGATGCCGATATTGATGCCGCTGTTCAGGGCGCTATGGTTTCAAAATATCGCAATGCCGGGCAAACCTGCGTCTGTTCCAATCGTCTGATTATTCAGGCTGGCATCTATGACGAGTTCGTAGCCAAGTTCACTGAAGCGGTTAAGGATTTAAAGGTTGGCAATGGCGCGGAGGAGGGGGTCGTCGTTGGGCCGTTAATTGATGACAAAGCAGCCAATGGCGTGCTCGATTTTATTGATGATGCCGTGGCCAAAGGCGCCACCATTGTAACGGGAGGCGGACGCAGTGTGCTGGGTGGCTCGTTTATTGATCCAACTATTTTGATCAACGTGACGCGTAACATGCGGGTCTTCTCTGAGGAGATCTTTGGCCCAGTGGCACCACTGTTTAAGTTTGAGACAGAAGCAGAGGTGATAGAGATGGCCAACGATACAGAGTTTGGTTTAGCGGCATATTTTTACTCGCGGGATATTGGTCGTGTGCATCGTGTCTCTGAGCAATTGGAGTACGGAATTATTGGCGTTAACGAAGGTATTATCTCCAATGAAATGGCACCGTTTGGCGGTATGAAAGAATCAGGCGCTGGTCGGGAAGGCTCCAAGTACGGTATGGATGACTATATGGACCTCAAGTATATCTGTGTGGGTGGGATCGACAAATGACACATTTAATCTACCCAACGACTAATTTTAAAGCGATTGAGCAGATCACAATCGAGCGAGGCGAGGGCTGTTATGTTTGGGACAATCAGGGTAATAAATATCTTGAGGGATTAGCGGGCCTTTGGTGCACCGCGCTGGGGTATGGTAATCAGGAGCTGATCCAAGTTGCTACGGAACAGATGAGCAAGCTGACCTTTAGTCACATGTTTGGTGGCAGAACCCATCAGGTAGCCATTGATCTGGCGGATAAGCTGGCCGAAATGATTCCCATGGACGATGCAGTCCTATCGTTTGGTAATTCCGGTAGCGACGCCAATGATACCCATATCAAACTACTCCGCTACTACCATGAGGCTATTGGCAAACCTGAGTGTCGTAAAATAATTGCCCGTGAGAGGTCCTATCATGGTGTGACCGTAGCGGCGGCGTCATTGACGGGATTGCCGGTCACCCAAAACCATTTTGATCTACCGGTTGATGCACTGGGAATTTTGCGCACAGACCATCCGCATTATTACCGTGGCAAACTGGGGGGGGAATCTGAAACCGAATTTGTCGATCGTATCGTAGGCAATCTTGAATCCTTGATTGTCCGTGAAGGGCCAGACACTATTGCCGCCTTTATCGCCGAACCGATTACTGGTGCCAGCGGTGTTATTGTGCCACCAGCAGACTACTACCCGAAGGTGCAGGCGGTTTTAAATAAATATGACATCATGTTCTGGGCTGATGAGGTGATTACGGGATTTGGCCGCACGGGTAATGACTTCGGCTGCACCACTATGGGTATTGATTCCCCGCATATGATGACTTTTGCCAAACAGTTATCATCTGCCTATATGCCTATTAGCGCCTCGGCGATCCGTCGCGAAATGTATGATGCTATGATTGACCAGAGCGCCAATGCCGGTGCCTTTGGCCATGGGTACACCTACTCAGGGCACCCTGTGGCCTGTGCCGTGGCCCTGAAAACATTAGAAATTTATACCCGTGATAGTATTTTTGAAAAGGCGGCAGTCACTGGCGAGTACCTGCAAAAACGGCTGGCTGAGTTCGTCGATCATCCTCTAGTTGGCGAAGTGCGCGGCAAAGGCTTGCTTGGCGCCTTGGAGTTAGTTGCTAACAAAGAGACTGGCCAAGCTTTTGTTGGCGGTGCCGTTGGCGGTTACGCACAGAAAATGGCTCAAGACAGTGGACTGTTAATTCGTGCAGTGGCTGGATCCTGTTTAGGCTTCTGCCCACCGCTGATTATTACTCCTGAGCAAATTGACGAAATGATGGCGAAAACGACTATCGCTCTGGACAAAACCTTAGAACATTGTAAGAATCAAGATCTACTAAAGTGAGTAATAAGGCATATCTTTGCTTATACCTAGTGACAGCCTTTATTTGTGTTTAACCTACTGGAAAGGAATCCCAAAGGGTCAGCTATGTTAATTAAAAGCGTCGCGTCAGGCGACTGTAAAGAGTTTGAGGTTACCGACGAGCGGGCCTATCTCAACCGCCGTGAAATCATCAAAAAAATGGGCTTTGTCGGTGTCGGTAGTTTATTGGCTTCGTCCGCTGCCACGGCTGGAATTTCGGACCTATTTAGCGGGTCAACGGCACCTGCGGTATTTCAGCAAAGAGCCCTTCAGTTTGGTGCTGCGAAGAAATTTTCTGAGACTTTGACACCGGAGGTCAAGGTCACCGGTCATAATAATTTCTATGAGTTTGGAATTGAGAAACAACAACCAGCTGAACTCTCCCAAGGGTTTAAGGTTGATCCTTGGCAGCTAAAGATTTCCGGTGAAGTAGAAAATCCGCTGACGTTAGGTTACGACGATCTGTACTCTTCGTTTCCGTTGGAGGAGCGTATTTATCGTCTCCGCTGTGTCGAGGCCTGGTCTATGGTCGTGCCCTGGATTGGCTTTTCCTTGGCCGATCTAGTGAAGAGAGCGAGACCCACATCCCGGGCTAAGTATCTGGCCTTTGAAACGCTCTATGACCCAGCTCAGATGCCAGGGCAAAAAAGCCGACGTATGGGCGGAGGAATCGACTATCCCTATGTCGAAGGATTGCGCATTGACGAGGCAATGAATCCGTTAGCACTGATGACTGTCGGTCTCTATGGTAAAACCCTACCCCCTCAAAACGGAGCACCGATCCGCTTGGTCGTGCCGTGGAAATACGGTTTTAAAAGTATCAAATCGATTGTCGGCATTAAATTTGTTGAAAAACAGCCAGCCACTACCTGGAATTTATTGGCGTCCAGAGAGTATGGCTTTTACGCCAATGTGAACCCGGCTGTTGATCATCCTCGATGGAGTCAAGCGAGTGAACGCCGGATCACCACCGGCGGAATCTTCACACAGAATCGGATACCTACATTACCCTTTAATGGTTACGGGGATCAGGTCGGGGATTTATATGCGGGTATGAACCTGAAAAAATATTATTAGACTCGTGGCCATCAATATTGCCAAGCAGTGGCTCCCTCGGATAAAAGTTCTGGTGCATTTGGCCGCGCTTTATCCTCTGATTAATCTTTATTATGCGGCTATTCAAGACCAGCTCGGTGGCGATCCTGTGGAAGCGGTGATTCACTTTACAGGTATTGGTGCGCTCAATTTATTGGTAATTGGCTTATTGCTAACACCTGTCGCTCAGCGGTTCCAGATGGGTTTTCTAATCCAGTTTAGACGCATGATTGGACTCTATGCCTTTGTCTATGCGCTCTGTCATATGCTCAATTTTTTGTTTTTTGAGGTGCAGTTGAATTTGCAGCTGTTTGTCGATGAGGTGTTTGAACGACCCTATATCACGGTCGGCATGACGGCATTTTTATTACTGATTGCCCTAGCGGCCACCTCGACGAAAAAACTACGTCAGAAGATGAAAGATCGCTGGCAGACGCTGCATAACTTTATCTATGTCATCGTACTGCTGGTAGTGATTCATTTTTATTGGTCGGTAAAATCAGATATTGTGGAACCGTTAACTTACGTAACGTTGTTCTTTATTTTAATGGCCTTTCGCCATAAAAAGCTGAGGCGCTGGGCAGACAAGCTCCTTTCTCGCCTGTGAGATTTAGCGGCGACTTTCGGTAATGGCCCTGAGGCTCTCATAACTGGGTTTTAGCTGTCGATACATCTTTTTATACACCTTATTAAAAAGATCGTTGTAGAGGATTTTATTTTTCATAATGGGTTCAAAACGGTCACCTGCGTGAGTCATATTGGCTGCTGCCACAGAGAAGTCCGGATAGAGGCCAATACCGACGGCTGTGGCAATAGCGGCACCCAGTGATGAGGTCTCAAATGTGTGGGGTCGATACACAGTCATGCCGAAAATATCAGCAGTGATTTGCATAACCTGATCGCTCTGAGAACCACCGCCAGAGACCATCAGTTTGGTGATAGGGATTCCGCTGCGTTTTTCCAATAGCTCTTTGCCTTCACGGAGGGCATAAGTCAGGCCTTCGATCATAGCGCGATAGAGGTGTGCTCTTGTATGAGCCTCGCTAAAGCCAATAATAGCCCCGCGGGTTTCAGGTCCATCGCCATTAGAGGGTGACCAGTAGGGCTGTAACATCAAACCCTGAGAGCCTGCAGGCACCTGCGCGAGTAAATCGTCGAATAATACTTCTGGCGTCAAACCCTTTTCGGCGGCCAGTTGCTCCTCTCTCAAACCGAATTCCTTTCTGAACCAACTGACCATCCAGTAGCCGCGCTGAACCATGACCTCGACATTGAATGTATCGGGGATAACACCTGGGTATGCAGGGTGAAAGGGAATGGCTTCCATGTATTTGTCGGTCGCAATATTCAGTGTAGCTAGACTGCCATAGCTAAGACTGCCGGTGCGCGCGTCAGTGCAGCCAGTGCCCAGTACCTCACACGCCTTGTCAGAGCCGCTAGCAATTAAGGGCAAACCAACAGGTATACCGGTTTGCTCGGCGGCCTGTGGTGTAATGTGGCCCAGAGTTGACCCGGCAGGCAGTATCTCTGGGAGCATATTTCGTGCAAACGGCAGTGCGCGCCAGGTCCAGTCTTTGTCGCTGGCCCATTGCAGTTTTTTGTAGTCGAAAGGCAGATAGCCCACGGTACTGGCTATGGCGTCGGTATATTGACCGGTTAATTGATAGGTATGGTAGCCTGACAGAAGCAGGAATTTGTTAACCTGTCGCCAAATATCAGGTTCATTTTGAGCGATCCAATTGCCCTCTGATTGGCGGTGAAATAGATCTACGATGTCCTTGGCCTTAACCAATTTCATCAATACTGTCTCGAAAACTCCCAAGGCAGGTTTGCTGTCAACCTGCCGCTGATCGAGCCAGCTTATGGCGCTGCGCAGGGGCTTATGGTCGGCACCCATAGGCACGACGGTGGCGCGCTGTGTTGTGACCGATACGGCTGAGATAGCTGCTTTTGGGAAATCTAATAGAGGCCAAAGTTGCTGGCAAGCCTGACATAGGGACGACCAAAAATAATCGGGTTCCTGCTCCGCCCAGCCCGTTTGATTCGAAAAGTAGGGCTCTATATCGACCTTACTTTTGGCAATCAGAGTACCCTGCTCATCAAAGATCATAGCGCGTATGCTTTGTGTGCCATTGTCTATGGCCAGAAAGTAGGTCGGTTTAGTCATGACTGCCACCTTTAAAAAGTTCGGTTATTAGTCGGACTTAAGGGTTGATTCCAAAAAAATAAAACTGCTTCCAAATAGTTTTGTAGCGGGCCAATTCTGTGTCCCAGAGGGCATCAGTCCAGCCCAACTCGGCGCAGCAAATGGCTTTGATCTCAGGGAAGATAGCCTCGCCACCATTGACTAAACACATACCTAGTCTCGTGCGTCGCAACAGCAGATCATCCAGATGTCGGACTGATTCGTGTCGTGCGGCCCACCGACATTCCGCCAGACAAAATTCAGTGTCGCCGATCAACGAGTGCTCTTGATTGCTGCCTGCAGCCAGCATAGTGCCGGCCATATCTCCATAGCGACCCAGCAGCCGTTGACCCCAAGCCGGATTATTGGGCACTAACGTTTTGGCATCAGTAGTGGGTGTGGCAAAGACACGGTCATGGGTAAAAGGCTGAGCCTCGGGCAGCAGCGGTTTGGCAACCGCTAGGGCGTCCAAAGCAATTAATCGAAAAGTAGTCAGCTTTCCGCCACTCACAGTAATCAAACCCTCGTCTGACCAGACCGCATGATTGCGTCGCTCCTTTGATGGATCCTTAGAATCCTCTGAGGCAATAACAGGGCGTACGCCAGCCCAGGTAGAGATAACATCTGACTGTTGCAGGGGGTTATTTGGGAATAGGGTGTTAAAGGCTTTAAGAAGATACTGGGTTTCCCCCTCCGTAATGCAGGCTTCAGTATCTAGATCCTCTGTATGGTCTAGATCGGTGGTACCGAGGACAGTGGTGCCTTCCCAAGGATATATGTAGACGCCACGCTTATCGTCGGGATGCAATGCGGTTAGCACGTCGGTCACTGGGCAGTGCTGCCTGGGGATAATAATATGACTACCGCGTAGTGGTCGCACGCGTATTTCTGGGTTGAGTTGATTGCGCAGACGATCTGCCCAAGCACCAGTAGCGTTTATCACCACAGGGGCGCGCAATTCGATAGTCTCGTGGTGCTCTATGGCTTTGATACGCGTGCCAACCACCCTATCCTGTTCAATTAGGAGACTGTCTACCTTGACATAATTTAGCGCGCTACCGCCCGCCGCAATACTTTCATGTAACACCCGTAATACCAATCGGGAATCGTCTACCATGGCATCTGTATAGCTACAGGCACCCTTAAGATTACTGAGATTAATACCCGGAAAGCGTTGTGCTAGAGCACTATTTTTGCAGTAGCGATGATCACGAATTCCCGCTAGAAGATCATACAGGCTGAGAATAATACTCAGTGCCCAGCGGCCAGGAAACAGTCCTTTGCCGAGAGTAAAGTAAAAGGCGATACGATCGACTAATCCGGGTGCTTCGTTTAGCAGACGCTCGCGCTCGAGCAGCGAATGCTTAGTCAGCTGCAGGTCACCAGAGGCTAGATAGCGCAGTCCACCATGGACCATTTTTGACGATCGACTGGACGTGCCCCAAGAAAAATCCTGTTGCTCGACAAGCAGAACGCGATAACCGCGACGCACCGCCTCACGCAGCACACCGGCACCAGTGATACCGCCACCGACAACGATAATATCCCAGTCCAGAGACTCTCCATTGCGCATCTCCGTGAGCAGTGCCTCACGGGAGGTAAACGACTGTTCAGTTAGGCCCTCAGTCATTATCGGGTAACAGTTTGCCAGGATTCATTTGCCCCTCCGGATCAAAGAGCTCGCAGAGACTGGCAATCGCAGCGATGCCTAGAGGGCCTTTTTCAGCGGGTAGATAGTTGCGATGATCTTTGCCAACGCCATGTTGGTGGCTGATAGTACCGCCACTGGCGACGATTTGCTGTGCTCCTGCAGACTTAAGTGTATGCCAGCGGTGCAGAGCTTGGTCGTAACTGTCGCCAAAGCGGAAAACATAGGTGGTGTAAATACTTGAACCCTGGCCGTAGACATGGGAAAGATGGGTGTAGGCATGCACCTGCTCGCCCTCGTCACTGAGCCCTGTGCGAATAGCTTTTTCTATATCTTCGACAGCCTGAGTCACCTTAGACCAATCGAGTGCGGTTTCCATGGTATCCACGGCATAACCCGCTCTGCCGAGAGGATCGCGTAAATAAGGCGCACGAAAACGGCCATGGGCCCAGTTATCTCCGAGACCTAATTGGTCAGGGACGCCGCCATGGGCATCGCAGATAGCCAGAGCGCTGTCAGTGGCGAAAGCGCAACTGCCATGACTGCCTGTGACACCAATCGTCATCATTACCTTGCCGGCCCCGATGCCCCGTTCGGCAAGTGAGGCTTCCAATGTCGCCACGCCACTACTGTCCTCACCGGCACCCATATACAGAAGACTCGTGGTCTCCATAGGGTTGCTTAGACGCACCATTGAAAGCGGCACACGCTGCTGAACAAGGGCTTTGGCAACGCGCAAGCCTGAGTCCCATGATGGAAAGAAAATCACCTTAAAGGCTTCGGATTCGGGTAGGGCAGTGACTCGCACGACTACCTCGGTAATAATGCCCATTCGACCCTCAGAGCCGAGTACGATCTCACGTATATCTGGGCCGGCAGATGAGGCGGGAATGGTGGGGATCTCTAGCGTTCCCGCCAAAGTTTCCATACTGCCACCGGCAAATAGGGCTTCTATACGACCGTAGTGTAAGGACTGTTGTCCGCTGGACCGACTGGCTACCCAGCCACCCACGGTTGAGAGCTCCCATGACTGCGGGTAGTGACCTAAGGTAAATCCTTCAGCTTTGAGTTGAGCTTCAATCTCTGGCCCCTGAGTGCCGGCCCCAAAGGTCGCAAGCTGACTGTCGCGGTCCAGTTTGATGAGCTTATTCATCTTGCCCATATCAATTGTCAGCACCGGGCGCTGGCTGGCATCCGGATTAATGTGTCCGACCACGGAGGTGCCTCCGCCATAGGGAATCACTTCAATATTGTTGTCGGCGGCATGCTTTAGCAATTCCCGCACCTCTTGACTCGATTCGGGCATGGAAACACCGTCGGGGAAGGTGCCAATATCGCCGCTGTGCATGGCGAGCCAATCTGGCAGGCTCTGGCCCCGAGCATGGCGTACCCGGGTTTCAGCATCGACACTGATCAGCGGATGACTATCGAGGCGAGAGGCCGGGACTGTGGCTATTACTGCCTTCAAGCTAGCCTCAGGTAACGAGATGGAAGGCCCCACGAGCGCTCCAAGAAGCATTTTCAAGCCACTATTGAGTGTCATTGACAGCTCGCTATTTTCATTTCCCCAGCCATTCCAGAGCCGCATATCTATCACCGTACAAAAAGATTAAAGTTAATTGAAGGCATAGAAAACCTGCCCTGCAGTCGCTACCATCAAGTCAATCAGGCAGTGTGTTTGAGTTATACTATCGTCATTAATCCCTATAATAAAGGGAGTGTGTAAATGATCACTGTCGCAGCACGACAGGCATGTCACTATTTCAGCCAGCAACTGGATTACCTAGGCCATTATGATTGAAATTAGCCATAAAAACTTGGCCTCCGTGCCCGCGGTCCTAACGTACCTAAAGTCGGCTGAGGCCTGCGGCATCGACTGCGTGCCACTGATCGCGCGTGCGGGCATAGACTCAGAGGTTTTGAAAGACAACTGTCAGCAGATTCCAACAACCTCAATGGAGCATTTGCTGCAGCTCCTGATCGAAGCCAGCGGCGACCCCTGTTTTGGTTTGCATTCCGCCAAATTTATTGAGCCCTCGTCATACAGCGTGCTCGGTTACATCTCCATGAACTGCTCTACGCTGCGAGCGATTCAGGCCAAAATCCCTATTTTTGAAAAAATTGTCGGCGATATGGGGGTGACCTCTGTCGAGGTGGCAGATGGCTTTGCACTGCAACGATGGGAATGCAAATTTGCCGATCCTCTCGTGGCTAGACATGAGGTAGAGCATGTTATTGGTTCCTGGGTGATCTATGCGAAAAACTATTTAAATTTCACACCACACGATGGCATCTGGTTTAAGCATTCTGCCCCCGCAGACCCAAAATTACTGGCAGATTATCAGGAGATTTTTGGCTGCGATGTACTATTTGATCAGACCAGCAGTGGTATTCGTATCAGTGAAGACAAACTCGATCTGCCACTGCCGCAGGCTAATGAAAAATTGCTAGCGATGTTACTAGAACATGCTACGAGATTACTATCAGAGATTAATCAGCATCAGCGCATCACCGATCAGGTCAAGAATCTACTGCGCCTGATGCTCAAGGATCGGCCGCCGTCTAGCGCATTTATTGCCGAGAAGCTGGCCATCAGTAGCCGCACCTTACAGCGTAAATTGGGCGAAGAGGGCACTCATTACAAAGATGTATTGAATGAACTGCGTCTGGAGCTGGCCCTATACTTTTTGAAAAACACAGATCTCAGTCTAGACAATATTGCCTACGAACTAGGCTATACAGAGGCGCGATCTTTTTATCGTAGCTTTAAGCAGTGGACGGGAACTACCGCCGGCTCTTACCGTGCCTCTTCTTAGCAGGTGTCTTTTTAACCGGTCGGTTGGCTATTGCAGTCACCGCTTTATTTAATTAACCCCTGCTGCCGTGACCACTCTTTCGACCGCGCCATGCCCTCATCAAATGGCGTCGTTGGCGCCCATCCTAAAATGCGTTCAGCTTTGGCAATGCTGAACCAGCTCTGAGTGCTGAGTTGCACGACAGTGGCTTCTGAAGCCTCATTGACCGTGCCAAAAAGATTAGCAATTTTACTGGCTGCTCGGGCCGCTATCAGGGCAAACCAGGTTGGTACGGTCAAGGGCCCGCGTTTATTCAACCACTGGTAGTGATGACTAAAGAATGCTTCAGTCGTTATGTAGCCTGAGCATGATAGGTTAAATATCTCGCCGCTAGCCTCCTTTGTCGACACCGCGAGAGCAATTCCGCGAATTAAATCATCAATATAGATTGGTCTGAAAAATCCCTGTCCCTTGGCTGGCAGCATAAACTGCCTCTTTTTAATAGCCTCTATTGGTAGAGTCATCCAGGGTCGGCTCCCTGGTCCATAGACATCACCTGGACGAATAATGACCAGTTCCATCTTGCTTTTGCTGACCGCAGCTAACACCGTGTGCTCAGAAGCGAGTTTAGTGAGCACATAACTTCCACCATCTGCGTGAACAGGCTGCTCCTCATCCAGTTCACCTTTGGCCGAATTACCATAGGCAACGATAGAGGATATATGCACAAAGCGCCGTACCTTATATTTTTCCGCAGCGGCGATGAGGTTGCCTGTTGACAGCACATTGACACGCCACATCTCGCGATCAGCGATGGCGTTGGAGACCAGCGCCGCCGTATGGACAATCACATCGCAGTCTTGCAGCAACTGGCTCATAGTTTCGGGTTGGCCGATGTCGCCTTCAAAAATGTCCTCGCCGTTGCCTGTCAAATCGACACCCACCACCGGTATCGACTGGTCCTTATAATGCTGCATTAATCGGTTTCCAATAAAGCCGTTGGCACCCGTGATTAGTACCTTTTTGGGTTTCTTCTGGACCATAATAACCTCTTTTTATAGTGTTTAAATTGTCTGCTCGGTGTTAGCTATTGCAGATTCTTACGGTAGTAACTGCCCGCCGTATTGGCCAACATCATTTTTGGAAATAGGTGGGTGATGGCAGCGGTGGCTCGGTTGGCAAAGCCAGGTACTACCACGGGCTTCCCAGCTAAGCAGGCTTTAATCCCCCGCTCTGCAACGTCTTGCGCGGACTGCAGCATACCGGCTGGAACAGACAGCTTAGCGCCCTGATCAGGATTGTTCATCATTTTGGTCGCGGTGTAACCTGGGCACAGCGCCGTAACTGAAACGCCATTTCCTGCTGCTCTCATTTCGTTATGCAGTGCCTGACTAAACGACAGTACGTAGGCCTTAGTCGCGGCATAGACATTTTGATTAGGAATCGGCAGCCATGCTGCTAAAGAAGCCACATTTAAAATATGGCCGCCGCCTCTGTTAGCCATGTCATTGGCAAATAAATGGGTTAAAGATGTCAGCGCCAAGATATTCACTGTAATCATTTTCTCTTGCGTCGACAGATCTAACTCCGTAAAGAAACCGTTTTGCAAAAGTCCTGCATTATTAATTAATAGGTCTACTTTTAACTCATTTTTGATAGTCGATTGGAAAAGTTTCTGAGCCGCTTGAGGTTTAGACAGATCGTTACTCAGTACCGTACAGACAATATTTTTATGCTGCTCCGATAAACTTTTGGCGACTTCATTAAGCTTATCTTTTCGTCGTGCAACTAAAATAATGTTGTAGCCTCTGCCTGCAAGAATTTTACAAAACTCAAGGCCTATGCCATCAGAGGCTCCGGTAACTAATGCAGTTTTATTTGTCATATTACTATTCCTTTATGATTGTTATTCAAAGTCGACAAAAATTGGTGAGGACCAGGCTCTTTGACTGCCCGGATTTTGACAGTCGTCCTGCGCCTCTGTTCTAAAATCACCAAAGCAGGGGTCAGTCGCAACGGCATTACCATTGCTGTCAAATGTGGTCCGCAGGTTGCCACCGTTAATTGTGGCAATGGGCTCTTCGATGGCGCGAATGTAATACAGCGCATCGCGACCCTGTGCTGAGAAGTCGGGGTCTTCAAACTCTACTGTGCAGCCATCTTGCGAAGGTTCACAATTAAAACTGCGCCAACTATCTTCAATAAGCTTCTCAATATTCTCGTCATTAAATGACTGTGGGCGTATTTTAATGACTTCGATACGCTCAATTAGATAGCGTTCGTCAGACGGGTAGTAACATTCACCTAATGACATTTTGTCTAGATGCTTAGCCTGCAATGTCTCGATTATATAGTCGGGGCAGCCGGGCAACTGCTTAAACGAACCCACAACTTTGGCTCGAAATCGGGGGTTATTACTCTGCGCCACAGCGCTCCCCATAGGCACTTCGAGCCCGTCTTGCAGCAGGTCAAACCACAGCAACATACGGTGGCCGCTTGTGCCGTAGGTCTCGCGGCGTTTCATGGCATCCCAAATGGCTTCTCGGCTGCGACCTTCCGCATGCACTGCAGCCAAACCCCCAGTATTTAAAAATGAGGTGGTACGCTCAAACTCCGAAGCGTAGATTTTTGCAGCAACGGGATCAATTTGATCTGCGCGCAAAGACTTGGGTGCGGTTGTTGTAACCTTGGCGGTACTGGCAAAAATATCATTCCAGAATTGATCGCGCGGCCCAGTAGAGTCGGTAGTATTAGTGCGTTGTTGCTGCTTAAAACCATGGCCGGCGCGTGCAGAATGAGTGTCTGTAGAGGCGATAAAACCCCACCGGTAACGCTGTGGATTCGAGGGGTCTTCGTGGTTTTGCAAGGCCAGCCCATATTGGACAGATTTTTTGGGTCGGTAATTAAAGGCGGGCAGGTACATATCTCGCGCTTGGCCAGAGTCGAGCCATTCTTCCGGGGTACTACCGGGGACAGTCATAAAGGCATAAACCGTGTCTACCTGAACAAAGTTATGGCGCGCTTCAATAGCGCGAGCGTCACACTCGGCTATGTCGATACCGGCCACCAAGCAGCGATCACGAATGATTTCGCCAGCCTGCCAGCACGACGGCAGATAATTAGCTTGGGGTTCGGGACAATACCACAGGCCAGCATCATCCTTGCGCCTGACACTGAAATCTCTAAAGGCCTCTGAATTGCCATGTCCCGAATAGACTTCAATCAGTTTGGTTTTTTCTGGATCATTGTTAGCGGCATTTAACTGGTGAGACCAGTTAGCATTCGGCGGTGTGTAAAAGCCCCAGCTAGTGCCGTGAGGGATAACCATAGTATCGAATCCCCACTCATCTAATTTACTGAATAACTCGCCAGGCGTTGCCACACTCTCATAGCAGTTGGCGGGTAATTCTGGGCTTGGCACATCTGTATCGCAAACGGGTGTCGCAGCCATGTTCTCCACCCAGTTGTTATAGGCGGCGTAGTAACCGCGATGACGAGGGTCAATTAAACCTAATAGAGAAGACTGCTTGCCCTCTGCTGAGCGAGCAGCAATAGTTGCCACGCCCATGCCTACTGATGCAATAGGATGGCTTGGTAGCTTCTCTGGATCATCATCTTTAAACAACACATTGTGATGGCCATAATGATTTTCGGCTATCTGTCCCACCTGAGTCCATTCCCAGCCAATAAAGGCGGCAATATCTGGATTCTGTGGGTCTCCAGCTAGGCGGTTACACTGTTGGACGGAATCGATACCATCGCGCCACTGACTATAGGTAAAGCTTTCTGCATGGTCGGTGAGAAAATAAAAATCCAGCTGGGAAACAAAGCGGGCATAGTCGCAGGCGTAGGCTGGTGGATAAGCGCCAGAGGCTCCATGCATCATTGGCAGGCTGTACATGAAAGCGTCGGCAGAGTTGGTGGTATGCACATGGGTGTCACCAAACAATATCTGTTTTTCAGCCTTGATGGCTAGGCCCTCTCGGGCAGCCGATTGCTGACCAACGCGTTTATCAATTACACGCTCTGGCAGCCGCGCCTCGGTGACTTTGCGGAATGTCAGCGGCGAGTCGTCCCACGCATTATTTGGGTCGCTAAAGTAGCCGGGTATGAGCTTATAGACGACATCTGGCGCATGGCCAGTGAACACTACTGTTAGCGCAAGGCTCAGACTGACGCCGGTGATAAGTATCTTATTTAACATGTTCCCTCTCCACATTTTGCATCTCTTGTCTCAATGAGTATGTCCTATTTCGTCTAAATAGCGCCATAACTTCGGGCGACGAACCAGTACAGTCCCCACCCGCAAAGTATGGCTGAAGCCATATCGAACACTCGCATGGAATGTCTGTCCACCATGTAACGACTGACGCCATAAGCGACCAAGCCAATCACTGCAACAATAACCAGTTGACCGATCTCCACGCCCAGATTAAAGCCCAGCAGAGCGGGCCACAGAGCAGTGCTTGGCAGACCGATTTCAGTCAGCACCTGAGCGAAGCCAAAGCCATGGATGAGACCAAAGGCTAAGGTCAGCATGGGGCGCAACGATCTGGCGTTGCGGTCTTCACTGGACTGGGGCAGATAGCTTAGCGTAAACAGTATCAGTCCCGCGCTCGTCAGAGCCGCCAGCCCGACTCCCCATAGCATTGAGACTGTCAGCATGATCAATAATCCCACGCTAAACAACAGTGCTATAACCCGATTACTCGAGGTTCTGGCGCCAATATTTTCGGCTGCTACTAGGGCAATACTAAAGCCGATCAGTGCCTCCACGGTGCGATTGTCTGGTGTTATCCAGCCCATCGCCGCAAGACTTAGGCTGATGCTGTGGCCCAGTGTGAAGCCCGACACCAGCCAGAGAACATCCTTTGGGCGGCGGGTTAACAGCAGCAGGGCAATTAAAAAGGCAATATGGTCGAGGCCGCCAAAAATATGCGTTACTCCTATTGCCGCGTACTGGCTGACACTGTGATAAACACTCTTGGATGCGGCCAGATCTGAGGGCTTTAGGCTCTGTTTGCGTACCGCGTCGGTAAACAGATACTCGCTGGCAGCGCCGCTGTTGGTGGTAAACCTTGCATAATGAACATGGGAGGGGACCAGCGTAAAAAAGCTGCCGACCTGAAGCTGATACTCAGTATTGCCAAGAGAGGCCTCACAGCGAAAATTGAGGCTGGCGCGCAGGTACCCGGGCGCAGCAGGCAGGCTCGTTGCGCGGCCTTGCAAGGGGCAGGGTAGGCTATTGCCTTCAACCTGAATAGTCTCCTGCAGGTGGTTTGTGAGTGCCGTTGGTAGCAGCTGTGGTTCCAGTGCTAATAACCGCGTGACTTCACGAGCCTTAACGGTGAATACCGCGTTGACCTCAGGGCCATCAATTGACCACACTGAAAATGACTGGCTGCGGTTGTGGGCGTGGCTCATTGGGCTGAGCAGTAAAAGGAGTAATAT
>Ga0114998_10000536_pt1 | contig 28085 bp, 21 predicted proteins | sample ArcticOcean_MG_C_5_FD_87044 | JGI IMG/M metagenome (GOLD analysis project Ga0114998, IMG submission 87044) | Marine microbial communities from western Arctic Ocean - ArcticOcean_MG_CB4_138 | ecosystem: Environmental > Aquatic > Marine > Oceanic | place: Arctic Ocean: Canada Basin | collected... | reverse complement strand
GTGCTATTCGTCGGGCTTGATGGTTTCGCCGTAATTAATGAAGGATTTGGTCATGAAGTTGGTGATAAGGTCATCACTGAAATGGGCAAACGAATCAGGAAAGTTATTCGCGATGACCATACAGTTTCCCGGTTTAGCGGCGATATATTTGCGGTTTTATTGGATCCAGTCGACGCGGTGGCCGAGTCGATACAGGTATGCCAGCAAATTACGACGGCTGTTCAGGAACCCATTGCGGTCAATGATAAGACACTGAATATTACTGCATCGGTCGGGGTCCTAGTGAACAGTGGTGATTATCATTCGGCCGATGAAATGTTGCGAGATGCTGGGACGGCCCTGCATCGTGCGAAGACAGATGCTCAGGGTTCGTATGTCGTGTTCGACAACCTGATGTATGAAGACGCGCTAAGGTTTATTGATCGAAAAAACGATATGCAAAAGGCGTTAGTCGAGGGTGTCTTCGACGTCTATTATCAGCCGATCATTGACCTTAAAACAGGGCAGCTTGCGAGTATGGAGGCGCTGGCCCGTTGGCCGCACCCGAAAGAGGGAATGATCCCTCCCGATGAGTTTATTCCTATTGCGGAAGCTACTGGACTGATCATGCCGCTGGGTGAATTTGTATTAAGAAAAGTCTGTAATCAGATCCGTAGCTGGAAAGATATGGGATTAGACGGATTTCGAGTAGCGGTAAACTTCAGCGCGCGTCAGTTCGAAACGGATGTGTTGGCACTAGTTCAAGCGGCGATGGCAACGTCTGGAATACTGCCGTCGACGTTGACTATAGAGATCACAGAAGGGTTGGCGATGAAGGACGTCGCGCGCAACGCAATAATGCTCGAAGATTTACGCCGTCTTGGCGTGAACATCAGCATGGACGATTTTGGCACAGGTTATAGCTCATTATCGTACCTAAAACGATTTCCACTCGCTACGTTAAAGATTGACCGCTCTTTTATTAAAGACCTGGAGACGGACGAAGACGATAAAGAGATCACCAAGGCCATTATTGCTATGGGTCAGAGCTTGAATCTGGCGACCCTGGCCGAAGGCGTTGAAAATGAAGCGCAGTTAGAGATTTTACGCGGCTACGGCTGCGACTATATTCAAGGTAATTACTATGGCAAACCGATGCCTGTAGCTGACATGACCGAGTATCTGAATAGGTAGGATGGCCTCGCTGAAAATTGCACTCCAATAATATCAAAAGGTGGTTGTTCGCGGCCCTTCAGACTGTGTCGCTAATTTTTTTCACTTTTTTTTCGTCAATGTTGACCCCTGGTGCGTTCGGCGCAAACAAACATATTCCGCCTATTGATCAGAAACAACTCACTTTCAGAGATCTGCCTTCAGACGTGCACCTGATACCTTCTCAGGTGACAGCGATTGCGCAGGATGGCGCTGGGTTTATTTGGTTTGGAACACCGAGTGGTTTGAATCGATTTGACGGGTATACAATCCAAAAGTTCTTTAAAGGTGATGTGGCTGAATCTATCCCGCATGACTTCGTTCGGTCGCTGCTAGCGGATAGTTCTGGTGCTTTATGGATTGGAACCGGTGGTGGACTCGCGCTATATGATCCCCAGACTCAGGTCTTTCGCTATGTGGATCTGTTTCACAAGCGTGAATTAAATGTCTATGTCATATTCGAAACTCAATCTGGTGAAGTTCTGATTGGGACATCGCTTGGGGTTTTCTCCGTGCAGTCAGGCGCTGATAAAAGCGTTCGATATTTAGACTCTTTAACAGAACCCGTGCGCGCGATAGCGCAGGACGCAGAAGGGCGAGTCTGGGTTGGAACCGAAAGAAACGGTTTGTTCCGGCAGCAAGGCGATCGGTTTGTTGCCGCCCGTGTTACTGGTGATAAGTCTGGGCTAGGCCCTGGTGTATATATTTGCGAACTGCTTTTTGATCTTGAAGGTAACCTGTGGATTGCAACATACAATGACGGACTTTCTGTTCTTTCCGCGACAGGGGTGTTCCAAAGCCTTACAAAAAGCGGTGATCCTGAAGGCAAGCGGGTGCGTGCTTTGCTCGAGGATAACTTGGGGAACATTTGGGTCGGTTCAGATAAGGGCCTGCATAAATGGGACAGAGACCAGCAAAGGCTACATTCTTACTCACATAGCCCCGGTAAGTCGGATAGCTTAATAGGGAGCCTGGTTTACGATCTTTTTCAAGATGTCGGCGGTGTCATATGGGTAAGTACCTTTAAGGGAGTAAGTTCATTCAATACTCAAGCGACTCGATTTCCCATTTATGGGTTGGAAGGCCTGGATGTTGATGATTCCGTTTCGTCGTTAGCAGTAAATTCGTTGGGTAAGGTGGCAGTTGGAACTCATTCGGGGGTGGCGATTTGGGATCCAAAAGCCGGGACCATGCGGGATTATCAGGATTCGGCGGGCGAAGTGTTTTCAGGTCATGTGATGAGCCTCTTGTTTGATAGCTTTGACCAGTTGTGGATTGGAACCTATTCAAATGGCGTCTACCTGTATTCGAACGAGACCTTGGTTGAGCATTTTGTTCACAAGGACGATAAAACGGCTTCTTTGAGCTCAAATGCGATAACTGATTTGTATCTGTCCAAAAATGGTGATGTTTGGGTGTCGACTTTTGGGGGAGGGGTAAACAGATACCTATCGATTAAGGATGGCTTTGCAAGGTATCCCGAGTTGAGCAATCTTTCGGGCCAGTTTCCTGACCTTAAGTGTTATGAAATTAGTGAAGATGCACTAGGAAGGCTTTGGATAGGTACAGCCAAGGGTGTTTTCGGTTTGGACTCCGTTACCGGAGATACGGTTCGACTTGGTTCGACTGAAACTGAATTAGGTAATAGCGCGGATATTATCAGTGTTTTGGTCGTGAAGGGTGGTATTTGGTTCGGCAGCTTGGAAGGAGACTTGTTTTATTTTGATTTCAGTACAAATGAATTGGAACGCGAGTTTGGTTTGAATTTAACTGAAGGAGGGGGAATTTACGGGCTCTTGAGCGCTGCTGACGGGACGGTCTGGGTCTCTAGCGCGGCTTCAATCTTTAGGTTGGACGATTCCGATAAGGTGTTGAAATTTGACCGTACGAACGGTGTTCAAGTTGGTGAACTAAATTTCAATGCGGATATAAATTTGACACCAGAGATACTGCTGTTCGGAGGGAACGAGGGGATTAATGTTGTTCGGACCGAACAGGCGCGACGCAACGACCATAGGCCCCCAGTTCGCGTTACACAGCTTCTTCTTAACAATAAGAAAACTGAGTTATCCGGTCTGGGGATGCTGGCGCTTGAGTATGGCGTTAACGGTTTGTCAGTCGAGGTCGCGGCCTTAGATTACAACTATCCCCAGAAAAACCGTTATCAATACAAGCTAGAGGGTTACGACTTCAGGTGGATCGATAACGGTACTAATCGGAACATCACCTATACAAACCTCGACCCTGGGTCGTATCTGTTACGCGTCCAGGGAGCCAACAGTGATGGGGTGTGGAATGAAGACGGCCTTAGTATTCCTATAACAATTAATCCGCCTCTGTGGGCTACATGGTGGGCGTATTGCGCATATGTTGCTTTAGCACTGTTTTTGCTCTTTCAGCTTATGATGTTTGGCTCACGAAGAATCAACCGGCAGGCAGAGGACCGTTTCAACAGCCGTTTGAGAGGCTATATTCAATCCCTTGATGACACAGCTGAATGTGTCCTAAATGCCGATCAACAGGGAACTGTAATGTTCTCTAATACTGCAGTAACGGGTGTTTTCGGTAGACGTCCGTCCGAGGTAGGTGGCTATCCGCTTTTTGAAATACTGTTCCAAAAAGCGGGTCAGCGCGATCAGGCTAAAGACTATGTTGACCTTGGTAATAGCTTCCGCGATGAGGTTTCTTACTTAATGCCTGATGGGGCAGAAAAAATACTGGAAATTAGTGTGTCACCGGTGATGGAAACTAAGGAAGACGGTGTGGCGTACGTTAGCATCGTCAGGGATATCACTGAGCGAAGCCGAGAACAGGCGGCTCTTAGGATTAGCCACGGCGAGCTCACCGAAGAATTAAAAAAACTACAAAATCAGGTAGAGAGTACCTTGCTAAAAAATGCTGATCAAAGAACTGGCTTCAGCATCGCCTTGGCTGAGAAGGATTCACTTCTCCGTGAAATCCATGACCGTGTATATGACAACCTTGGGACGCTAACGAGTTTGTTAAGTATTCAATCAGATAAATATTCTGATCCAGTGATACTGAATATCTTGGGTGAAAATGAGCGCAGGATCACCTCGATTGCCTTAGTGCACGAACGTCTTTATCAGTCCAGTGAAGTTAAACGGGTCGCAATGGGCGAGTACGCAGATGCGCTCTTGTCAACGCTGTACCGAAAATTGGTTTCTCAAGAGCTTGAAATTAATTTAGTGAAAGATCTGGGACAGTTCGATCTTACGATTGACCTGGCGGTCCCGTGTGGCCTTATTATCAATGAGTTATTTAGCAACGCGTTAATTCATGGTTTTGAAGGCAGGCAGCGGGGTTCGGGCACAGTGGAAGTAAAGTTGTACCTGCTGGCTAAGGAATGTGTAATTTTCGTTTCGGACAACGGGCGCGGCTTGCCTATAGAAGTTAATGCGGAAGCTGGATCCATGGGTTTCGAGATCGTCTCGATTTTGATAGAGCAACTCGAGGGTTCGTTCCGATTAATCGGTGGGCAAGGAACGACGTTTGAGGTTAGATTTCCAGTATCTGTAGATGAAATTGCCGACTAATTGTTGATCGGTGGGTTAACCGTTGAGCCGTCGTTTCACCCGGCCATCTAACAGTTTTAGAATCATCTCCCGGTAAGTCATTGGGTGCTTAGCCGTCTCAACCCAGCAGAACTCGTGCCATAATTCGCTATCCATGATTGTTACTAAATGGATGGCTGTATGGGCTGGAATATTCTGATCGAGTTTAGGGCCTTTGTGAAAAAGAGGGAGTAGGCGCGCAACGCGCTTTAATGTAAGGTCTCTTTTTTATTAAATAAACAGGGTAAGTTATGAGCGATCTTGAAGAGTCGTTTGACGACGGTGTACTGACGTTAACCATGAATCGGCCAAAGGCGCGTAATGCGATGAGTGGCGAGATGATGAGTGCGATGCAGGAAGCGATACCGAAGGCTGCGGTCAACCCTGCTGTTAGGTGTGTCGTGTTAACGGGTGCAGGTGGTGCATTTTGTGCAGGTGGTGACGTAAAAGGTTTTGCGTCGGACGCTGGCAGCAACGAAAGTTCCTCTGGCGAGGCCTCGTCCCTGGAAGCTCGGGTCCAGGGTTTACGTCAGGGTATGGAACTGTCACGTTTGCTGCATGTCATGCCTAAACCAACGCTTGCGATTATTCCTGGTCCTGCTGCAGGAGCAGGGTTATCGTTAGCACTCGCTTGCGACATGCGTTTTTGTCTGGATACGGCGAAGATTACCACGGCGTTTTCTAAGATTGGTGCATCTGGTGACTACGGTGGATCGTACTTTTTGCCGCAACTTGTTGGCGCGGCAAAAGCACGTGAGCTCTACTTTGGCGCTGATGTGGTGACAGGTCAGGAAGCCTACGACATGGGTATGATGACTAAAATCGCTGGCGCGGATACCTTTGAAGAAGAGTCACGAGCCTATGCGAAGTACCTTGCAGGTCTTCCAACGGTCGCGATTGGCTATATGAAGAAGAATCTGAATGCAGCCCAAAACGCAACGCTAAGTGATGTGTTTGATCTGGAGGCTGCGCATATGATGCGAACCTTTATGACAGAAGATCACAAGCGCGCTGCAGTGGCATTCGTTAAAAAAGAGCAACCGGAGTTCAAAGGTCGCTAAGCCGTCTCTACAATACTGGGCAAAAAAAGACCGGCAATCGCCGGTCTTTTTTTTGAGGCTGAGCTTAGGCCGCCTTACCGATTACCATATCGGCGAGTTTTGCTCGTTGGTATTTCGCATCGCCGTAAAGTACGTGGTTGTGCATCTGTCTCTTAAAGAAGATATGCACGAAACATTCCCAGGTAAAACCGATCCCACCATGGAATTGTATAGCGCGACTTGACGAAAATACTGCCATGTCACTGGCTTGTGACTTAGCCATTCGAGCATTCAATTCCGTGTTGGACTCGCCGGAGTCAATGGAGCATGCTGAGTTGTAAACCAATGACTTGGTCCTGTCGATATCAAGCATCACGTTAACGAGTGGGTGCTTAACGGCCTGGAAGAATCCAAGTGGCCGGTCAAACTGAACCCGTGTTTTGGTGTATTCAGTCGTGGTTTGAAGCAACCACTCGCCGGCGCCTACCATATCAGCTGAAACAATTGTCAGGATCGAGGGCATAGCGGCATCTAGTGCTTTGTCACCCGCGCCCTGTGCTGCCAACTCAGTGCACTGTGCTGCGTCAAAGGTGATGTGTGCCTGGTCACGTGTCAGATCAATGATACCATCAGCAATGATGTCGATATTGGCGGCAGTAGCTTCGACTAAATAGAGCCCAACCCCATTCTCGCCTTTGGCACTGACCACAAATCGATCGGATTTCTTGGCATCCTGTACAAACCAGGCCGTTCCCGTCAGCTTGCCATCGACGACAGAAACGTCAGTGTCGGTGGACTCCCAGGAGCCGTCCCTATTAGTGATTGCCAGTGTAGTAGCAGTGCCGGTGGCGATATCGCCCAGTGCTTTATTGGCGGTATCGGTGTCGCAGGCCATTAACGTGAAGGTTGCGCAATAAGTGCTAATGAGCGGTGATGGGAACGCTGCTTTTCCGGCTTCTTCTGCGATGGCAACCGCGGCAACTAGCGGCATTCCAATACCACCAGCGGCTTCGGGTATGCATACAGCGGTCCATCCAAGTTCGACCACCTGTTGCCACAGTGACTTATCCCAAATGGTTTCGATAGGTCTGTGAATGCTGGGGTCGTGAGCCACCTGGCCATGGATTTTGTCCGGGCTGCAGTTGTCTGAGAAGAACTTTTGTGCAGAGTCTTTAAGCATGGTTTCGTCTTCACCGAAGCCAAAATTTTTAGGTTGTTCCGTCATCTCTTTCTCCTACTTCGACTTGGGCATGCCCAGGACACGTTCACCTAGGATGTTGCGTTGAACTTCGTTAGCACCGGCAGCGATCGTAACGCCAAAGGAATTCATGTAGGCGAGTGGCCACTGGCCTTTGACTGGTGCATTGTCGTCGTTGACGTACAACGTTGATGCGGCACCTTCTACTTCGTAGGCTACCTGCTGCAAGTCCTGAGCCATCTCCGTAGCGACCAGTTTGAACTGCAATGGAATTCGCATGGGGTGATCGGTTAGGGACGGAACACTGGCTCGACGCTGATTTTGTCTGAAAGCTTCCTGTCGAATCATCATCTTGATAAGGTCATCACGAATCAGTGGGTCGTCCGCGGCGGTCTTGCCATTACGGTATTGTTGTTTCGCGAGTTGTATCAACGCCATTGCGCTGTTGGTTTGCGCGCCCTCTTCCTCTTCAACCGCCATGCCTCCAGAGGCTGGCGTTGTCATAGGACCGGCGCCTCGTTCGTGGGACAGGGTCGTCATCGCAACCTTCCATCCTGCGCCGACGTCGTCGAGCCTGTACCTGTCATCGACAATCAAGTTGTCAAAGATTACTTCGTTAAAGCCTGTTTCACCGGTGAGTTTAATGAGCGGTCGCACCGTCACGCCATTACCTAGCGCTTTTTTAATCGGCACTACAAAGTAGGAAAGCCCGTTGTATTTATCGTCTTTGCTAGTTCGGCATAGCAGGATCATCCACTCCGCGAAATGCGCTAACGACGTCCAAACCTTGTGGCCGTTGATTACCCAGTTGTCGCCGTCACGTTCCGCAAACGTTTGCTGGTTGGCAAGGTCAGAACCCGCACCGGGTTCGCTGAAGCCCTGGCACCAGATTTCTTCGCCGGAGAATAGTTTTGGCAGTAGTTCCGCTTTTACCTCGTCGCGGGCATGAAATAGAACCGTCGGTGCGGCCATGCCCATACCAATAATGTTGGGCAGGTAAGGCGTCTGTACTCGTTGCATTTCTGTATTAGCAATGGACTGGCAATTATCCATTCCGCCGCCACCTACTTCCTTGGGATAGTCACAGCCAATAAGTCCGGCATCATAAGCAGACTTCTGCCATTTTTGGAGCCAGGCAAGGGCTTCCGGGTCACTAAGTTCCAATGCGCCCAGAGGTAGCTTTACGGTTGGGCGACCGGGATGATTGTTGGCAAGCCATTCCTTGCAATGGTTACGGAATGCTGACTGCTCTGGGGTGTCCATTTTGTGAGCTTCGGACATTGAATACTCCTGTTTTTCTGGAAAAGCCGGGTTCTTGTGCAGGTGCACAGGTCATGAAGAAGTCTTTTTTACCTTAAAACTGACAAATTGTCACATGGACTGTTTGCGGGGTGGTGGGGTTCGCTCAGGTGTGAAATTTAGTGACGGCCTTTGCCTGTCTGGCTTATAGGCCAGGACAGAATATTGTCGAGATAAAGCAGAACGCAGCGAAATCTCATTCTGTTTAAACCGGTTTTTGGTTATCTGATTAGAACGACCGAATCTTTAGAATGGCATCCGTCTTGGTCAGTTTTTTAGCCAATTCAGTGTATGACCAAGCCATCGGATGCCCTGCTCTGGCTTGATACCGTGAGATCTGTGACATAATCGAGCTGAGACTCAAGGACAAAAAACGATGACTATTTCAATCAATGTTCTGCCTGGCGTAGGTGCTGAAATTCTTGGTGTCGATATTGCTGGTGGACTGGATTCAGTGGAACTAGAGACTATCCAACAGACATTTTCGCAGTACGGTCTGGTTTTTTTCAGAGACCAGCAAATGTCCGAAACTGATCACATTAACCTTGCCGGGCGTTTTGGGGACATTAACGTCAACCGATTCTTTTCCTCGCACCCCGATTACCCTCAAATCGCGATGGTGAGCAAAGAGCCTGATCAAACTGCCAATATTGGCGGCGGATGGCATACAGATCATTCCTATGATCACGAACCTGCACTTGGTTCAATTCTTGTGGCAAAGGAACTGCCGGCGTCTGGTGGTGATACCTGGTTCACCAGTATGTATAAAGCGTATGACAGTCTGTCTGATGGATTGAAAGAAACCCTTGAGGGACTATCAGCGGTTCATTCAGCAAAGCATGTTTTTGGTCCGCAGGGCGGTTACGATACTGGCGGGTCGGCAGAGGGCAGGATCGGAAACGCTGGCGCGACCCTTGAGTTGGAAGACCCCATACACCCGGTCGTCATCAACCACCCTCTGAGTGGTCGCAAAGCGCTTTATGTGAATGCTGCATTTACACTTCGTTTCGATGGTTGGACAGTTGAAGAATCCGCACCACTTTTGGCCTACCTCTATGCGCAAGCAATAGCCGAAGAAAACATAACGCGCTTTAAATGGCAAAATGGTTCCGTGGCTTTTTGGGACAACCGAGCCATGTGGCATTTCGCGCAAAACGATTACCCCGGGCAACGCAGGGTTATGCACAGAGTCACGATTGCTGGTTGTGCATTGCACCCAGCAAATTGCTAGCACGAACTCACGATTGGCCCAGTCCTATCGAACGCTAATGAAGTGTCTCTCGAAGACCGCTAGGCGATCGGTTACATGGTTGCTTTTCTTGTCTGTGTTCCTTTCCTTGGGCGTTCGCGCCGATAGGGATCAGCGGGAAGACTGGACGCTCAATCTGTATGTAGAGAACGACCTGTTCTCGGAAACTGATCAGGATTATACGAGCGGTATCCAACTTTCCTGGGTATCCCCGGACATCAGCGATTATGTGGAAAGTGAAGAGCTCCCTGCCTGGGTTCGTCGACTGAATCGTAGTCTGACCTTCTTTCATCAGTCCCACGAGGGGCTAGAAAGAAATGTCACCGTCACGCTTGGGCAACAGATCTATACCCCTAAAGACTTAAATGAAACGACTTTGATAGCAGACGATAGGCCTTATGCCGCCTGGCTATTTATAGGACTTGGCTATCAGACCCGTGCAAAAGACCAGCTCGACACACTTGAAGTTCAGATAGGCATAGTAGGCCCAGGAGCGTATGGGCAGGAGGCGCAGGATTTTATCCACGATCTTCGTGGTTTCAGGAAATTCAAAGGTTGGGATAACCAACTCAGGAATGAACCCGGTTTTGTTGCCACCTGGGAGCACAAGCAAAAGTGGAAGCGCATCAACCCTAAGACACGATTTGGCTATGACGTAATCACGCACAGCGGATTGTCGCTTGGCAACGTTAGTACCTACCTAAATGCGGGTGCTGAAGTTCGAGTTGGTTGGGCGTTACCGGATGATTTTGGCACCAGTGCGATTCGACCGGGTGGGCAAAACTCGACGCCAGGTTCTACCTGGGATCCCCGTTTCGTTGGTAAAAAAAAAGGGGCTCTGCATGCCTTTGCTTCGTTTGATATACGGTTGGTAGGCTACGATATATTTTTGGACGGGAATAGCTTCAAGAACAGCCACTCGGTCACGAAAGAGTCGGTTGTTGCCGACGCGGCCCTGGGACTTGCGTATATCTTTGGCGGCGGTCGGCTGTCCTACGCCCAAGTATTTCGCAGCAAAGAGTTTTCAGGCCAGAGTTCATCCCACGCTTATGGGTCTCTGTCGCTTTCCTACACGTTTTAGCCGCCCGGGCGTCAGATTGCTGATTCCGCAAGGCTTTATGTCGCTTATTTCATTTTACGAAAAACGGGATATCAACTAGAGTACGCACCTCGAAAACCCTTCAACCTTCATCCCAAGAATGGACCGTATCATGGCAAACTATTTCAACACGCTTTCTCTCAGGCAACAGCTAGCCCAACTGGGCAAATGCGAATTTATGGATCCCGCGGAGTTTGCGGATGAATCTAATTACCTGAAAGGAAAGAAACTGGTCGTCATTGGTTGCGGTTCGCAGGGCCTGAACCAGGGTTTAAACCTTCGCGATAGCGGCCTGGATGTGTCCTATACACTTCGGCAATCGGCGATAGATGAGAAAAGAGACTCCTGGAAGAATGCCACTGAGAATGGTTTTACCGTAGGCACCTACGAAGAACTTATCCCCACAGCAGACCTTGTCCTGAACCTGACTCCAGACAAGCAGCACACCGCGGTGGTGACAGAGATCATGCCGCTCATGAAAGAAAATGCCTGTCTTGCCTATTCCCATGGTTTCAACATTGTCGAGGAGGGAATGAAAGTTCGTGAAGACATCACGGTCGTGATGGTGGCGCCGAAATGTCCGGGTACTGAGGTTCGGGAAGAGTACAAGCGTGGTTTCGGCGTTCCCACGCTGATTGCAGTTCATGAAGATAACGATCCAAATAACGACGGCCTGGCGATTGCGAAAGCCTACGCTGCAGGTACCGGAGGCCATCGAGCGGGCGTCCTGTTGTCGTCATTCGTAGCAGAAGTGAAGTCTGACCTCATGGGTGAGCAAACGATTCTTTGCGGCATGCTGCAAACAGGTTCGCTGCTCTGCTTTGACAAGATGGTTGAGAAGGGGGTGGATAAAGCTTATGCCTCCAAGCTTGTGCAGTACGGTTGGGAAACCGTCACTGAAGCCCTCAAGTATGGTGGTGTTACCAACATGATGGACAGGCTCTCCAACCCGGCGAAGCTTCGTGCTTATGAGCTGGCGGAAGAATTGAAAACGTTGATGCGTCCTCTTTATGAAAAGCACATGGACGACATCATGACGGGAACTTTTTCATCCGGAATGATGGAAGACTGGGCTAATGATGATGACAAGCTGCTGGGCTGGAGAGCAGACACCAGTAAGACTTCGTTCGAAACGACTGATGTCACAGCGGATGAGATTTCGGAACAGGAGTATTTCGATCACGGCATCCTGATGGTGGCCATGGTGAAGGCGGGTGTTGAGCTGGCCTATGAAGTGATGACCTCTGCTGGCATCAAGGAAGAGTCGGCTTACTACGAGTCTCTCCATGAAACGCCCTTGATTGCCAACACGATTGCCCGGAAGAAACTGTTCGAAATGAACCGTACGATCTCTGATACGGCTGAGTACGGTTGCTACCTGTTTAACCATGCCTGCTTCCCGTTACTACAGGATTTCATGAAGCACCAAGACGCCGATGTCATTGGTCGGGGTCTTGGCTTGAACGACGATAGTGTCGATAATCAACGACTGATTGAAGTCAATGCAGAGATCAGAAGCCATAGCGTAGAGCAGATAGGCCAGGTACTGCGTGGCTACATGGGGTCGATGCAACGCATCGTCTAAAGGTCAGGGTCGCTACCGAATGATTCGGTTTTCGCAATGTGATGTCAGGGTCAGCGAACAGTTTTCGCTGACTTCACTCAGCTGGCATATTGAAGCAGGTCAAACTTGGGTTGTTGTGGGGCCTAATGGCTCAGGAAAATCAGCCCTTGGTGCGGCGCTGACGGGGGAATTTCCTGTTACCAGGGGTGAGTTTGAGTCCGGGTCACGGGTTGCAGTAGTTTCCCTCGAAGAACAATCGCAGCTTATAGCGCGGGAACGCCAGCGCGATGAGAGCCACTTGACCGACGAGGTTGACGACGGGACCCCTGTGCATGAGATGTTGTCAGAAGATTCGAAAGATCCCGTACTACTGGGTCGGTTGATTGAATCTTTGGGCATGGAGCCACTGCTGGATCGCGGCTTCCGGAAACTATCGACAGGTGAGACCAGGAAAGTTCTGCTGGTCAGGGCGCTGACCAGCCAGCCAAGGGTGCTGGTTCTGGATGAACCCTTTGAAGGTTTGGATATCCAGACCGTACCAAAGGTTCGTGAGATTCTTGAGTCACTATCCGGGGATTTAGCGCTGGTGCTTTGCCTGAATCGCATCGAAGAAGTGCCAGACTTTACGACCCACGCAATCCGCCTGGAACATGGCCGAATTGCACAGCGGTTTGATTGTGACAGTGGGAAGGATGCCCGGTCGTTACTCACCCAAATCAGCCAGATACGCTCTCGCGATTTGACCCTACCTCCAGCTGAGCTTTCGTCGGAAATACCGTTGAACGAAGATGGGTCTCTGGTGAGGCTGGTTGATGCGCGTGTTGCCTACACCGACAATGTTGTCTTTAAAGACCTGAACTGGACAATTCGGCCAGGCGAACACTGGCAGGTTAAAGGGCCAAACGGTAGCGGTAAAACTTGTCTGTTGGGGCTGGTGACGGGCGATCACCCACAATGCTATGTAAACGACCTCAGGCTATTCGGTCGAAAGCGGGGCCAGGGAGAGACCATCTGGCAGCTCAAGGCGCACATGGGATTTGTTTCCACTTCGCTGCATTGGGACTACCGGCTGAGCGTCGGTGTGCGAAATGTGATTGTCTCCGGTTTTTACGATTCTATTGGCCTTTACCAAAAGGCAACCGATCGGCAGCTTGGTATCGCCGATGACTGGCTGGCACTGCTTGGATTACAGAACAAGGCAACAGTCTCGTTCTCTAAACTGTCCTACGGTGAACAGCGGGTCCTGTTGATTGCGCGGGCCATGGTGAAGCATCCACCACTTCTATTGCTGGACGAGCCGTGTCTGGGGCTTGACGACGCCAACCGGCAACTCGTTCTGGCGCTGACTGAACGAATCTGCGATGAAGGCAATACGACACTGGTCTACGTTACTCATCACGATGAAGACACGATTAGAAACATCAGCAATGAACTGGTGCTTGGATAAGCTGTGACAATCCCGCTACGTTTGTTCGCTATTCAACCTCAATATTATCCAGGGAGAAAAAGATGGGCGTACTGAAGAATCAAAACGCATTTGTTACCGGCGGCGGCAGTGGGATAGGCCTTGCCTGTGCCAAAGCCTTTGCCGCAGACGGCGCCAACGTTCTAATTATGGGGCGAAGCGAACAGAAGCTTAAAAAAGCGGCTATTGAACTGGAAGGCGTCCCCGGTGCTGGAACCATTAATATTTATGTGGGTAACGTAGCGCAAGAGAAGGATGTGGAAGCCGCCGTTGCGATCGCAAGTATGGGAGGTTCTTTGGACATCGCGGTGGCCAATGCGGGTACTGGTGGTCTGTCGCCGATTATGGCGACAGATGCTGCTAGCTGGGATGAGATTATGCAGACCAACTTGAACGGTACTTTTTACACGGTTAAGCACGCAGGCCGGGCAATGGCGAAATCAGGTGGCGGTGCAATTTGTGCCATCTCATCAATCGCGGGCGTCAGGACTCATCGTTTCATGGGGCCTTACTGTGTCAGTAAAGCCGGTATCGATATGCTCGTTAAAAACTCAGCCGATGAACTGGGTAGCGTCAACATTCGGGTAAACAGCGTCTGCCCCGGGTTAGTAGACACCGAGTTGGCATCGGGGCTAATCAATACCGAGGAGGTGCTGAACGATTATCTGGATTGCATGCCAATCAGTCGCCATGGGGTCGTCGAGGACATTAGTAACTCAGTACGTTTTTTGTGCGGCCCTGAATCTTCCTGGATCACCGGCGTGGTACTTAGCGTTGATGGTGGACATCACCTTAGAAGAGGGCCCAATGTAGAACCGTTCTCTAGGGCTCTATTTGGCGACGATATAACAGAGGGCAGGTTTACCTAGGCAGAAGTAACCTTTTCTATTGACACCATGCAGGTTAGCGCAGAAGGACCCTGAGCGAGCGCTGAGGTTCCAATGTCTTGGGTGACCGCATTTGGATTACCGTTTCTGCAAACGCCATCTTCATCGGGATCCCACCAGGCGCCAGTAGCAATGCTGAGGATGCTTGTCATGATGTTGTCGTCGAGTTGGATTGCTGCGTAAAAGGCACCTCTTTCGTTAAATACTCGCACTTTATCGCCTGTGGCGAATCTCGAGGCAGCAGCGTCAATTGGGTTAAGACTAATTGGTGCTAGTCCGGAGATCTTTTCTGACTGACTTGTTTCACCGTGATAAAGCTGGCTATGGAGCCTGCTTGCGGGCTGGTGGCTGATCAGGTGAAAAGGATGGGCGCCGTTGCCCCCCAACCATTCCCCTGGTTCGAGCCAAACCGGATGTCCCATTGCTCGATTGCTAATCATAATTCGACCATCAGCGGTCGCCAGCTTATGCTTATCTGGGTCTTTTCTGAACTGACTAAACAAATTATGCGGGGCCGGTGTTCGAAATTCGTGAATGCCATCTGCCCAAAAGGTTTCGAAGTCGGGCATATCTGGATTGGCCGCAGCTGTGGCCTGATAGATTGAACGAAGCCATTCATCTTCGGACTTCCCCTCGGTAAATGTGTCGGGGTCTCCGAGCCTTTCGGCGAGTTGAGAAAAGATTTCATAGTCGGTCAACGAGCCTGCGAGTGGTGGCAAAGCCTGCTTCATTGCCACCAGTATGTCTTCGTTGGGAGCGCCGCCTATATCGTTTCTTTCAAGAAATGATGCTGATGGCAGCACGATATCAGCATGAAGTGCTGTGCTGTTCCACACGAGTTCGTGGCAGATCACTGTTTCAGGGCGCTGCCATGCTGCTTTTAATCGGTTTAGGTCCTGGTGGTGATGGAACGGGTTTCCGCCGGCCCAGTAGATAAGGCGGATGTCTGGATAAAGGTGTTCAGCATTGTCGTATCGGTAGGTCTGCCCGGGGCGCTCTAGCATCTCGGTTAGCCGTGCGACGGGTATGCGACTATCTACCGGGTTGGGCGGTCTTGGAAAGTGCCCTAAATACTTCCCAGCAATATTCTTACCTACTTTGTTTTCGACACCATAGCCAAGGCCAATGCCGGTTCCCGGTAAGCCGATCTGCCCTAGCATGGCGGCCAGCGTGATGCCCATCCAGTAGGGTTGCTCACCATGTTGATGTCGTGACAGAGACCAGGCCATGGAAATCATGGTTTTCGATTTTGCCATGTGATGAGCAAGTGTTGTAATTTTGTGAGAAGGTATTCCCGTGATGGTTGAGGCCCATTCCGGGGTCTTTGGCTGGTGGTCGCTAAGGCCTGTCAGGTATCTCTCAAATTCATCGAAACCTGAGCAGTAGCGTTCGAGAAACGCCTTGTTGTGAAGGTTATTCGTATAGAGCTCGAAAGCCAGCCCTAGCATCAGAGCAACATCGGTACCTGGGCGGATCGGGATCCAGTCCGATCCCAGGCCAATGGCATTGTCTGATCGAATAGGACTGATATTGACGAAATTAACCCCGGCAGATTTTGCCCTGTGCATATAGTCCCGTTGGACATGTTTACCCATGCCACCATTGGTTATCTGGCTGTTGCGAAGCGGCATGCCGCCAAAACAAACCATGAGTTCACAGTGATCAACGATTTCTGGCCAGCTTGTCGGAGCCTTCAGTAATCCTTCGTATCGACCAATGACATGAGGAAGGATGACCTCTGCTGCAGCAAAGCTGTATGTGTTTATTGATTCTGTATAGCCGCCGAGGCAGGACAGGAACCGATGTAGTTGGCTTAATGCGTGATGAAAGCGACCGGCGCTGGCCCAGCCGTAGCTGCCTGCATAGATAGCGTCGTTGCCGTGGACATTTTTTACGCGTTTAAGTTCTGCGGCCACCAGGTCAAATGCTTCGTCCCACGTGATACTGACGAATTCGTCGTCGCCGCGAAAGGACGATTTGTTACCTTCAAGGAAACCTTTTCGTACGGAAGGCTGTAATACGCGATGCGCGTAATTGCCTTTAATCAGGTTTTTGCCAATGGGGCTTGGGTCGGGGTCTCCGGGAACAGGGGAAACATCTTTGAGAACCCCGTTCTCGACATGAAAGTCGTATAAACCCCAATGAGTGAGGCTTCGCGTAATCATAACGTAATGATAATGCCAACAAGCGTTGCGCTTGTGCAGGTGGCAATGGTTCCTGCGATAATGGACTTTAATCCCATATCCATAATTTCAACTTTTCGCTCGGGAACCATAGTGACCAATCCCGTGATCATGATGCCCAGACTAACAAAATTTGCGAAGCCACACAGGGCGTAAGTCATGATGATACGGGTACGTTCGCTCAGTTCCTCTACAGGTATCTGTCCGAACCTGACATAGGCAACGAACTCGGTTAGCACAACCTTTGTACCCATTAATTGACCGGTAATAAACGCTTCGTTCCAGGGTATGCCCATCATCATTGTCAGCGGCGCCATTAATACGCCAAGAATTCTCTCTAGCGTAATGGCTTCGCCATAGACATCAGGAAACATCCCAAGCGTGGCATTTACCAGATATACCAAGGCGACGATGACGATGATCATGGCGATGATATTGAGTAACAACTGTAACCCGTTCATGGTGCCGGTAGAGATTGCGTCCATGAGGTTCTCAGCGCCCTTATCGATTGCCCCGTCGCCGGATGTGACAGGGGAGCGGTCGGGAACCAGCAGATGGGCAATGTAAACAACACCCGGTAGAGTAATGAGCGAGCAGCTAATTAAATGGCCGATTGCGTCGGGGATAATAGTGCTAATGATTGCGGCTTCAAGCACCAGCATCGTGCCTGCGATGGTTGCCATGCCTGCGGTCATTACGGCAAACATTTCGCCATGGCTCAGTCGTGATAGGTAGGGTTTGATCAGAAGCGGTGACTCGATCATGCCAAGAAATGCGTTAGCTGAAATACTAAGGCCGAGTGCTCCACCAATCTCGAGGGTCTTTTCGAGAATTAGCGAGAAGCCTCTCATGATCAGCGGAAGCACCTTCCAGTACATGAGAATTGCCGAAATAACGCTGATAACAATCACCAGGGGCATTGCCTGAAATGCAAGGATGAAACCACCGCCTGGCGTTGTCTCTTCGAAAGGCAGCTGCCCGCCACCTAGATAACCGAAGATAAAGGTCGTCCCCTCGCGAGTAGCGGCCTGTAGCACGGCGATCCCTTTATTCAGTGCGACAAACAGGTTTTGGGAAGCCGGTAATTTAAGCAGTAGTACTGCAAAAAAAAGTTGTAAAAGCAGGCTTTTGACGATGATAGGGAAATAAACTTCCCGACGATTTTCACTGAACAGATAACATAGACCGATTAATGTCATTAGGCCGACAAGACTTTGTGCTAGTAGCATAGAAAGTGTTCGCGTGTTTTCCCCAGCGCGCAAACTTACCACGTGTGGCCCTTCAATTCCTCACCTAAAGGGCGCCGCTATTTAAAGGGCGCCGCTATTTAAAGGGGTCGGAGGGAGTTAAAGAATCCTGGTAGACGAAAAAGGAACCACGCTGATCGGTAAGATAACTCCCTCCGTCCCCTTTAGACTTCTTACGGCCCCTTTAAGTGGGGTTTTGAGGGCCTTTGTAGGACGGCGTGCTGAAAGCGGAGGGGGAACTCTAAAAGTTATCCTTATAGTTTGGCTCTGATAATGTCTTCCAGGCCATCAATAAAGCGTTCATGATCATTTGAACTAGGTACTAATTGAATTTTCTCACCCCCATGGTCTTCAAAAATCCCTTGGTACTCATGGCCTATTTCGATCACGGTCTCTAGACAATCTGCGACAAAAGCCGGGCTGAATGCGAGTAGTTTTTTCGCGCCCTTTCGCCCTTGTTCCTCTACGACCTTGTCAGAAAAAGGAGTAAGCCATTTTTTGTCCAAGCGAGACTGAAAACAGACCGTGTAGTCTTCTTCTTTTAGACCTAACTTGTCAGCAATAAGACGCGTTGTGGCATAGCTTGCTGCCTTGTAGCACATACTGTTAGCGGCGTTAATTTCAGTTTCACAGGGGAAATCACTACAAAGGTCTTCTCCTTCATAGATCTTATCGACGTGTCTTTGGGGTAGTCCATGATACGAAAATAAAATGTGGTCGTAGTCTTTTAAGTTAAAAGCTTTTGAACGCTCAACAATAGAATCTATGTAGCCGGCATTATCCCAGAACTGATTTACGATACTAATCTCCGGGGTCGCCCACCACTTACTCATTATTTTCATGGCCAGCGCAATGGCGGAGCCACTTGATGCACTTGCATATTGTGGAAACAAAGGCAGAATAATTACATGGTCGTAGTGAAGTGCACGGATTTCTTCCATTATCTCGGCCATGGATGGGTTTTGGTAACGCATTGCCATATAGACATCAACATTTGATGATGCAAAACGCGTTTTAAGCTTTTCCTGAACCTTTTTGGTGTGCACTAATAACGGTGACTGGCCCTTTCCCAGTTCCCAGAGCGCTTTATAAATCTTAGCTGATTTTGGTGCCCTAAATGGGACGATAATACCATTCACTAGTAACTTCCTGGCCAGCCACGGTAAATCAATCACTCTGGGATCATTTAGAAACTCGCCTAAGTAGCGCCTAACGTCACTGGTTTTTGGGCTATCGGGCGTGCCTAATTGGATCAGTAGAACGGCTGTCTTTTTCATTTTTTTAAAGCTTTCCTTGTAAGCAAGTAGTTTCGCGCAAAGATATCACAATTGTCTTTTTGAAATGGCTGCGTGCTTTAAGTTCAGCCTCGATTGATGCTCCATGTATATCTTTCCTCCGCGTTCCGAAGTTTGCTCGTTATTACGCTGCAAGCGATAAAAGAGACTAAGCCGGTATCATGTGACCGACGACATAGCGGGTTATGTCCGTAATGAGATACCCGCGGTTCTTGCCCTAAAGACAGTGGTGAAGTTGTGCGCCGTGAGTGTTTTCTCTGATCTTAGTAGGGCAAGCGGGCGTAGTTTTAGTGTAAAAAAGTTCCTGATCACAGAGCCCTGTGCAAGAACTTCTGCTTTGTTCGGGAAGCAATTGAAGGCGCTTGTCTGGAGCTCATTTTCTTAGCACCTATGGTCATTGACACGGGTAACTGCGTTCTTCTAAAGCAGAAGCAGTTGTTGTGAGCCAATAGTTGATGGCCGGCGTATAAATTGATGTTGTACACCAATGAAAATTAAAACATTGTAAATCAGGTCTGACCAGCCAGGCTTAGACCGAAAGAAAGGTTCCGAGGTGGCGGATAATTAATGAATTGGATCGGAGCAAAATGACAAATAATACAGAAACCTTAAACGACGACGAGGCGGGTCTGGTAGGAGAGAGGCAGCGCAAGTTGAAGGCACGTTTGCTGCTCATCACGGGCTGCCTGGGGGTAGTCATGGCCGCACCGTTTTTTCTATGGGTTCCGCTGGGGTTGATAGGGCTGACACCCTCGATGATAGATGTTTTCGGTGTCGTTGGGCTTCGCTTCCCCGCGGCGGTCACGATAGGGGGGCTGTTGCTCGCAGCGGTCGGATTCCACGAAATTTAGAGGGGAATGTCCGGCCCTCTGTCCGGACAAGTGCTAACTATTAGCTAAGGAATTCAGCATGTTCAAATTGTCAGACTTATTTATATTACTTGCGGTCGGAGTGTCTTTCGCAGTCTCAGGATTGCTATGGTTTCAAGGGTTTCAAAATGAGGGATTGTTCACCGCTATCTGGGTGCCATCTATTCTTACTTTCGGGATCTACTTCAAGTTGTCGAGCCTATCTGCCAGGAGAGAACAATCGTGATTGCGGATGATTTGATCCTGTACGCCATCAGTGTTTTTGTCCTAATGGCTATTGGGCTGGGGCTCACGGTGCTGGAATTCCGTTTTGGTGAGCCAAAGCGGCAAGATGAGGCTAACAAGCAAAACGCAAAGCCTGATGCAGGAAGGTAATCCGTCCATTTGGACGACGGCCCTGGGCAAGATACCTAGAAAAATAGCACGATCAGCTAAAATTGGTGGTGTAGGAGGGCGAGCTGGTTAGTTAAGAGTCAATACCAAGTGCTGTAGCAAGAGGTAACCCCCTTCCCCAAATCGCAGCGGCAATCCCCTGACTTAGATGAAGCGTTATCGGTGAGGGGTAGTCAGGGAATGGGGGAAGATAATCACCGCTTCATTAAAGGGCTGTGCGGGCGCTAAAACGCCCAGTAGAAACTCGCGCCGTTTCCCAAGCGACACAAGCGTGGCAGAGACCGTTTAATAGCGGTACGAAGTTTTCCTATCTTGTTAAAATACAGCGAGCCTTTGTGGCTTTGGGCGAAAGGGCAGACGGTGTGCATCGGTTGGGATGGTTTCAGGCTTAGGGCGCCCGGGCTCCAGCAAGGGAAAAGACAGGCCAGAAAGGGGTAATCCCAGGGAGAACTTTTTGGCGCCCGGGGCTGCAGAAATTCTGTAGGACAGATCCTGATAGCGATGGCCTCTGCGTTCTAGTAACCTATATGTAAGGGCTTCCGCAACTAGGTTAGAAACAGAGCGTTATGAACGAAATTATCCAAGACAGGCAAGCGGGTGCTCCATTCGATGAAAAAGAAAACCAGTTTCGGCCGTCTCGCCATAGAGGATTTAAGCTTCTCCGCAAAATACTCGCCTATCATTTGACACTTGGCGCAGTATTGCTTGTGTCGATCACAATGTATCCTGGGGTCATGGATTACCTGCCGGTGGGCGGGGTAAGCGAACTCGCTGGGGAGGCAGATGCCAGTGCAGCCCTAGTCACAGGGGACAAAGATCAAGCTGATGATCACTTGGGCAGCTCGGTTTTTAAGGCGACGAAGAGTTTTGATCGCCTTGGTTATGGTGCAGATTTGGTAATAGTGTTGATCGGGGTCTGGCTGTTGGTGTTGCCAGTCTCTTGGGTTCATAAAGGAATTCACGAGGGTAGTGCCCATGACCGTTCACTTGACGAGACGGTGCTGATACTGCCGGGTATTGTTGCGACCATAGTCATGGTAGTTCAGCATTCCTTGGCCTTGGCTTTCAGTTTAGCTGGAATCGTCGCCGGGGTTCAGTTCAGAAGAGCGTTGCAGGATACCTTCGATGCGTTGTTTATTTTGGTTGCTATCGGCACGGGACTCTCCGCGGGTGTCGGCGCCTTAGAGATTTCGACAGTAATGACGTTGTTCTTTTGCTACTCAACGCTTTACATCTATTTGACGGGAGATGGGCTGGAATCGCACCATGAAGGAAGAAGAAAGGAGTTGAAAGATCAAAAGAAGCAGCAAGGTAAAAAGAAGGCTAGTCAGCGAGAGGAAGATAAGGACGACGACTGATGTTGAGTTGTTGAGTTGCTGTGTTGTTCTTTGACTTATTAAGATTTGGCTCCTGTTGCGTCAAATGAGTCGGACATGAAGGCTCGTGATTATGCATAAAAAAACCGACATTGGCAGTACGCTAGAACCCCTTAAGCTTGCGGGTGAAAGCGCTCAAGTGGCCTTGCCCGCGGGCAATCCAGCGAAATCGTCGAAGCGTAAAATTCATGAAGAATCCTACCCCTACCGTAAGAAGCTCTCGCAACAAAAGTACGAGAAACAGCTGGCGCTTCTTCAAACAGAGTTACTGAAGGCGCAAAATTGGGTCAGAAGCAGCGGGCAACAGATTGTCATTTTGTTCGAAGGAAGAGATGCTGCTGGCAAGGGCGGTGCGATCAAGAGGTTTACAGAACACCTGAATCCACGAGGAGCAAGGGTTGTTGCGCTTGAGAAGCCCACTGACCGGGAACGTGGCGAATGGTATTTTCAACGCTACATCAACAACCTGCCTACGAAGGGAGAGATCGTTCTGTTTGACCGTTCTTGGTACAACCGTGCAGGGGTAGAAAGAGTGATGGGTTTCTGTTCGGAAGACGACTACCTCGAATTCTTGCGTCAAACGCCACAACTCGAACGCATGTTGGTTAATAGTGGTATCCGATTGTATAAATACTGGTTTTCTGTCAGCAGAGAAGAGCAGTTACGGAGGTTTCACGCCAGGAAGTCTGATCCATTGAAGCAGTGGAAGCTCAGTCCAATTGATATCGCTTCCCTTGATAAGTGGGGTGAATACACGGCGGCGAAAGAAGCGACCTTCTTTCATACGGATACAGCAGATGCTCCCTGGACGGTTATCAAATCTGACGATAAAAAGAGGGCGCGGCTAAACTGCGTACGACATTTTTTGTCAAAGCTGTCTTATGACAATAAGGATGAAAGCGTCGCTCTGGCAGCGGACCCACTGCTTGTTGGCAGCGCATCAGAAATCCATGAGGTTGGAGAGCGTGACTTTTCAATGACAGGTAAGGGTCTGTAAACATGCATCAGTTGTTGCTGCTTCGGCACGCGAAGTCGTCTCATAAAGATAAGTCACTCGCTGATTTTGACCGACCATTGGCCAAACGCGGTCGAAGGGATTGCAAGCGGATGGGTAAGTGGTTGAGCCGTGAGGGAATAATGCCAGATGTGGTGATAAGTTCTCCTTCAAAGCGGACACGACAGACGGTTAAACAAGTTTTTAAGCAGGTAGGGAAGATTCCGTCAAACGTCCAATGGGAAGACGAGGTCTATGATGCCAGTGCTAAAACCTTGCTCAGGTTGCTCGCCGAGTTGCCTGAAGAAGCTGAAACTGCCATGTTAGTGGGTCACCATGAAGGCTTGGAGTCATTAATTCTTAGAGCGATTGAATGGTCGGAAATCCCCGCTGTCAGCAAGCTGATCCCTACAGCGGCTATCGCCTGGCTAGAGATAGAGGGGGAATGGTCATCGATAACCCAAAGTACCGTTCGTCTAAAGTCGATTGCTCGACCACGTGAGGTTGGTGGTAAGAAGCTGGAAGACCCTTCCTGAGCCTGTCTCCAGGCGCTGTAGCCGCGGGGAAGAGCAATAGTGTGCAGCATTTGCTGCAGTACCTTTGCTGCAGGACCTGGGCGCTTTGAATCGCATAAAAACCCGTTCGTCATCTTCATGCCCGTGAGGGAGTTAAGTACACTACTACCTAAAGAAGTGTCGCTTAAGTAAACTTGTTATTATTCGTCAACCTCTATTTAGCAAGATTGAAAGAAGGATACATTGTGTCAGAAGCCAAAAAACAAACAAACGGGAAACCAGAATATACTCTCGAGCAGACACGTGCCCGCAGAAAGCGAGACTGCGCTCTGGGCTATCGGCTACTCGCTGTTCAAAAGTGGGGTGACTTGGGTGATGGTCATATCAGTGCGCGTGATCCTGAACGTACTGACTGCTTTTGGATGCTGCGCTATGGTGTTTCGTATCATCAGGCGATGGTATCTGATCTCGTGCTCGTCGGATCCGATGGTCAACTAGTAGAAGGTGATGGTTTCGTTAACATCGCCGGTTACTACATACACCAACCTATCCTTGAAGCACGACCCGATCTGGTCAGTGCGGTCCATGTTCATACGGGTTGGGGAACACCGTTCTCAGCCGAAGGACGGCCAATCGAGCCTATTTCTCAAGAATCCTGTATTTTCTTCGAAGATCATGCGCTTTGGGATGATGAAGAAGTACAAGTTCAAAGTGTTGCTGCCGGACGTCGAATTGCTAGTGCGCTGGGTCGCAACAGAGCGATTATTCTGAGAAATCACGGTTTGTTGACCGCTGGAGACAGTGTTGCCGAAGCGGTAGGTAGCTTCATCCAAATGGAGCGCGTCGCTGAGGTTCATATGAAAGCGCGTAACCCCAAACCGATCTCTGCAGAGGCCGCACGCTTCGCTAAAAAGGATTTGACTCAATTTGGTATTGGGCGATCTGCTTTTGCAAGCATGCTGAGACGCCACATTCCCGACCCTGAAATTGTTAATCAGTAAAGAATGTAGTCCTGTGTCGCGCTGAGCTATAGGGCTTTTAGGTTGGCGCTGACTTATCAGGACGAGTACGCTGTGATAGGCACCGGTACAGCCGCTGGTGCCTTCTTTGAGCTTTTAAGCGACTTCAAAAAGTTCAATTCAGCACTACAGTCCAGCACTACAGTCCAGCACTACAGTCCAGCACTACAGTCCAGGTAGGTTGTTGTAAACTAGCGCGTTTTTCAACCGGTGGAGTTTGGCAATGCCATATGAGTGCATAGAAGTTACAAAGAATAATCACGTCACTAGTGTGTTGCTGAATCGCCCCGACGCGATGAATGCCATCACGCCAGAGATGCACCATGAACTGCAGGCTGCGTTTGATGATTTTGCAGCGGACAGCGATCAGTTTGTTTGTGTTATTCGGGGTGCGGGTGAGCGCGCGTTTTGCGCGGGGAGTGATCTGAAAAACATTGCCGCTGGGGGGTTTAAAGCGTATCCCAAAAGCGGCTATGCTGGATTAATCGAGCGTTTCGACCTTAATAAACCACTCATTGCGGCAGTTGATGGTTTTGCGCTTGGTGGCGGTTTTGAAGTGGCTCTTGCCTGCGACATTATCATTGCAACCAATCGCTCAAGTTTTGGACTACCAGAGCCTTTGGTGGGTGCGGTCGCACTGGGTGGCGGTGTTCACAGGCTGGCTCGACAAATAGGCCTTAAACAAGCGATGGGAATGGTACTCACTGCTGACCGTGTCACGGCAGAAGAAGGCTTTCGGATGGGTTTTATTACTCAGTTGGTGGAAGCGGAGGCCCTTGATGCAGCAGTCATCGACGTCTGCCAGAAAATTTTACGTTGCGCCCCGTTGTCCGTTGCAGCCTCTAAAGAGGCCATGCTAGCAGGCCTTGGTGAACCAGACCTTGCTACTGCGATGCGTGAACAGGAGAACTACCCTGCGTTTTACAAATGGCGTCGAGCTGAAGATACCGTTGAAGGGCCAAAGGCGTTCGCTCAAAAGCGCGCGCCGAACTGGCAAGGGAAGTAATATTTCAAGCGCTTCCTGGTAGAACCCAATGAAGGCGACTCATGGAGCGTTATCTCCTGCTAACGACTGGTGATTCCCCCTGCCGACGATTTGATTGCGCGCTTTAGGGGCTGGTCCTGAAAGAGAGTCAAAAAGGCGTCCGTTGATGTTTCCTTGTTTTATTTCTAAGAATCAATGGTCTGTCGTTCCCCAGGGCTTCGTAATCTATGGGATAGTGGTAAATATCATCCTTTATTCGGCCTTGCGTATCCTGCTTGTATAAAGTTTGATGACAGTCCTATCATGTTGTTCGGTATGGTGAATACCTTTTGACTATTTTCTTTACCTAACGTTAGATCTAACTTTTAACCAAGGGCTAAGCCGCAATGAATTTTGAAACCATTCTTGTTGATGTCGAAGACGGCATCATGACGATAACGATGAACCGCCCAGAACGTTTGAACGCATGGACCCACCAGATGGGTCGTGAAATGGAGGCGGCGCTGAAAGAGGGCAACAGTGACGACAGTGTCGAAGCGTTTGTTGTAACAGGTACAGGCCGTGGGTTTTGTGCTGGCGCTGACGTGAAAGATCTTTTCCAGGCACAGGCAGAATCAGAGGAAGCGAGCCAGGGCTCCAGGGAACCGGGAAACTGGGTTGCTACCGTTAGGAACTCGAAACCGGTGGTCGCCGCGGTAAACGGCGCGGCGATTGGCGTGGGCCTGACCCAGATACTACCAATGGATTACATTATCGCCGCATCCGGCGCCAAGCTGAGTTGTCGGTTTATTAAAATGGGGCTTGTGCCGGAACTGGCAAGTTCGCACTTTTTGGTGACCAGGTGTGGCATGGGGGCTGCCAGCGAGCTCATGCTGTCCGGTAAAACGGTCACTGCCGAAGAGGCAAAAGAGCTTCGGTTGGTAGACAAAGTTGTCGCACCAGAGGAACTGCTGTCACAAGCATCAGCCGTCGCGAAGTCCATGGGTGAGAATCCTCAGTCTGCCCTGGCAATGGTGAAGGGGCTTATCTTCGAGAACATGACAGAAACAGACATCCGTCTGGTACAAAAAAGGGAATTGGATGCTCTGATGAAGTGTTATGAGTCTGCTGAACATAAAGAAGCGATCGCAGCGTTTCTGGAAAAGCGTGATCCTGATTTTAAGGGTGTTCGAGGGACCTAGTTCCCTTTCAAGATGAGTGGATTTCCCTATCGTCTGCTGGATGCAGCTTGCCATCTAAAGCTTAATGAGATCGGCTCTGGCGATATGTTTTACTTTTATACGTTGCTTCGCAGTGATTCAGGGCCTCTTATTCGGTGACTTTATTAAAAAAAATTATGGTATGCATTATGGTAGTCAGTTCATCGGCCCTCGCTGAGCCTATGCGGATAACGGGTATTGACTCTGTCCATGGCAACGTTCGCTGGCAGGTTGTCAACGACACCGTTATGGGGGGGCGTTCAGAGAGCCGCTTCGTTTACGAAAATGGGCTGCTTCAATTTAGTGGTCGACTGAATACGAATGGAGGCGGCTTCGCGTCCTTGCGGAGTAATCGCCAAGACTGGGACTTATCTGAGTTTTCAGTTGTTCGACTTAAGGTGCTTGGCGATGGTCGCCGTTACAGGTTTAGACTCTATGTCGATGGTGATCGGGCGTCTTATCAAAGTGACTTCTCGACGGCGGTTGGGCAATGGCTGGTGGTAGCGTTACCGATTGATGAGTTTTACGCATCATGGCGTGGACGCCGTTTGAGCCGTCCTCCCTTGGCTGCGTCTAAGATCTCGGGTGTGGGCTTGATTCTGGCGGATGGCATTGACGGAACCTTTGACCTAGCGCTGGATTGGATAGAGTTCGGCCATGTTCTCACCGCCCAGCAGCCAGAGTCATCTGAGGAAGGGCCCCAATGAAGCGCATCTTGTTACGGGTGGCCAGCCTGATCGTTTTGTCCAGCCCCGCCAGCTTTGCGTCAGACCTTTCCGACAGCGGCTATCGTGCCGGCAAGCCCGACAGAGAGGGTATTGGCAAGTACTACATGGGTAGGCAAATCTCTCATGTAATGGGCCATTTGGGTGCATCTTGGCTGGAACGTGGGGTCCGCCAGCGCGAAGAGCGCACCGACCTTCTTATCGCTAATCTGCCCTTGGAAGATAGTTCTGTTGTCGCTGACATAGGCGCTGGAACCGGTTTCTTCAGCTTTCCTGTTGCGCGGCGCGTGCCTGCTGGGCGTGTGTTCGCGGTAGACATACAACAGGAAATGCTCGACATCATTGAAAGGCGTAAGGCGAAAGGGGGCGGTAGTAACATTGAGACAGTTCTGGGATCAACCACAAACCCTAATCTGCCGGCAGAAACAGTTGATCTTGCGTTTATTGTTGATGCTTACCACGAGTTTTCCTACCCGCTGGAAATGAGCCAGGCTATATTTTCGGCGCTCAAGCCGGGTGGTAGATTGGTGTTGATTGAATATCGGGGAGAAGATGCCGCCGTACCGATTAAGCGATTACACAAGATGACGCAACAACAAGCGCGCAAAGAGATGGGGGCCGTAGGGTTTCTTTGGGAGGACACCCTTGATTTCTTGCCACAACAGCACTTCATGATTTTTACCAAACCCCAGGACATGCCGGGGCCGCATCACACCGT
>Ga0114998_10000534_pt1 | contig 28141 bp, 17 predicted proteins | sample ArcticOcean_MG_C_5_FD_87044 | JGI IMG/M metagenome (GOLD analysis project Ga0114998, IMG submission 87044) | Marine microbial communities from western Arctic Ocean - ArcticOcean_MG_CB4_138 | ecosystem: Environmental > Aquatic > Marine > Oceanic | place: Arctic Ocean: Canada Basin | collected... | reverse complement strand
TTGTTACCGTGCGGTCTCCAGACCATCATGGACTTTTCGTTGACGACCTTGCCAGTGGAGACGGCGTTGATCTTTTGTAAGCTTTGGACTTGGGCAATGGATTGCATGTTTATTTATTTATATCTGTTTTAAAGTGAGGAAGATCGTTCTTGAAGGTCGCGCGAAGTGTTTACGAAAAACTTTATGTCTTTATTTTTTGCCCTTATTTTTTTCCCGTTTCCCACAAAGTTTTCCCATCTGGGTTTTGGGGGTCTTGGGGCATGCAGCAGTCATTTCAGCAGCAGCGACATCAGTAGTGAGAGACAGTTATTTCAGGCACCTTGCAACATGCACGCCGCAGCATCTGAGTTCCCCATTCCTCTTCTTCCTCTACTGTTGAAGACGATACAGAAAGTAACGCTCAAAGAAGAAGCTCGGATTGATTAAAAATTGAACCGACGATGAGAAATGAGAAATGAGCGAGAAGTAATCAGCGCAGACTATCTTTTTTACTCTCTCGTTCATCATTGATAATTAAGTTGCGAACGAGTACTATAATAAATAGTAAACGACGATGAACGATGGAGCTGATGAAGTTCACATACAGAGTGATAGCGAGTGATGATGGTATGAGTGAGTCAAAAGCATCAACAACGTCACCATTGGTTTTACAAGAACAATCGCCACCATCGTTGACACAGAGAGTCGTCGCGGCTGGCATAGCCGCGTGTGTTTCTGCGTTAGTAACGAACCCATTAGACGTCATAAAGACTCGAATGCAAACAACTCCATATAACATAAATAATATAAGTAGTGGTAGTATGAGTGGTATAAGTAATGGTTCAATATCATCAACAGCAACATCAAGAACAGCAACATCATCAGCGACGACGACGGCGACGTTAAAAACAAAACTCAATAATAATACTTCTTCGTGTCCTCCCAAATGTCCAACAAACGCAATCACTGGTACCGTGAATTGCGTCTCGCAAACGTGTACGACGTACGACGGGAATTTTTATCAAGTTACGAAAAAAATTATAAGAAGAGAGGGTATGGGCGCTTTATGGAGAGGAACGAAGACTGCTTTGATCATGGCTGGCCCTGCCGTCGGAGTCTATTTACCTTGCTACGATTTTATTAGAGACTATTCAGTCGAACAAGGTTTAGTTAGAGATAAAGATATGGCGCCTTTGATAGCGGGTGCTGGCGCGAGAACAATCGCAGTGTTTGCCGTAGCGCCTTTGGAGCTATTGAGAACGAGACAACTGGCGGCTAGTTATGATAGTAGTGGTAGTAGTAATAGTAATAGTAAGAATAAAAGTGATAGTTCTTCAAGTGGTGGTTCAAATATAAATAAATCATCATCTACTACGCACGTCGGGCGGCAGCGGGCGATGATGTTTACTGGCGTATCATCTACGTTAATAAGGGACGTGCCGTTTTCAATGATGTATTGGTATGTCGTTGAAAAGTTACGAACATCGTTTGCTGGAAAGTTTTCGAGCGAAAATCAAAAAATTGATTCTTTAGCGTGCGCGTTTTTCAGCGGGAACGTTGCCGGATCTGTGATTTCGGCTTTAACGACGCCTGGAGATGTTTTGAAGACTCGCATTCAAGTGAATAATACTAACGCAAGCATTGGAATGTATTCAGAGTTGCAAAAGTTGTTGAAATACGAGGGTGCTTCTGCGTTGTTCAAGGGTGTTCTCCCAAGAGCCTTGCGCGGCGGTCCGACGTGCGGCATAGTCCTCGTCGCATACGAGTTAATTAAAAATCTGTGAATTGTTTATAGTAGTTCTTTCTAGTATTAGCATTAGTGCATTATTGTAGTGTAGCATATTGTATATATATATATATATATATATATATATATACCGTATATAAGAAAAGAATTTATTATTTTTATACACTGTATGGTGACAGACTTTTGTCTGTGCCCAGTGGTATGTTGCTTGATCCTTTTTGGACGTCGATTTCTGGCCATGAAAAAATATGAAAAAATATCACAAGCAAAAAAATATCCATATGTTACGTCATTTAAAATAAACGAATGTATTCGCCTCCGAGACATCAACAGCAACAACAAGATCATCAATCGATCATTAACAAACCATCGTTCACTTTAGAATCTGGTTTATCATCCGATGAAATCATTGAAAAGTCCGATAGTTCATCGAAGATCGTTTGGGACGAGTTCGAGTGCGATGAAGATATAAAATCATCATCGCAAGCAGGAGAAGATAACAATAATACTGTTCGTGTTAAAAATGAATATAAAGCACCCGGTGCAGTTTTAAAGATTCTTAATCAATCGAATGAAAACTTAGACATTCTTTGTACATCGGACGATGTCGGTTTAATCATTTGCGTCTCGTCAGATAAGTTAAAGGCGAAAGATGTTTTAGAATTCTATTCACCGATTTCTAAAAGAAATCAACACAATGGTGACGTACAACAAAAAAGCAGGCGTTGGTCGATCGGGAACAATACGGAGATGACGAATAAGGAAAAGACTGATTTATTGAAGAAATTTTTATGCGAAACGGCGAAAGAAAAGGGGTCGTTTTCGTTAGTTCTTTTCGATGCGCATAGTGGCCGCGTATGCGCGGCGAGGACGGCCGCGTCACCGAAATTATATTTTGGTTTCAATTCGAACAAAAAAACGAGCGGTTTGTGCATATCGACCGAAGAGAATTCAATGGAAAACGTGGACTTTTCAATTTTACCATCGGGAAGATTCATTTATGGAAGACAATATGTTAAACCTATGGAGTTTACAGAGTTTTGGAGCACGGCTAGGGCTAACAGAGCTGCGGCGCCGGCGAAGCAAAGCTCGCCGAATACTACTACTCCGGCTTCCAACAACAATAACGCGCAGCGTTTGTCAGGCGATTCGGATAATTCAACAATCTCAAAGGAGGATAAAATCTTCACGCCAGAGAACAGGGGGGATTACATGAAGGCAATAAGGTATGCACCGACTGGATCTAGAGGTGATATCCGAGCCGTTTGGACCGCTGGGCGAGGTACATCAGCTGATATCAATAAGGAAGAGGCGAAAAAAATTGCTTTGGAGGTTTCGCGAATTTCTGAAATGTCGAGCGCGTTGAAAAAAGACTTGATTGATCATAAGAACGGTAATGAAACTAATTTGACGAGAACAAGATTGGCAGAGGAAAGAGATTTAAACGATACTACTACGCATGGACCGCCGTTGAAGAAAATTTCAATCGACAGAGCGTACAGACCTCCTTCGATGCGAAAACAAGAAATAGAGAATAAAGAAATTAAACTTCAAGAGAGACAATTGGCGGAAAGTCTTGGTTATTCTTTAACACATGCGTTAATGAGAATGAGTGAAGACCGTTTGTCAGGAGAGACTATGAAAAGTTTAACCGAGTTCCACGCCGCCATTGCGAGCAAAAATAAGGAAAGAAAAGTACAAGAGATGAGTTCCTTTTTCACGTCGACGGCTAAAATTCCTTCTTCAGCGGCTACGGCTGCTGAGGGAGACAAATAAACAAATAAATATTGTATAATTGTTTAGGCAGGCTTATTACAAGTGTATGTGTGTTGTAATTTTATTCTTTGCGCGTATTTTATATTTTAAAAAAACACCTTCTTCTTATGCTTTCTACATATTGGACCTCTAAAGTCTTCGGTGTATTCTCTGAGCATTCTCAAAAACTCACTCGAGGCCGGCGCAAGTGATTTAGGCATTAAATCACGATCTCTTTCGCAAAGCTCTCCAACGTAGAAATGCTTCAGGTATAAGAAGCTCTCTTTCGAACTATGATATAGCTCAAAATGTACAGTCGCGTCTTTGTTCAAACTTTGTGCTGGGATGATAAGATCGCCTCCAGGATGTTCAGGCAACCATACTTTCACATCTAAAACCATGTAATCAATGACTATCAATACAGCCGCTTCTTCTGTATTCTTTTTCACGATTTCTTCCCACCTCCATTCACGCAAACGAGATAAGTACGACCCCAAACGGAGCTCACAAAAATCTTGCAGCGGTTTACATTGTAATTTTTTAGCAGCGACAGAAAGCTGTTCACTAACGCGAATGTCGTATTGCGGTGGTTCTTCTTCGTCTCTTAAAGCGTGCATGAACAACAAACATCTATCAAACGTGACTGTATCAATATCGACAGAGCAAGAGACGCTCGATTCATTTGCAGAACTTCTAATGTATTTCGTCAACGCAACGCATGGTCTTAAAACGTTAAAATGCACGGGAAAGATTTCGCCGTCGTTCGTTAGTACATTGCAAAAGTTTACTCCATACAATTCGTCTTCACTCGGAGGCTTCTTTGCGTTCTTAATTTCAAGATACTTTGCATCTCGCAAAGCCGAGGTAACATATATAGTCGTTTCAACATCGAAAATTCCTCGAAAACAATGATATTTTGGCACGCGATCTATTCTATTTTCGATTGTTAGCGTATTCGTTTCCACGATTCGAATTTTCATATTTTGAATCTCAAACACTTCTCCAACCGAGACGAACCGATTCACAAATCTTCTTTCTACTTCTTTTTCTATTTCTATCGCGTCTATTTCTATACTACTCGCAGTATCGTCTATAACATTGTTCAACCAATCGAGCGGTCGTACCTCTATTAATAAATCAAGTAATCGATACGACTCTTTCCTTTCGTTTTCATTGGAAAAAATATATGGGATGAACGAATGTATAATATCTTCTCCAACACGTGCATTAACTCTTACATCTCGGAAAATTGCAACTTCGTAATCATTCAATTCTATGACTTTGTTATTATTGTTATTATCCGACAACGACGAAGTCGACGATGCGTTGAAATCTGCTACATCTATCCCTCTCAAGATTACATCCGATTTCTTCTCGAGCGTAAACCAACAAAAATTTTCCTTACCGCCGCTACTTAAAAGATTGAAAGCTATTGACGATAATACGCAATCGTACGTTTCGTTTACCGTAGTAGTAGTGTTCATTACTTTTTTCTCCAAAGCGACAACTTTTAAGTTTATTGCCCCAAAATCCTCTTCCTTCAATGTCTTTTTATTAACATACGTTTTCCCATGATCATCGTCGGTTGAAATTACTGCGTTACCGGTGAACGAAAGCGCTCCTCTAGCGGCCTTAAAGTTGACCATACTAAGTATATAAAAACAAGCTAACGACTTTGACGAGAAATATCAAACACGAACTTATTATTATTATTATTCTTATCACTATCACTACCTCCTTTGATTATATCAAGTAAAGGTTCCACGCAAAACGTATTAAACTCTTCCTCAATAGACTCCAACTCTTGTAAAGTTCTTAAAACTTTCTTACTTTCTTGCTGTTTCGAGTTCCTTTTCGTTCGTTTCTGTTCCAAGTCGTAATATCTAATTAAGTTCTTCAACACAGAATATTCTATTGATTGCTTCTCTGCGTTCGCTCTCGCTATGAATGTCCAAATCGAAATCGTTCTCGCTATCGCTCGTTCTTTTTCCTCTCCTTTATTATTATTTATAGTACTATCGCGTGTCTCACGGAATCGCTCTCGAAGGTTATTCGCGAGTAATAAGCGTATTCTCAAGGAGACGTTGTTTTTGTTATTATTATTATTATTATTATTATTATTATTATTATTATTATTAGTAGTAGTAGTAGTAGTAGTGTTCCCAGCGCACTGTCTCAGAATCTCTCTGTATACAGACCTCGCAATAGAGTCGCACGATGCTTGAGTATTCGTATTCCTAGCAGTAGTTTCTCGTTCTCGTTCGTTAGAAGAAGGAGAAGAAGAAGAAGAAGATGGTGATGATGGTGACGACGACGACGACGACGAGGTTGACTTTGTACTACTATGAAACAGTACGTTCCTGGTAATATCAGTGATCTTCTCCTTCCTCTTCTTCGTTGTTCTAGGTGCTAATATTAGTAATATGCGTTGCATATATTATTCTTATTGTTATTATTACTATTATTTACAGAAACACGAAGCGCACGTTTTGACGCCTTATTTGGAGTTCAATACTTGCTTAAGCGGTGTAAGCCGTTGCAGCGTTGCTGCTGCTGCTGCTGCTGCTGCTGCTGATGCTGACAGCATCGATTGATTTTTTCTTCTCGTTGGGGGCTGGGAAAGAACAGAATATAGAAAAATAGACCTCTGTTTTTGTAATGAGAAAATTTACATATTTATCATCAGCTTCTTGATGTCCTCTGCTAGACGCTAGAAAACAAGTGACAGCAGCAGAGAATATTAGTACGTAGTCAACACCCAAAAAAAACTGTTTGTGCCTGCTGCTGTGCCTAAATAATTCCCATTTTTACACGCGAATTATGAACTCCATAATTCTTGATAAATAAGGAGACCGAAAGTGAGTGAGTGAGAGCGTGTGTGCGCGCGTGTGTGTGAGAGAGAGATGGCTAAGAAGAGGGAAGATTCATCAGTGTCCACTGCTAAGACTACTGATTCAGATTTGAAGAAGAAGAAGAAGAAGAAGAAGGAAGGAGGAGGAGGAGGATGTTTCGGTAACAGGAAGACGAAGAAAATAATAATTGCCCAAAAAGAACAAGAACAACGACAACAGAGTACACCAACTACGGATGAGGTCGAATATGAAACTGTGAGCGAAAAGTATTCAATAACGAAAGATGAAGCAAATTCAACGCTGACTAGTAAACCAGAGTCACCTGCTGCTAAAGAAAAGGAAGAAGAAGGAGGACAACAAGGAGAGACTGAAAGCGACGATGAAGATGATGATGATGATGATGATGATGGAGTACACTCAAATGGATGGATTAGATATCTCGACGAAGAGTCTGGCATGTTCTATTACGCGAGAGAGGATGGAACCGGTGAGACGCAATGGACGAAACCTCGAGAGTTTGTCATACCGCACGATGAAGAACGAGAAGAAGAAGAGAACAAAGAAAAGCTCACGCGCGAACTAAAGGAAAAGGAGAAAATTTTGCAAACGAAAGAGTTGGAAAAGATAAAAAAGGAAATGGACAAGAGGTTCAAAGAAGATGAGAAGAAACGCTTGAAAAAGCTCGAGCAAGAGCAGAAATTGCGTAAGCAAGAAGAGGAAAAATTGAAACAAGAGCTCTTAAAGCAAGAGAAATTAAGGGAGAAAGATTTGCAGAGACGTAAATTGGAGGATGAAGAATTATTGAGGGAAAAAATGCTTCAAGCGAAGCTCGCCGCCAAAGCGAAAGAACAAGAAGAAGAACGAAAACGAAAAGAACAAACGCAACATTCGATGAAGCAGAAAAAAGCCGAAGAAGAGAATGCTATAGCGCAAGCGACGTATAGGAAACGAATCGAAGAACAAAAAGCTCAAGAACGCCAAAGAATAGAACAAAATAAACTCAATCGAGCGGCTCTTGAGAGCATACGCAGACAAGAAGAAGAAGAAGCCGTGCTCGTTCAAAAGAACAACCGAAAATACGAGGAAACTGCTACGCGTACGACTACGAGAAGTAGAATGGCTGCAAATGCCAGCAGCAAAGAGAAGAACTACAACTCGAACACAAACAACTACAAGAATGGCGAAAAAAAGCTTGAAACCACTGAAACGATGTTGCGGAGGCACTTGGATAGAATATTTTTGGTCTTTGATAAGGATAGTGACGAAGAATCAGAATCTGGCAATTGATTGATAAACATTTGTACAATTATTATTACTACTATTAAGCGAGCGCGCTATAAAATTTCACCAAAATATCTCTCGCGCGCGCTCTATTTATTGCTATCTGTCTGCACTCTCTCTTTATTTTGGAAGGTTCTCGGTTGCCCATTTCGGCGAGTAAGTAACATCGATCAAATCAATTTTAGCTGCTAGAATGAAATCAAACTTAGACAACGCGTTAATAGCATGCGTAGTCAAAATAACACTCACATCACGGTAGTTAGATAACGTAAAATCTGGATGATGTTGCTCTTCTTCGGCTATTTCGGACATTTTATTCAAGAATTCAATAGCCGATTGCCAATTCTTACAAGTGAACGATCGTTTAATGGACGTAGTAGTAGATTTGTTATCATCGTTCTTCTTCTTGCATATTCGCCAAAGAGGGAAATCATTAATTAATTTATCTATTTCATCTTCACTCAATTGAACAGTGTCTTTAGAACAACCACCTAATAACTTACAACTCATGTTTGCATATTCATTATTTATACTGTTATTACTCATTTTCGTAAACTTGTTTTTGAGTTGTATTATTTTGTTGTTTCGTCGTGATGTTGTACGAATAAGTAGTAGACGCGTGGAACAAGAACGACTTCTTCTAATAATGAGCATATGAAGTAATGAAGTATGCCAAGCACATGCATGCTGCTCAAATGTATTGTATGACAAAATTCCTTTAATATAAGTCTATAAGTCTATCGGTCTATGATGAACTAGTATTGAACTAGTATTGAACTTTTTGGGTAATAATTCCATCGATTATTTCTTCATCATTAATCTCATTCTTGCTACTTTCTAATTCTTTGATAATTCTTTGATAAGCACTTGCGCGGTGACATTCGCGTTTCTCGGTGATCATAGTCGCGCTCATTCTCGACTTCAGGCTAAAAGTAACACAACACTTCAAATCGTTATCATCATCATGGACTTTATTTAAAATATCCTCTCTCATTAATTTAAACTTTTTAGAGCAAAACAGATTATGATTCTCCGTATATTTCGTTTCACCGTCTTCAACGTTTATCCAATTAGGAATGCTTACGTTATAAACATCTTCCAACCATGGAATTGGAACGACGTTCGTTCCGGCGACGACAAAATATTGCGAGACTATTTCAATTGTAAGAAACCATTTCCGTGACGACGATGATGTATTCACCGTCGTAGTCGTTGCGTTGTAAAGAACCTTGAAAGCGTCTTTCCGAACGTATTCGGGAATTTTCAACTCTAAATGTTTCGCAAGCAGAAGCATAACGACGTCGGTCTTTGCGTGTATTACTAAATCAGCGAATTGGTCTTTCTCGGTCTTTTGTAGATTAACTATTACCAATTTCCCGTCAGCGGCGTCATCATTAGAACTAGCAGTAGTTTTCTTCCGCTTCTTTGTATTTACACTTTTCTTCTTTTTCTTCTTAATCATATAGCGATCATCTGGTAAAGTCAACAAAGGTAAATCTCCGCTCGGAATGATTTGCAAAGATGAACCTAAAACGAGCGCCAAGTTCGATTTTTTAGCATCTCTTTCGGCTCTTGAAAGTTCTAATTCTGGTAATGCGTCGTCCCAATCTAATACTTGGTCGCGTAATTTTCCACTACTACGACTACAATTCGAACAATTTCTCCCAGTATATTTAAAACCAACAGATTCCATCTCAAAATCTCTGAAGAACTCTGTTTCACATCGTTCGCATCGTTCCGCAAAGCAGTTCCCATGTAACTCTCCGCACTCTTCTCTTGGATACCCTGATCGATAATGTAAACCGTCTACGTTACAAGATACTAAATATCTAACATATCCAGCTTTCTGAAGAGCTACTAATACCATATGAGTCGCAGTAGGAGCTGCTAGCGGAAAAGGAACAGACGATGTCGGTAACGGCTTACCTTGTTTCTGTAACGTCCAAATCCCATTTGGTCCTCTGAAATCGGGGATACCGGAGGACGTGCTAATACCGGCACCAGTGTGCACGATGATCCCACATCTTTTTTCTTCGTCTTTACACTGTTTGGTATTTTTTTTTCTCCTCGTCGGCCTCTTCTTCTTCTTCTTCTTCTCATCATCATCATCATCATCTTCTGCTTTAACTTTAACTTTATCATCTTTATTATTATTATTATCATCGTTATTATCATTGAATATCGTTCCACTTCTCTCGATCAGTAAAGCCAACTTCATCGAGAGCTTAACGACTTGTTCATCAGATTCGAACAGCTCTCGTTCTCCTAACGTTCCGCCTACGTCGTCTTTCCATGCCAATCGTTCTGCGTACCCTAAGGAGGACATTATTATTATCTTCTCATGAAGTATGCGCGAGGAGAGGAGGCGTTGTCATCATAAATAAAAGGGCTTCTATATATCTTTGTGCTCCTTCTTCTTCTGTTCTTTGACGTCGTTGGACTATAGTGCTGCGCGGGGACAACGTTCCTCTGAGCGTAATAATAAGCGAATGCGTCCAATCAGTAAACTGTAACGGCAAAGGAAATTATTTCGATATTTTTGATTTGACATCTGTTTGATAAAAAGATGGGGAAGATCTTCAGCACAAAAGCGCGCGCTTCATAAAATTTATCACACATATTTAAAGAGTTATTACACAGTACATACCCGGTACATCTCCACCCTCTCTCTCTTAATCTCTCTCTGTTTTAGTGTTTTAGTGTTACTGTTACATATATTATTATATATATATATAATAATAATAGTTTATTTATTCTCGCGAGAGCAAAAATTGGTTTGACTCTTCTCAACGAACACATTTTCAAAGGAAGAAGAAGAAGAAGAAGAAGAAGAAGAAGAAGAAGAAGAAGAAGTTTTTATATTAATTAATTGGGCGATCTATAACAAATAATAATAAAATTATTATTATCATTTATATTAATAGTAATAATGGCGTGGACTGATGAGGAGGATGATCAATTAAGACAATTAGTGAAAGAGTATGGACCGAAGAAATGGGTATTCGTAGCCTCGAAAATGGAGAACAAGGGAGGGAAGCAATGTAGGAGAAGATGGCAAAATTATTTGAACTGCGATAATAATAAACAAGGGGGGTGGTCACTGGAGGAAGATGATATTTTAATGAGAGAACATAAAATAGTTGGTAATAAATGGACCGAGATCGCGAAAGCTGTTGGGGGGAGAACGGATAACGCTGTGAAGAACAGATACGCGGCGTTGATTGCGAAACAAACCGGGGCCGTATCCGGGTCAGTGAAAAAGAAGAAACCACCATCATCTAATGCAGACAATACACCGTCGACTAATAAAACTACTGCTCATCATCATCATCATCATACTACTACTACTCAAACGGCGGCAAAAAAATTAGTTTCAGGACAAGAAAAGAAAACACCAGCTAAAACACCAGCTAAAACACCGGCTAAAATACCAGCTAAAACACCAGCTAAAACACCAGCTAAAATACCAGCTAAAACACCAGCTAAAATACCAGCTAAAACATCAGCTTCGGTGAACAAAAAGGGAGGAAATATGACGACGACGACGACGACTCAAACGCAGGCGCAGACGACTAAAGCGAAACAGACGAATTTATTGGCAAAAGCTGCCGCGGCGCACATGTCGAACATGAAGGCGCCAGGGGTTGGAAAAATGAGAATAGATACAGGTTTAGGAGGAAACGGAAAAGGTGGACACCTTTCTGGGTTATCGCCATTCAAAGGGTCCGATAGTTGGGTGAAACCGAATCATTTGTCGTCATTGAAAGTGCCGCAAAGTAGCAGACTGGTAAACGGAACGAACTCAACTATTTTAGATTTCTCTCCTTTAGTGAACACTCCAAATTTTAACTTGCTCACTGGGGCAGAGTTAGAATTGTTGAAAGAATTGAACGCGTCGTTTTCGCCAACGGCTTCTGAGGCCGCGTTCGGGTTCAACACTTTGACATCCGATAGAAATTTAACCTATGGGTTACCTAATATCGCTCCAGAAAGTCCTGTTTTGGATATGCATCAAGTTTTGAAGTGGATCATCGCAGTTACGCCGAGAGGTGATGACCCTGGTTCCAAAGCGACACCGTTTGCGGCAATGGCACCTCCACCGTTGAGCTCAAAACAGGCGGAATTTTTAAAATCTAGCCTGGAAGAGCGATTGAAAACTGTACACGACACGCCGACTGGTGATTTGCCGCCAAACATTCCGACGTTTTCAAAGGAAGAGTTGAACACGTTGTTATCGGCTTTAGGAGAAACACCGCGGACTGGCAAAGGTGGGAATTCGGCGATGTTGTCACGTTTAAGGAATCCTTTTGGGAGAGCAACAGAAAGGTAGTTAAACTTCTTCTTTCCGATTCGATTGATAGCACTCAAAGCAACAGTTTGCGCAAAAGTAATAAAGTTGTGAAAGCTTTATAAATAAAGAATATAGCCCCGCGAATTGTACAAGTACAAGTACAAGTACCTAATGTAATAAAACATATATCACACTTTGAATATATATCACACTTTGAATATATCACACTTTGAATATATAACAACAACAAAAATGACAAATACCGGACATATATATTGCACCCAAAGCTATTTTTTAATAATATTCAGTAACTCCTCCTCTCAATTATTCCGTAGCCGCTTCGTTGGCATCAATTTTTGATAAATCGAGCTGCTTACCGGTTACTCTTCTATACATGTCTAACACGTCTCTAACGGTCGATTCAAAATGCGTCGTCGCATCATAACCTCGACTAATAATTGCCTTTTCTTTTATCCCATCCGTCGTCGGCGCCATGATTGGGCAAATATTTATAAATTTCTCGTCGATGTGCCCTAATAAGGATAATCCAGATTGAAGCTCTTGTTCGGGGTTAGCAGTTTCTACGTTCGTGCTCACGAACGCAACATATCTTCCTTTTGAACATACGTTGTGCATGTACGAGCATCCAAAGACGTAGACGTCGTTCTTTCTGCCGACTTGCGAAGCCGGAATGATGATCTGCACCGAGTGCGCGTTATCCACGTTATCGATCGGGTGCGAAAGAAAACATAACGCTCTCGCGACTGAGCCAACTTGTACGGTAAGTTTCGGAAAGTAAGACGGATCGCCAATAATCGCATGCTTCGCTTTGGCCGTGATAACGTTTGATTTCTTCCCTTCCGTCTCGGCTTGCTCTTCATTAGCACCACCGACAACAACTTTATTAGTATTATTATTATTCGTTGTTTCTTCCTCCATCGTCGCGCTGACTCCAATTGCTTCTCCAGTTATTTCATCCCAAATCACTTTAGCGTCTGGTTTATTCAACATATACGTGCCTCCATATACGGCTGATAATCTCGCGAATCCTTGCGGGAGTTCGCCTAAGCCGTACATTGGGTAAATATACGGACTCCCCGTATTAAACCTGGCTAAAGATTCTTCGTATAATTTCACAGCCTTGACCATATGAATAGCAGGGAAATCCATATATCGTTCATCGGTATATAAAGCTAAAGCGTGACCAATGAACTCAATAGTGTCTTCGGCTAAACCGTACTCCTTATATAACTGCCTCGACGTCATCGTCTTCAAATCGTACCCTTTATGCGTCTCGACTACATCTTCCTCGTACGTTTGTACGTAAACGAAGAAACTTCTCGCGCGTAACTTTTCAAACATACCCATCAAAGGCGATTTCAACGCATCTTTATCAGTCGCGGGTACTTTATATAACTTCCCTTGCTTGAACACGTACGACCCTTCCGATGCCTTGAACTGTACGTAGTTATGCACACCGGTCAAGACTAAGATTTTCACGAGTAGGCCGTTGCCCATCATCATTTTTGGTACTAAATCAATAGACCAGTCCTGCCATCTCCCATATTTCTCTTTCATTTGTTCATCCGTTAATTTTATATCATTATTACTATCATTTATAGTAGTATGCGTATTTTTATTGTGATTAAATTTCTCAAACAACTGCTTCAAGTTCAACGAAGCAGTTTGTGCTCCGTAATAATCGTTCCGATCGATGTGGAGAATTTTATAGCCTTCTTTTGATAAAATCCCTGCTAATAGGCACTCCTTTAAGCCAGTGCCGAGGAAGATCGCGTCGTACTCTTCGTCCATTTTCTTGTTCTTTTTCTTATTATTTCTATTTTATGATTAATTATTCGCACTTATTTAGTTTTGTAAAACTACTATTACGTCTTTGACCGTTCGATGACTTGATGCTGTTGTGGTTATTGCTCTACTGTGCCGTTTGTGCTGTTGGGATCCCTTGTCAGGGTTTAAAACCCTAAACCCTTGACTGCTTGTGATCATGACTGATCAGGAAATATTTTTCGTTCTTCTTCTTCTTCTTCTTCTTCTGCTGCTGTAGTTCTCTATGCGTAGTTCTTGCTCTGCGCCTGTGATGTATTTTTAAGAACACGCAGTAGTAGTACTATTCATCACAGTAGTACTATTCATCGCTCGCGCGCGTCGTTCGTTTTAAATTCGTTCAATCATTCGTGCGATGATGGTCCAATCTTATTATTTACGCTTAGTCAGTATTATTAGTATTATCGCTTGGTCACGTTCGCCAATAACGTTTTTGACAAAAGTCGCAGCGGATTTACATAAGAACGACGTGATACAGACGTCCAGACGACAGGAGTATGAATTAATGAAACAACGAACGAAATGGTTCGACGTGCTCGAGAAGGATTGTCCGAAATTCATGCGCAAGAGGTATGCCCAAGTCGTACTCGAGAGACCTCTTGGATTCGTCAGTCAAAGTCGTCGCAGTGTTGACGGTGATAAAAAGTATAAAATACAGTTTTCGTTCGATAACGAGCGACATCATACGCAATGGATCGATATCGATATCAATACTAATACTAATACTGATGGTAATAACAACAACAATTATAACAGTGTTCAAGTGATTAAATTTTTGTTCACGCATAGCGTAGGGCATATCATGAAAGTTCAAACAGAGACGTATTCGATGAAAGAAAAAGTAGTTGGAAACAACCAACGCAGTCAAAATCAACGCTCGTCTAATAATAAAACGAGCAGTGCGGGTAGTAATAACTATGAACAACAACAAGAACAATGGCCGAAGCGCGTATTGTTAAAATATGAATTCGAAGAAACTAGCGCAGTAGATGTTAATTTAGGCATAGCTGTGATGTTAGCGTTTTGTTTATTCGCGTTTGTTTTTAGCGTGAGTAATATCAAGTTAGAGTCTAATAGTGATAACAGTAATATCGACGACGACGACGACGATGGCGAAAAAGATAGATACAAAATGAATAGGTTCGCTGACGAGGCAAACGTAGTTAATAACGATTTAATAATAGTTAATAGAAGGGCAAAGCGCGCCGCGGATTTTATTTAACGTATAATATATACTGGTAACAATATTTATACGTACATAATTTAAACAACTTACTCCTGACAGCCCTGTAAGAACCATCAGTAATAATAACTTTAACTACCGAACTAACTACTCCACCTGTTGTTCTACTCCTACATCGTCCGACTTTTTATCCACACCCATCACTGCTAAAACGTCATCGGCCATGTTAGAAAATTCATTCATCAATCTCTTATGTCTTCTATAAAACGCGCTGCCACCGACTTTTCTTAGGTCAAATCTATCGTGTAACGTGTCGACAACTTTGTCCCAAAATCTCGACGCGATGTTTTTTCTTCTCATCGACTTCATGCGAACGAAACCTCTTCCTTCTTGTAAAGCGTCTGGTTTCATCTTCTCCGCGGGGTAATTTTCGGGAACGTTCTTTTCCTTCCACCAAGTAAGAAACTGTCTCAAAACGGTTAAAGCGACTGTGTCGGAAGGATCTTGTCTCACGTGCGGATCTTCTGCAGTGCCTTTAACCGTAGTTTTTGCCGTTAACGGTGATAAATTGCCTAAAAAGAGTAAGTGCGTATCGACTCTTCTCGCGATGATGCCTTGCGTTGGATCATTAAACCCAGGGCATATTAAAGGAGATTGCCCTTTCTCGCTTTCTGTGCACTTACCGAGGAAAAACTTGGAATATAAAACTAAAACACGATCATCGCGAACGTTATCGCCTTGGCCTAATGGTAAAATCGTCGGATAATGAATTCTAACATCTGGTTGAACTAAATCATCGAAAGCTGCAACGGTTGTCCAATCTTCACCACCGTTCGCGCTCAACGCAAAGTGTAAGTGCGTACGACATAACTTACACGGATGTTCTTTACTCCCAATATGCTCCCATCTACGGTGGTTGTTAAATGCCATTGCCAGGTGTCCGGTTGGATATAAAGATGTCATATCCAATTTCGTGTTCACATTTGGTAAATTTCCAGGCGATGGCGTTGCTTCTGACCACGTGTTGCCGAAATCAAACGACATTGATCTAAACACACAGCCGCAATCTGTTCTGAATAACATCGTCAGAGCTTGCTGTGGCTCGTCTGATCCATTAGGTAACGCAGTAATTTCAGCTATAGCTCCTTCGAGCAAACTTGTTTTCGGATGTCTTATATCTCCTTTCTTTTGCCACGTTTTTCCGCTATCGGATGAAATCAATACTCCAGAAATGGTCTCTCGGTCTGGAGGACATTGTCCTTCTGCGTACGTTCTCGTAACGCACGCAGAATTACCCCCACCATTGACATTACTATCATCGCCATCATCGCTATTTCCTCCCCCCACAGAAGCAGAATCGTTTGGATTTGCCGAATCCGAGCTCTCGTATTTAAAGTTATACTCTTGCCAATACGGTAAGATCAAATCACCGTTCGATGCTTTGATTGGTTTATTCGCTATTAAATACGGCATCTCTCCTTGTTTTTGTTCATAAACCATCTTCGGCTTAGTCCACATGTCTTCATTTATTTTACCGGCGAACATATCGTTGTTTTCTATCGTGATCATTTTGATATGTCCTCCCGGGTCAGACCTCGGTACTGGTTTTGCATTATGTTTAATGCAAAGCTCTGAAGCTGCGTAGAACAGCATTAACTTTTTCTGTTTATTATCGTAATGCAGTACTGGCGCCCATACTGCTCTACCTTCGTTCCCAACTGGCGCTCTTTTAGACCTGGTCCATGTCTTACCTCCGTCTTTACTGACGGAATATAAAATGACCTGATCTGGCAATCCTTCGACGGCAAATTTTGTTTTCATATCTTCAGTTTGTAACGAAGGTGCGGCTTGAAACGCGGCTATGACAACATCGTTCGGTAGCGCTGCTGCGGTAACCATGTGCGCGTACCGATACGTCTCGTTGAACGAAAAAACTTTAACAGCTTTCCCAAATTTCACCGCAGGCGCTTCGTTCAACTCGCCATCAAAATCGAAAACAGGTTTCTGCCTTAACGAGTTACATACTGGTAAAACGTTCGAAACGCCTGAATAATACGTTCTCGCACCGTCTAATAAAGCTTGACATTTAGCCGACTTTTTTACTACTACGCTATTACTATTATTGCTTATCATTGTTCGTTCTTCTTGTTCTTTATGGTCGTCTATCGACGACTTGGCGCCGTGAACGATCTTATGCGTCGTTATAGCAGCCGCCTTTCCAATCAAAGCGTGTTTCTTAGAGTCTGACGTGAATCCTTCATCTGCATGATTATCAATATCATCATTATCATCGGCGTCCATTTTAGTCACCGCTTTTTGCAAATCGACTTCGTGCAAGTCTTCGCTGTGAAAGTTAAAAGCAGCAGATGATGATTTCATGAACTTTCTGCTACTGTTCCTTTTATTGCTACTACTGCTACTGCTACCTCCTCTAATCGATGGTCTTTTGTATAATAAAATGATAATCACTGAAAACATTATCATGAACGCTGTTATGATCATTTTACTTTTTCTCGTCAAGTTTGATAATATTCTTATTTGTTGTTCTGATTTCAAACCACTTTTCGAAGTTTTCGATCGTATCGCGTTACTCGCGTTCTTTTGATTATTATTATTATTTGAGGCCCAGTTTCTTCCCCTGGTGAGAGATATGTCGTTGTTGTTGTTATTCGCATTGTTCGTGCGATTTCGCGCGTTCCCATCGCCCCACGCCATACTATGCGTACTTGCTTTACAAAGTATCACTCCAGACCATTCGTTTCAATAATGAGAATAAACTCTCTTCATCAGCAGCAGCAAGCAGAAACTGATGATAAATCAGGAACCTCGTCACGAAAATAATAATAATAATAATAAGGAGAAAAATTCAAAAAGGTAAAGAGTAATAGCGTATCCAATCAATTAAAAGTTAAATATTAAACCAGTTTCGCGTTCGCATACGTCCCATACTAATCTCGATTGTTCCGACGTTTTCGCTTCTTCTGCGATTTTTCTATTCACGTAATACGCACCGTTATACTTTTCATCATCGCTCGCGAATTTATCATTCGTTGCTAACTCGAACTGATCGTTCGCATCGTATATTTGCATACCGCACGGTCCCCACCCACTTAATAACATTTTTGTGTTAACGGTCCCAGGGTCTAACGTAAAAATTTTCCTCATCCTATTTTTATTCGTTCCTTTTTTCATTCTTAGAAACATCTCGAACGATAAATTCTTCACGCATCGTTTCGAATGCGAATAACTGACATGATTGGACCAATTTTTATTAAATGATAAATCTTCCAAGTTCACTGTTGATGTTTGCGATATGCTCGCCACGTTTAAGATCCTCGCTTCTTCGCTTAACATAGTATTATCAGAATCGTTCCATAACAAACAGTTCAACGCGTATAGTGCTAAGACGTTCGTTTGAAACGTCAACTCAACATTTTTGCTATTTAAAGAGCGTTCTTGTAAGAACACGCCGGCGTTCTGTACGACTACGTCTATCGATCTCCCTCTTAAATCATTCTTAATTTCTCTATATAACTTTTCGACTTCTTTGAGTTCTGAAAAATCAGCCCTATATGCTCCAATGACTTTTCCTAATAAATCAGTATCAGCAGAACGTGATGACGAGGATATTCCCACGAGCTCTTTCGTCGTTGAGTCTATTCTAGCCTGCGTTCTCCCATGTATTATGACATCATAGCCACTTAATAGTAACCTTCGAGCGGTGTGTTTCCCAATACCATCCGTTGTTCCAGTCACTAAAGCTAATTTATTCACACATTTTTTTTTATTGTGATTATTACTATTATTATTGTTATTCATACTCATGAGACGAGTACTACTACTACTACTACTACTACTACTACTACTACTACTCACTAGAAACATATCTTACTCGTCGTCGTAATAATGATAATGATAATGATAATGATAATTAATTCGCCAAGAAATAGCGGTCTCGTAGCGCGGTCTTCTTATTTAATATCTTGACCAAATTATGTAAACTTCGCCAAATCAATAAGCTGCAGCAGCTGCTGCTGCTGTCACTGATGCTGACGGCTGATGAGGGTCCAATCAGCTGCTGATGACTGCACAAAAAGAACAAAAACTTTTTATGTACCAGCATACTATCATCAGTGGAGATGTTTGAGAACGCGAAATCTGCTATTGAGTACTTAAGAGCGAACGAAACTGGTACGCGCAGCGTTTTATTCATAACACGTTCTCTCCCTCTCTGTCTCTCTCCATTTATTACGCGCGTGGTGTTTTACTGTACGTTTTCAAATTTTATGTACTCACTAATTCTCGTTGAGACTATGTTCACGTATGTTCATGTTTACGAAGTGACTTATTCTCACTCACTCACTCACTCACTCACTCACTCACTCACGTGTACATGTATCAACATATCAATATGAATAATATTATACATTATCTTAATTAATAATATACATCAACAATAAAGGAACTGATATTTTCTTAAGAGCGAAGATCGAACCAATTAATACAGGCTTAACTTTCTTGGACCAACAGAACTCTTTGAAACATTCACAAATAATCGAATGTTGCGGATTAGGGGGGTCGGGAAAGACCGAGATGTTAATACAAATCGCAGTCGGTACGATATTGCCTAAGAAGTTACACGACATACCATTTAATGGCTCAGAACAAGCGTGCGTTTTATTAGATTTAGATGGGAAGTTCGATACTCTAAGGTTTCTCGAGGTCTTACAAGCGAGGATAAAGGAAACTTTACAAGTATACCATCGCGAACAGACGACGTTTAATCAACAAATGGTCGTTAATCAACAACAACAGCAAGAAAGTGATAATAATAATAATAATAATAATAATAATAATAATAATAATAATAATAATAATTTCCATTCCAGAGAGTCCATATTCGACGACTGTCATAACGTTTCGTTATCGAGATTTCGGTTAATCAGATGCTACTCTTCAATCGATTTGTTAAAGTGTTTGACGATTATGGAGAAGGATGAAGCGTTCATGAAGTTTCCAAAGTTATCCGAACGTTTCGGTGGACCACCGCAGACTCAAACGCAAATAAATGAGAACAACAACAACAACAATTACGCGAATGATACTAACGCAAATAATAATAATAATAATAATAATAATAATAACAAGAGACAAAGAAATCATAATGATAATGGCACAACAAATTATTTTAAAAAGGATGATAGTAGTACGCACACACCGGTTAGGTTAGTTCTCGTCGATAACGTTGCGGCGTTTTATTGGATCGACAGAGCTTCTCGTAGGGACAAATATGCTCCGTTCAATTTGCAGAACGTGCACTTCTCGGTCGGTCAGAAAATGCAAACAGTCGCTAGGAAAAGACGGATTACTTTTTTTTGTACGAAAACTACGACTAAACTCGACCCGATTGGTATGAAACATAAAGACGTTTTGCCGTTACCGTGGTCTAATTGTGTCACGCAAAGATTATTACTAGATAGAAGAGACAAAGATGGCATAATTCGATGGGATATACCAGAGCAACGTAACTCGTGTGGATATACAATCACCAAAGGAGGTCTCCGTGTAGTATAAAAAATCTAATACACTGTAGATATAGTAATGGTACCAGCACATAGAGATTTAGCAAAAATAGACACACACACACACAGAGAGAGAGAGAGCATACAATATACAATACATATTGAGAGAAAAGATATCTATAAATACAATTTATTTTTTAATAGTGATATAAAATAGTTTAATACAACAAAGAATGAATAAATATATATTTATAGAAAGCCTGTTTTTGCGTGTGACATTTCTTTCAAGTTCTCTTTGCGAGAATCTTATTTTGCTAATAGTTTCGCGTCGCCGCTCATAGTGTTTCAAAAAACTGCTTTTTTAGAGTTGTGCGTTTTTTTTTTGTTTTACTGCGCTCAAAACCATTGTCCATCTAGCGGGCTACTCGGAGAGATATTATCGATTATTGAGTCATAAGAAGCTGCATGTGAAGCGAGCGTCTTAGGAAGATGATCTTTTCCCATCATCATTTCAACATTCATATGTAGATGTTCCTTGGCACGACGCATTTGTACAAGCTTCCCCAACAACAACTCTGCACCGTTTTGCGTTGCTGATGATGGAAGACTCTGCCTTTGCTTCTCATACTCATACTCTTCTTCTTCTTCTTCTTCTTCTTCTTCTTCAACATCATCGATTTCTTCCTCTTCATCATCTTCATATTCACTCTCTAACTCTTCCTCTTCCTCCTCATCGTCGTCATCGTAGACCATATCTTCATCCTCATCTTCAAAATCTCTTTGCACATATCCTCCTCTCTCCTCTTCTAGTACTCCTACGTCTACGTGGCCGTATTGAGAAACTTGAGATAATCGTCTCAAACTATTAATATTGTGGTGCCCGAGGTGTTCCCCTTTACCATTACAAGTGGCGTTATCCCTGGCATGATATTGTTGTTGTTGTTGATGATCATGTTCATGTTGTTGCTGTTGATTTGCTGATGAGTTGAAACGTTCCAAGATATTTCTCGAAAACAACTCGAGTTCGTTCGTGATCAACCACTGATCGTCTCCAAATGCAATTCTCAACTCGTTTGTTAACATAGGCTCATTGTAAAAAAAATCGTGTTGTAATCGCAGACGTGCGGCACAAATACAAGCCAAAGCAATCCTAGATGGTTTGACCGCAGACACCTCAGAATCCGAGATGATTGCGTGATACATTGCGTAGCTCATATCCTCGATCTTGTCTAAGACCACGGCTTCGTGCTCTTGATCGTTCCTCGTCAAAGCCAATAAAGTTTCAATGAAATGGCTCGGACGAACGACACCCATTGACCATTTCAACTCAACGCATACTGCAAGTTCCATCTTTCTTATGATATCAACAGAGTATATGTTCGATCCCAAATATCTCAACTTTGATAAACTCGGTACGAGCTCTTCGGTCTCTTCGTATTTCGCCGCGACTTGAATGCAACACAACGCGACGAGCTGTAAGGACGATTTTGGAACCATCACAGTAGACAACACGCGATCCTGTTAGAGAGAGAGAGAGAGAGAGAGAGAGAGAGAGAGAGAGGGAGAGTTAGTATTAATATAGATATACATATATATATATATATTAATTAAGAAGAAGAATATTTTTGTTGTTGATCATGATATATTCAAAAATAAATATCAAGCCCAGAGCGTCCTTTCGATTTTCAAAAAGAAACCCGCCCACAAAAATATCTTCGCGCAACACCATTTTCAAAAAAAAAATAAAAAATAAACAAATAATATGTTGATACGAACAAAACATACCATGTATTCAACGGCAACATCGGCAGTTGCCGGTCCAAATTGCGCTTCCGCGCAAACATCCAAGATCCACTCCACGAGAGGTATACGAAACTCCAAATGTCTCGCCACGTGCACGTCCAACACGAAACGCTCTTGAGCGCACTCTTTCAAACGTAAGTTTAACAAAACGTCTTCCCAGATCGTGATCTCTGACTCTGTGCTAAATTCTATCATCCGTGCTATTAAATCACGAACTGTTTTGTTATTACTTGTTTGTTGTTGTTGTTGTTGTTGTTGTTGTTGTTGTTGTTGTTGTTGTGATGTTCTTTTAGATGACGCCGTCGATATTTTTCTCGATGACACCGTAGTCATTTGTTGCTGTTTTTGTGTTTCGGCATCTTCTTCATCATCATCATCATCAGCGACAGTCGTTCGTTGTCTTCGTTCGTCTTCATCGATCAACAATTCTTCATCGCTTTCAGTGATGCAAGTGAATGGCTGAAAAGAATAATTATTATTATTCGTATGAGTCGTTTGGTGTTCATCTAAACAGAACAATTCATCTCCCGATTGCTCCGATGACACCGAAGCGCGCCTTTCCAACTTCGTTTTCAGTTCGTCCTTTTTGGACTCTTCGTCGTTCCGTTCCGTCCCATCAGGAGCGAGCTTGAACTCGTTCATCACGAGCTTCTCGTCGTCCGTGTAATCACTCAGAGCGAACATTAAACACTGTTACGTTTAAATAATCAATTAATAAAATAGTAATTCTTTTTGTCCCCGATCAGTTTTTGATCAATTATTGTTCGCAGTTAATACGTACTCGCGCGTTCGTAGTTCTTTCTTTCCCGCTCTCGATGATTTGTATTCGTGTCGAAGTGCGAGCCGAACCGATCGAGACGCGCGAATGAACGAAAAAAAACTAAGAACGTTCTAAAGCGTTCTTAAGTTCAAATCAGTTATAAAGAAATCGATATATAAATCAATAAGGTCCTAATCGATCGAAATCTGCGGATTGATTAAATAATCGATCTTCGCTGAGAGCTCTCACGCGAGCGCGTTAAGAAGTGCAGAATGAGTAAAAACTGTTTTTATTCTTTTCCCTGCTGATGTGCTTGCTGCGCTGCTCTCTCTCCCTTTTCTATCTCTTTTTTTAACATTTTTTCAGAATATTCGTGCGACGTTTCGGAGCCCGTACGTTTGCTACGAGCGATCAAAATAGTACAGAACTTTATTGCAACGATCACGAATGATTGTTATTGTTCGTTTTTGATCTCATTTCCGATCTTTATTCATGTAATCATGTTATTTAGTACGAGTAAGTTTGAACTTTCTCATGATTTCTTATTTTATATAAAACTGTCGAGATGGCAACACATTTACTGATTACTTTTGTATGCGCACGAGTTCTCTGTTATATATAGTAAAGTGAATTTTATCAAAAGAAACAGTAGATGCACTACGATATACATCTCCTATTAATTCCATTCGTTCATTAAAGAAAATATAATCGTTTAATGATGTATGTAATCATCGGATATCCGCTCGACTTCTCTCGCTCGCGATAGGAAAGATACCGCAAAATAAAACATCAGCAGTCATAGCACGCCGCAAATAAAATCAGTACCACATACCGTACGTGTGATTTGTATTTTATATTTTATTCGTGCGTGATTAATCGTTTGCAAAGAAAAGATCGCGTGAAGAACGATAAACAAAAAAAGAACGAGTCATTACCGCGCGTTCTTCACGATAAAAAATTCACGCAAGAAGCGAATCTATAAAGCGAAACGAACCGAAGCGAACAAAAACGGCTTTAAGTAGTTCGAAGCATTGTTTGCCTTTTTGTTATTAAATAAAAAATGTGACCTGGCATTTTTTTCCATCATCAGCTTTTTTGTATTCTTTTCTTTTTTGACCAGCCCGACCTGGCCTGATGCCGACCCTACATATGTATACCCCTGCATAGAGACATAAAAAAACAAGGCAAGAGCACACAAAATAGAGCGACTAAAAACGTAGAAACTTTAACTATTTGAGTGTTGATTAATAAAATGCGCAGAATCATCGGCGCAACACCGGCCGATGGTGAGCAATTACTGCCCAGTATAAGTAGTAGTAATAGTAGTAGAAGGATGATGATGATGAGTAACAACAACGATAGAGAAGAAAAAATAATAACAAAATCGAAGTTCGCCCAAATGGCCGCGGTAAAAAAGTTCTCTAATAATAATAAACGAGGAGGAGGAGGAGGAGGATGTTGTTCGAAACCGACTCAGACGCAATCGCAAATGAACGAATTTGCTCCTTACACTCCAGAGCATAATCCAATTCAGGAAGAAGAAGAAGAGAATAAGATAAGTGTTGATAATATTATTAATCATCATAACAACATCGAAGGAGAGGAGGAAATTGTAGATGATGGTGGTGAAAAATCAGACGACGACGAAGCAATGGTAGTGAAGAAGATTGAAGAAGGAAACGATGATGATGACGATCTTTCTGATAACGAATCATTGGACTCTTCTTCTACTAAATCAAGTAGTAGTAGTCGTAGTCGTAGTCGAGTAGAAGTCGTTGTCAATATCGACGAAGCCGCTGCTAACGCCGCTAATGCCACTGCCGATGACGACGACGACGATAGTTCAGATGATGATGATGATAATGAAAATGACAAAAACAATGTAGAAAAAGATGTCGAGTCTGGATTACAACAACAACAACGACGGCGACGAAGAATTTCTAATAACGGCGGCGAATCCGAATCGGAAAAACGAATAATAAATAATACGGACAAAACGAAAAAGAAAGACTTTGAAGCGAACGAAAGACAACCTTTGTTGAGCAAAGAAAACGATATGAATTATGATAACGACGGCAACGACGATGACAACAACGAAAAGAATCAGAAGAAGAAAAAGTCTTCCTCCACCACAGGAGGTTTAGCAAAAACGTGTAAAGCAATTGGCGCTTTTAGTGCTCTGACTATGACAACTGCCGTTTGTTTTGTCGGATATCAACTTTATCCAGTCGTTAACGATGATTTATCTCTCGCGAACATTTCGGAACACTTGCAATCGTACTTATTAGTTGATTTGCCCAATGGGAATTTCAAGCCACAGTTACCTGATGAGAGCGATTTGCTCCCGATCGATGCGGATGGAAACTTTATTTTACCAGGTGGAGGCAATGAAACTGCGTCGTCTTCAATCTTACCAACACCTCATTCGAAGGTATCATCATCACCATCATCATCTGTTTCTTCTGATGCTGATTTAGACAATGATGAAGAAGTTTTGGACGAAAAAGTGTTGAACATGGGAGAGTTTGTCGAAGCCAATATCGGTGAAAAGGAAGATTCGTTTTCATCTACGAAGAAGGTTGCGGAGAAGAAGAGCTCCTTCTCGAGCTTCTTAAAATCTAAATCAAAAGAACAAGAAGAAGAAAAAGAAGAAGAATTTGTACGAGCTGATGAGGCTGCTACTGCCAATAGTGGTGATATTGTCGATGATGTTGTTGATACCGAGGAAGAACAGACACCAATTTTTATGGGCGGGGAAGACGAAGAAGAGAAAACCAAAGAGGCCGCCGATACGGAGAAAGAAGATGTCGAAGAAACAGTAGATTCAAACGTCGATGATGATGATGATGATGATAAAGAAAGTTCTTCATCATCATCTATAGCATCGTCAGATTCTTCGAACTATTCCGGGAAGGAGCTTGAAAAGGGGTCTATTTCTTCTGGATACGCTCGATCGAAAGAGCGTTACGCTGAAGCCGTAAAGTATTTCAAAGCTGGAAAAATGACTACGGCTGGTAAATCTTACGATCTTGGTCCATCTGAAACGCCACATGCAGATGACGAAGATGGCGATTCAGCAGAAGAAGTAGTAGTAGTAGATAGTAGCGACGATGACAAAAAGCCCGAAATTATCTCAGTCGGGAAGACTGTGGACAAGTCAAAAGATCCAATTTATTCAGCGCTAGAAACTGCCGACGATTTAGAAAATGGTAAAGAAGAAGAAGAACAAGAGGAAGAAGAAGAAGTATTAAAAAAAGAAGAAAAAGCGGGTGAAAGGCGAGAAGGCGGTGCGGATGACATGCCTTCTCTTGAAGCAATTTCTACTTCCACGGCAGAAAAGCGCTTGAGTGAAGATGTTCTTAACGCAAAGGAGGCTGAAAAGAGAGTTTCTGAATCTGCTTCATCAGACTCATCTACATCATTTGCTGATGTTGATCAATTGACGACGAAGGCGCAACCGCCGATTGTCGTCACCAAAGCATGCGAGACATCTGCCGATGAAACCTCTCTAGGACTTTATAGACAAGTCAACACTCTATGCGATGAAAATTCTGGAGGAGTAAAGCCTCTTGGATGTATTCCAAAATCAAAGTCTTGTCAAGGATGCTTCTTATCGGACACGCCGGCTGCTTCGCAAGTAGCTTCTTTAGTGCAATGCGCGAGCGTCGTTTGTGACTTCCACGACGTTAGAGGTTGTGCGATGTTTGCTAATCCCTCCTCGTTATTATCTTCTTCAGCAACGTTAAATTAATTACTAGTATCATTATTATTTATACAATATACAATAGAGTACCAACAGAATTATTATAATACATCATTTATTATTATACATAACGTAAGTATCTTTCTACGGATGAATTTCAAGTTTCACTCCAGCGCACGGCCAATCTCGAATCGTTTTAAATACTTCTATAGCTAAATCAAAAGAGTGGTGTTTCAAAACAGCTGGTATTTCGTCAAAGTAATGATACGGTACGGCTTGTCCAATATCACGTCTCTTGTAAGGACTAAAACCGTATAAGTGCACTTCTTCACAAATTTGCGAGGCTAAAATCACCGCGTACGCTCCAGACATTGCTTTCCCGGTTTTACTCGTGCCCATCTTTTGCGCCGTCAAATGAGATAACAATTCCCAGGATCGTTGCGCATGAACGACTAGCTCTGGCGACCATATTTTTAATCCTTTGTTTGTCCTTTGTCGCATAAGTCTCGCATATAAATGCTTCCTCGCATAGTTTGATGTCACTTCAAAGACCATGAGCGTAGAGTTTCTCTTTGAAGCGTGTTTTGCGCCTCGGCCATTTTTTAAAACCACTTTTGGCTTTAATTCTTCATCAGCTTCGCTATCTGATTCCGACAAGTTTTGTTGCTCAGACGACGTCGTCGTCGTTCCTTCTTCTGTATCATCTTCTTCGCTATATTCGCCATCGCCTCTGACAAAACGTTTCGTGTGTTGTTGGTTAATCAAATCAAACGTCGTCTTATAGCCGACATCTTTCTCAAATCCATCTATTGGAGCGTAATTTACTCTCCATACCGCTTCGTTAGCATCGATTTCTTTCCCATACCCTTTGCCTAAAATTGCTCCTGAATTTCCTACAATCGCGCAAGAGCTAAAGCTAAATTCGTTTTCATCCTCATCCTCTCTTGGCAATTGTTCTACCAAATCGCCCCTAAAATCTAAGACAATTTCCTCATCCTCCGAAGTCGCTACTCGTTTGGACATTTCATCTTGCCAACTGTTACCAGTTTTTCTATTATTTAATACATCAATGTTCGCTCGACCTTCGCTATTATCTGCATTACTACCGCCGGGCTCTACTCTCTCTCCAAACCTATCGATCTTTATCACTCGAACTCCGGGCTCGAACATCGATCTGTGCATGATTAAACTCCTTGTTTTCGGTTTATTTCTCGTTTTCTTCGGGTCATAATACCTCCCAGCTACTCTAATGAACAACGGGTCATCCACGCTTTCTAACCTTCGCCAAACTTTCAGTTCTCGTTGGTCTAAGCCTTGCGAAACGCATCTCCCGTTTCCTCTGATTTCAAACGTCCCTTTCGCTCTTTTCAATAAATTGTTTTCTTCGCCGTCTCCTTTATTACTATTCTGTCTATTATTA
>Ga0114998_10000532_pt1 | contig 28152 bp, 14 predicted proteins | sample ArcticOcean_MG_C_5_FD_87044 | JGI IMG/M metagenome (GOLD analysis project Ga0114998, IMG submission 87044) | Marine microbial communities from western Arctic Ocean - ArcticOcean_MG_CB4_138 | ecosystem: Environmental > Aquatic > Marine > Oceanic | place: Arctic Ocean: Canada Basin | collected... | reverse complement strand
TTAGAAGGAGTCGTCACAAAGCTCACGCTTTCGAATTTTTTTATGTCAAACTGGGCAGATGAAACTAACGATGAAGTACCACACTATGGAACTATAAACTCGTCGAATAAGAACAATAAACAATCAGCGGTGGTTCCGAAACCAACTAGTACTACTGCGGCGTACGTACCGCCACATTCAAGAAATAATGCACGGGGAAGTGCTGGAACTGACTCGTTCTCTGCCGGCAGTGGTGGGGGAAGAAGAGACTTCAGAGGTTCGTTCCTTTAATAGTTAGATATTTTTCTCGTCGATCTATTGTCTTTGGTCGATAATTACACGTTCGCGTTGGAACGAACGAGCGCGAGCGAGCGAGCGAGCGAGCGAGCCGACGTTTCCGAATTTGCAAATTTTGCCTCCTCCTTATAATTCACGTTATCAGGAACATTTATTCGTCCTCGATTTGCAAGATTAGAGAGGCTTGCGTGTGTTTTGTTTTATTGCTTTGTTGCTCTTTTGATCGTTCACTCACACAAAACATATTTAAATAAATAATACACGCATTAATTACATAGATGATAACAGAGGAGGAGGATCATATAATCGTGGAAGCGGAGGCGGATGGGGAGGCTCGTCTCGCGGCGGCGGCGGCGGTGGGAGAGATAATAATAATAGAGATAATTTAGAATACTCGAATTCATCTTTTGGAAGAAGAGGGGATGACGATAGAAGACGCGGAGGAGGCGGTGGAAGCGGATGGGATACTGGTAGATCCTCAGGAGGTCGGTACGGTGGTACTCGTGAATCAGATCCTTTCGCGCAAATGGAAGCCGAGGACAAGGCGAGAGCCGCCGGTCAAGATGCCGAAACCGAAATGTTCCAAGGTCAAAATACTGGCTTGAATTTTGACGCTTACGAAGATATCCCGGTTGAGATTTCTGGAAGCAACCCTCCAAAACCGATCGAGTTCTTCGCCGATGTCGATTTTGGGAAAGAGATTAACGCTAACATTGAAAGGTGTAAATTTAAGAGACCTACTCCAGTGCAACGTCACGCGATTCCGATTTCGCTTGCCGGTAGAGATTTAATGGCGTGCGCACAAACCGGTTCCGGTAAAACAGCCGCGTTTTGCTTTCCTATAATCGCAGGCATTCTCAAGAGAGGCTTATTGAACGGGAACGCTGGAGGAAGAAAAACTTTTCCTTTAGCGCTCGTTCTCTCTCCAACACGTGAGTTGGCGATTCAAATTCACGAAGAGGCGAGGAAGTTTGCGTATAAAACGGGATGCAGAGCAGTGGTTGTATACGGTGGTGCTCCCGCGGTTGAGCAATTCCGAGAAATGGAACGCGGTTGCGACATTCTCATCGCAACACCCGGGAGATTGATCGATTTGATTGACCGAGCTAAAGTCGGTTTAGCAAAATGCGAATACTTGGCTTTGGACGAAGCCGACAGAATGTTGGATATGGGTTTCGAACCTCAAATTCGTCAGTTGGTTGAGCAAAAAGATATGCCAAGAACTGGTGACCGACAAACGATGCTCTTCTCGGCTACGTTTCCAAAAGAAATTCAGAGAATGGCTTCGGACTTTTTGCATGACTACGTATTTTTAACCGTAGGTCGTGTTGGTTCCTCTACTGAACTCATCACCCAAACAGTTGTTTACGTCCAGGCGTATTACGATAAGACGCAGATGCTTTTGGATTTGACCGACGCAGTTCCAGGTTTGACTCTCGTCTTCGTAGAAACAAAGAGAGGCGCTGATCAATTGGAAGACTTTTTGTGCAAGGAAGGGAAACCGGCGACTTCAATCCATGGCGATCGTTCGCAACAAGAAAGAGAGCAGGCGTTGAAATCCTTCAGATCTGGGCAAACGCCGATTTTAGTCGCCACCGACGTTGCCGCTAGAGGTTTGGATATTCCTCACGTAACGCACGTCGTGAACTTTGATTTGCCTACGGATATCGACGATTACGTCCATAGAATTGGTAGAACTGGACGCGCCGGTAAGAAAGGGCAAGCAACTGCTTTGTTTGGAGATAAAGACGCGGGCATCGCTAAAGCTTTGATGGATCTCATGAAAGAAGCTAATTTGGAAATACCAGATTTCTTGGCCAGTTTTGCTTCAAGATCTTCCTTTGGCGGTCGGTCGAGCAAGGGTAGAAGTGGCGGAGGTAAATATGGTGGTAGAGATTATCGCAGTGGCGGCGGCGGTGGCGGCGGGTACGGCGGCGGCGGAGGCAGTGGTGGTGGATATGGCGGCGGTGGTGGATACGGTGGCGGAAGCGGAGGCCGTCATAACTCCTGGGAGTAAATAGAAACAATTTGTATAGAGAGAAATAGTCGTGCGAGGTAAAAATATATCGTGTTGTGTGTGTGTGTGTGTGTGTGTGTCTAATGTCGAATTGAAAGATATCTAATAAAGATAAATTAATTACATCGTATCTATGCTACTGGTTGGAAAGATTAACACTGGAGACGTTTCATCTTCTGGTATTTGTTCTACGTTTGCGTTATTGTTGTTACTCTTGTTCTTGTTTTCGCTTTGTTCGTTTTCATCGTTTGTGAGAATATTGTCGATAAATTGACTTAATGGATCATCATCTCGACCTTTGTCTATTGATAATCCTAAGCTACCAGCGATGATTCCTCCAATAAAGAATATCGGGTTCCGCACTATTATTTCCTCTATCGATTTCGTCGAAAAAGTTGATGTCGAAGGGGACGAAACGTCGTCGTCATCGTTCTCGTTTTTCGATGCTCCCACGAACGATCTCCGACTGTTCGTCTTCTTATTCGTTCTTTTTTTAGTACTCGCTGTAGACACAGAAAAATCGAAAGAAGAAGTATGTCTAGAAGTAGAACAAGTATAACATTGCATGATTAGTAATATTTCGTTTATATAGTACTGTATATATATATATTAATTATTTATTTATTTATTTATTTATTCATTTCATAATTCTTGTTGCCAGTCAATGTCAATGTCAAAGTCAGCAAAGAAACACAATTATTTAATCATCCAGCACAGTCATCGACAAAAAAATAGACTGTTGCGAAATGCGAATAAAAAAAACTCGCTATGAATGCACGGCACGTATTAAATAACAGTATCAGCATCAGTGAACAATAAAAGTAAACAGAAATAGTCAGACACGACGCTCGCTCGTGAAAGAGAAAGAATGCCATCGATCTCATCGAAATCACCATTCCCTCCACCACCAGAGTTTTATAAACTCTATTCACAAGCACGAGAAAAGGAAGAACGAGGAGGAGCAAAATCACTAGATACGAATAATAATAATAATAATAATACGATTAATAATACAGTTTATTTATCAACAGTTCCTCCTCCCGAACCACCTTCGTTATTGTCAATAGGTGAAACGTACGAAACGTTCGGACAAACACATTTAGATCCACACACTTTATTAGCCCCAGAATTAGTAATCACAACGACAACAAAAGAGAATGAACTTGAAACAGATCCAACGTTTCCGTTTCAGAAACTTTATGAAATCAGAAACTTAGCAACAACGACGGATATAACAGCAACGAATACTAAAACGAAGAAGCAAAGAATAGTAGTCAACGCGAAGGAAGAGATTAAACAATTGAACAAGGAAGTATTAAACAGATTCAAACAATTAGCGAACGATTTGCAAGACGCACCATCGAAAACGAACGAACGCATCGAAGAGATTGCTTTATTGTTCAATAACTTACACCATTTATTGAACACGATTCGGCCTTTACAGGCGAGGACGACGATTGAGTTCATTTTACAAGAGCAAATAAGGGAGAAGACGAAGGCGTTAGAGAAATTAAGGGAGAGTTTATTACATAGCAGTAGTAGTAGCTGAAATGATCTTTACAACCGTTCCTCTGCAAATCAAATCGCCTTCGACTCTTAATAGTACACTCCCGAGCGTCATACTCTTCACGTAAGCTTCTATGCACATCGTTTCTTCGAGCTGTAATATGAGCTTGGCCGATTTCGATTTTGGAATGAAAAGAGGTTTTCTCTTCACCTCTTCACCAGTCGTATCGTCTAAAATGCTCACGAGACTTAAAACAGTCGCCTCGCTTTCAGCCGAATGCGCGTGAACGATGACTTTAGCTCCAGGAAGTATTGGTCGTTTTAAAGAAGCGCTCGTTTTAACGTCTACTTCGATGACTTTTGCAGCCCTTAACGGGAAAGATCTGTGACATATAACCGAGCCGTTCGTTAAATCGCGCGACTCGATTCCACTTAAACCAACGTCGCAGATTGTCCCCACTGAAGCGAATTGAATACTAGTATTATTCGAGCCTTTTTCGATCCTTTTCACGGTTGCGTAAACATTCGCTGGCGAAACAAAAACTAAATCTTTTACTTTCAAACTCCCCGATTCGATCTTTCCAGTATAAGCTGTTACTCCAAGAAGTTGCTGCGAAGAACCGGTACCGGAAGCTAAGATTTCTAAAACAGGCATGCGCAAAGGACCTGGCACGCCTTTTGAGCTCGCGTGCGATTCTTTCAAAAGATCTATTAAAGATTTTCTAGTATTATTATTATTTGAATACCAAGGCGCGAGTTCTTTGTCTTCTTCTTCATTAGTAAATTTATGCACCTGAATAATATTAAAGCCTTCCAAGGCTGAAATTGGAATAACTTCGATAGCATTCTCCATGTATCCAACACCGCCTAGTTCAGAACTTTTCGTTAAGAAATCTACACATTGTACCTTTACTTCGTTAAATCGATTTTCGTCATACGAACAAGAATCGAGTTTATTGATGCATACGATTACTCTAGAAACGCCTAAAGATTTCGCCATAATCGCATGTTCTTTCGTTTGTCCGTTTTCTCCAAAACCTTTCTCGAATGCGCCGTGTGCTCCGTCTACTACTAAAATTGCGACATCGGCGCTCGATGCGCCGGCAATCGCAGCTGGTACGAAATCACGATGACCAGGGGCATCAATGATTTGAATCCATCTATCTTCATCTAATAAAACTCTCGTACGCGCTACGTCTATGGTTACACCCCTCGATCGTTCTTCCGGTAAAGAGTCCATCGCCCAAGCGTAAGCGAATGAGCCTTTCCCAACCTGTTTCGACATTTTTTCATTTTTATGATGTGCTCTTGAATCTAACGCATGTAATGCTTCAAGTAAGCGCCCGCATAAAGTGCTCTTACCAGCGTCGACGTGTCCTAAAATCACTACATTCAAATCAATCGTTTGAGTATTTTCGTAAGCTATGATTTCCTCCTCTGTCGGTTCATACTTTTTTTCTAATAAATCTTCATCTTCTTTTTCTTCTTCTTCAACTCTTCCGACGACTATCATTTTTGATTCGTCTATTTCAAGAGAAGAAGAAGATATTTTCATCTTTCCTATAGGTTTCGATATTGATGTTGTTAATGTTTTCATCGTTGTCGTTTTTGTTTTCGTTTTCATTTTCGTTTGTTGCTGTTGTTGAACACTTTTATTATTGTTATGGATGGAACTATCATTATCATCATATTCATCATCGTAATAATCATCATCGTCGTAATAATCATCATCGTCGTAATAATCATCATCATCGACATATTTACTTATCTTGCGACTCATTACTTCTTATTTACTTATATCGCTCACGTATGTATTTTTATTGTTGTTGCGCGAACTACCTCTTTTACGGAACCTTAAATTTTCTTATGACGCATGTTATTAAAAAAAATCAAAATACGCGAGTAAAGTACAAATACGTAATTATTATGTACAAGTGTAAGATTAATTAAATTACAACGCATATATTCATGAGTATCAAGTAGTAATAGTAGAAATATAATGGACAGACAAATAAACAGCGATCGAACGCGCGCGAGAACGAGAGGGCGTTAATAATATTCCAATATTATTATATTAATCAGTCACCATCGCGGTCGGGTGATTTGATTCTCTCTGCAACGCTTTGATTCTTGGAACGTCCCCAAACGGATTCTGAGAACTTTCAGAGTTTTTTAGAGTATTCCAAGTCGTCAAAGCGGCTAACGTGCGTCCATACGTGGTATCTAAACTATCTTTATCTGCGTTTGAAAACTCTTCGAGTAAATCTTCGTCGGAAGATAATCGAATCGTTCTTCTAGCGCTCATCGTTTGCCTCGCCAAATCAGTCGTCGTCGGTAGGTTCGTCAAAATAGCCTCCTTTGCTTCTTCTCCACCGGCAGTGGTTGATATTCTTCTAACTAAACATTCAACTCTTTGCTGCGCTCGAGCGACCATTTTTGACAGTACTTCGGTGTCATAGAACGGTTGTTTGGACACGGAGACTAATACGGGTGATCTCAAAGCGACTCTGGATAACTTATCGTGCTTCTTCAAAATTTTCACTAAAGCAGTGAAGTTAATGTTCGTCCAGTGTTCCATGAGAATCAACTCGCCATGGAAATTTGCCAAGTGCACGCAAAGCTCGGACTCTTGCTCTAAGTTGATTTCGTTTTGTTGTACTCCATGGGGATGTTCCTGTTGTTGTTGTGAAAACGATTGCGAAGTGCTCGTTGACAACGGCGTTGTCGCTCTTGATGATAACCCATTATTATTATTATTATTATTATGTTGTTGTTGTTGTTGTTGTTGAAAAAGAGTATTAGGACTATCCGGTTGTAGCAGTTCTCCTCCTCCCATGACAGCGTTATTAGAATCTCCCCCACCGCCATCGAATATACCGACGATTTCTTGAAACCTTTGTTCTAAAGAATGTTCTTTCATGACTAATTCTTCTTCTTTGTTAATGAAGAATTCGTTGAATTTACTGATTTCGAATTGTAACATCCTAATGAACGCTCGTTCGACCTCTGGGTTCTCGTTCCCGTAAGGAATATCTTTCAATAACTTCTTCAAGGCTTTGTACTGTAGAAAGTATTCTTTCATCTCCTCGCTCGTGTTATCGACGACTTGTTCGAGTTGGTGGGCGAACTTCATTGTACGGTTTAATTAACACGTGATTCAGATAGAAAGAATTAATCAATGAGTTTATGTTGTTGTTGTTGTTGTTGTTGTTGTTGTTGATGATTGATGAGTCGAGCACGCGCGCTGTTTGAGAGTAATCAGAGCGTTTTTTGTGAGTAAATAATATTCTCTTTTTTCGTGATGAGAGGACACAGCAGTGATAGGCACAAAAGGACACCTTTTTTTTGCCCTATGCATATGATAAATTCATAAATATGCTGCCTTTGGTTCTCTCTCTATTAACAGACTAATAGCCGTCATTCATTATTCGTAGAGGAAACAAATAATATCTATTGAATAGACGACTATGTTCAAGAGAACGAATAGAAAGATAGTACGGGATATTATTATAATAAACAAAATTAATAATAGCAATAGTAATAGTAATGTAATTGTAAGGTTCTTATCTTCTTCATCATCATGCTCTCCTTCTTCTAATAATAATAATAACAATAAAACTGATTTTGAACGAAGAGCGATGGATTTGATGAATTTTAAGACTGCGACGACTATCATGAATAGGATGAATGGTCACAATCGAAGACGAAGACAACAAATTCATTACTATAATCACAATCAAAACGTAAAGAATATATACGCAGATGAATATAATAATAATATCAATAAAAGTACTAGTAGTGCCAAATTTTTCTCCACTACGACTACTACTCACGAAGATGCAACGACGGAAACAGACATACTACTACAGGAGAAAAAACTAACGCGTTTCAATGGAGCGACGCGTGCGGAAACTGAAATAAAAGTAGGTGAGAATAATGTCTCAGTCAAAGTCGGTTTTGAATCTGGAGCGCTCGCCAGATTGACCGACGGAGCGGTATTGGCCGATTTAGGTGATACGGTCGTCTTATGCACCGCAGTCGCTTCGAGAGATAGAGGAGACCCATCGAAAGATTTTGTACCGTTATTAGTTGATTATCGCGAACGTGCATATGCTAAAGGGGCAATCCCACCGACGTTTACGAGAAGAGAAGGTGCACCGAAAGATCGCGAGATTCTCGCAATGCGTGTGATCGACAGAACTTTAAGACCGCTATTTCCAAAAGGATGGTCGAACGAAACAATGGTACAAGCGATTGTTCTAGCGAGTGACTTGGATCAAGATCCGGCAGTTTTATGCGTGAACGCATGCTCGGCTGCTTTAACTATCTCATCCATTCCATGGGACGGACCGATTGGAGCATGCAGAGTCGCGGTGATGAGGAATGGACAAATTTGCATCAATCCGACGTTGAAAGAATGCGAGGAATCTTCTTTAGTTTTTTTCTACGCCGGTAACTACGACAGAGCTTTAATGATTGAAGCGCATGCGAACGATGAGTCTGGAGTGAGTGAAAAAGATGTCGCCAGGGCTTTACTTGCCGCGCACGAAGCCGCGAGAGCTTTGATTGAACCACAATTGGAACTCAAGAGAAAGTTAGACATGAAGGCGAGCGAAAACAATAAACCAGTAAAGGTTAAGCAAGAAGTTTCCGAGCCCGTTGGGGGCAGAAATCCAGAGTTGAGAAAAGAAGTGTTACATAGATGTAAGGAAAGACTCAGAGCTTTGTACGATGAAAAAATACAAGACAAGCAAGAAAGAGGGAGAAAAATGGCTGGATTGAAAACGCAAATTTATCAAGAAATGGTTGCAGAACTAGGAGAAGCTATGAAATTTTCAGAAAAAGATGTCGATGGCGCTTTCTTTCACAACGCTTCAGTTGTCATGCGCGAGATGGTACTTGACGATAATATCAGAGTTGATGGGAGAGGTATGGATGATATAAGAGAATTGCGCAGCGAAGTCGGTGTTTTACCTTCAATCGTTCACGGATCATCCGTGTTCGAACGAGGCTCTACGCAAGCGTTGGCAGTTGTCACACTCGGAGCAGAAGCCGATGCTCAAAAATTAGACAGCCTCGTTGGACCATCCAGCAAAAGGTTAATGCTTCATTATTCATTTCCAAGCTTTTCGGTTAATGAGACCGGTCCACCTCGAGGTGTTTCAAGACGCGAGGTTGGTCACGGGGCTTTGGCCGAAAAGGCACTCGCTGCCGCGATTCCGGATCCATCGATTTTCCCATTCGCCGTTCGTATCAACGCAGAAACGTTAGAAAGTAACGGGTCATCTTCAATGGCTGCCGTTTGCAGTGGAAGTTTGGCTTTGTTCGATGCGGGAGTTCCTTTGAAAGAACACGTCGGAGCGCTTTCGGTTGGTCTAGTTATGGATGAAGAAGAAGACAACAATATACAATCACCATCTAAAGAACTTCCGAGATATAAAATTATGACAGATTTAATGGGTTTGGAAGATGTTTTAGGTGATATGGACTTTAAAATTGCCGGGACCAGGACAGGCATAACGGCTATTCAGCTCGATTGTAAGCCAAAAGGAATTCCGTTGGAGATTTTGATCGAAGCCATGAACAAAGCAAGCATTGGACGCTCGAAAGTCATTGATAATATGGAAGAAACGATTTCGAAACCAAACTTGCAGGCGAAAGAAAACGCACCAAGATCGATGCGCGTGAGAATCCATCCTTCTTTAATTGGAAAACTTATTGGGCCAGGCGGTTCAGTTATCAAAGGAATAGAAAAAGATACGGGCGCAAAAGTTGCCGTGAATGACGATGGAGATGTTGAAATCTTTTCAAGGACTAAAGAAAGCCACGATAAAGCTTTTGCGATCATTCAATCTATTAAAGATTCGTTTATAGAAATCGGAACAAACGTTAAAGCGAAAGTTGTCGAGGAGAAACCGTTTGGCGTAATACTTGAAATGCCAAACGGAGAGCAAGGGTTGATGCATGTTTCAAATTTCGCGCATGCTCGCACGGAAGTTGTGGAGGGTTATTTCCAAATAGGTGATTTATTAGATGTCCAAGTAATTGAGAAAGATATGAAAGGAAACGTAAAGTTTTCTAGAAAGGCTTTAATGGAACGACCAGCAGGTATGCAGCCGCCGCAAGATTACAGTAGTCGTCCACGCTCAGCTGCGCCTAGAAGATCCTCTACAACATCGTCGTCATTCAAACGATAAGAGTAGTAAATAGATTTATTATAGTACTAATAGTATTGGAATGGTATATTATATATGTAGTAGACTTCTTCTATACCTAGTGCATTTATTGCTCTCTCATAGTCAGTTTCGTTTTTTGTTACATGTTTGAAGTCGTTTCAGAACAACGCGCCTTGTAAATTTCGGAGTCAATTGATTCTTGTACAATGAATCTCCATGTGTTGACTTCGCGCAATTGGCCATAACGGCGTATACGACCGATCGCTTGCGTTTCGCTCGCAACATATTCATGTTGCGTCGTCGTTAAAAGCGGGTGCACAAATATCGCGTGATTAGCAGTGGTCAAGTTGGCACCAGATGCCGATTCATCGCGTCCAAGTAAGAGTAAAACACGCGCACTTCCTTTCCTCATGTATTCTTGTTGAAACTCATCGAGAGCGCCAGTTTGTTGATGCACTGAGCCCTTTAATTTGAGCGTCTTTATTCCGGCGTCGTTCAACACGGTCGAGACTTGCGCCATCAAATCCGTAAATTGAACAAAAACTAATATGCGCTCTTCGCTTGGAATGTTGTTGATGTGATTCACAAGATCGATAAGCTTAGAACCGTGTTTGCCAATCAACGATACGCTTCCACTCTTTGTCTTTTTCTGCTCACTGGAAGCAGCAGCAGCTTCGGTGCCGAGAGACATCGCAGTAACAACAGAAGTCGAACGTTGGGCACAGTTACATCCGATAACACCGCAAGCCTGCTTATGCGCATTCTCCTTGAGACATTTGAGGCAACCAAAATGTCCACAAGTCGATAATACACCAGATTCAGACTTTACAACCGCTTTTAAGCACACTTGACAATTGACTTTATCTTTTACAAGTGCTTGCTGCAAATCGCGCACGGATTGAAAGAAACGCAAGGATCTAACGCGACCGACGAGCTCTTTTTGTAAAGCAATCAACTGATGGGTGTGCTCGCGAAGCTCCCATGCTTTGTCGTTCTTTGATTCTTTCTTGGCTTTCTTTGATAAGAGACCCTTCGAAATGTTCGTCGAGTCAGACTTGGTCGTCTCGGGCGCCAACTTGACGACTATATATTCAACTCTCTTGAGGTTAATTTCCTTAATTTGCGTCTTCCCCGAAACAGGATGCTTGAACTCGAACTTTGCATTCTGTTTGTGCTGACCCTTGTACTCTAAAATTGTACCAGTGACTTCTTCGTCGTCAATCAAAACTTGAATCTTACTGAACTGCGGAGGATTCGTCTTCGTGTCAACCTTTTTAGCAGCTTGGAGGTCGTTACTACGTAAGCACCCAGACAAAAGCTTGTGCGCCTCTGGATCTCCAACGTACTCAACGCCACCCGCTTTATCAAAGATATTTTGCTCCCAGATGCAAAATTCATCTTCAGCTTCGTCGTAATCTTGCTCCATTTTCTTACTCAAGGCTCGACACTCGCTTTGTAGAACGCGCCCGGTACAAATCTCCTTCCCAATCTCTTCCAAGCAAGCGTCGCGCTGCTTAATGCGCAAGTTTACAATATCCTGGCACGTTCTTACTGCAGTACCGTCTGCCTCGTCGAGTTCGTAATACGCAACTCGCTTTAATAACGCTTCTTCGGCGGTAGCGGACGATCCAAGGACTGCGGAAAGTCGTGAGTCGCGGTCTGCTCCAGCACCTCGCTTCTTCTTCTTAGCCTTCATATCCATAGATTGTAAATAATGATCGAGCTCGAGCGCAATAGCTCGCTCCGCAGGTCGAAGTTGCACATCAAGAACGGTGTCTTTATACTTAATCTCATCGATTTCAGCAATATTTTGACGCATGAAACGATCCATGAAAGTTTGCGCAACTTTCCAACGCCTGTGATGCCACTGCTGCGATGGCTTTTCCTTGAAGAACTGAAACGATTCCGCCTTTGTGATTTCGGACTTTGTGTATCTAGGAACTTCATCGCTTCCAAGATTGACGCCGAGCAACGCCGCCGTACTCTTCATATCCGCAAAATCTCCCACTGGAGGCGTGCCAGATAAACACCATCGAGACTGCGTCTTGAGACCAAGAACGACTGCTCTATCCGAGTTTTGCAAGTACGTGAATTCGTCAATGATGGCTCGTCTCCAATGAAACATTTCAAACGGGACGGAGTGCATATTACGCCAATTTTTCTGAACCGTTTCGGTTTCGAGGCCCCAGAAATCCTTCTCTTCTCCGGCGTCCATTTTACGCTTTACCGATCCACTCTTCCTCTTCTTCGATTTGGGCTTCTCATCGTCCGAATCAGATGCAAAATCGTCATCATCGTCGTCGTCGTCATCATCGTAATCGGCTTCAGAATCAAACTCGTCGTCGGAACGACGTATCGTGTCTTCAGATAATTCGTCTTCTTCAAAATAATTTTTGCGTGGCGTGTTGCGAGCCGAAGCTCGCTTCGACGGAGTAGCATCGGCTTTTTTTGGCGTATTATTTCGAGAACTGGGCACCGAGCGTAACGGATTTTCCGCGTTCTTCTTCGGAGTGCTATTCTTTTTCAGAGGTGTCGTCTTTGCGGAAATAGTGTTTTTCTTAGACGGCGTTGCAACTTGAACTTTCTTGGTCGGCGTTTTCTTCACTTCGGCGACTGAAACAGGTATCGGCATGTTCGCGGAAACATTCTCTTTAGATGCATACATTTCCTCAATATGTTTAAAACCTTCGCCACCTGCGGCTTCTGTCGCAGCGACCAATTTTGCCCCTTTCAATCTCTTCGGTTGTAAAGTGAGTTCGGTGAGAACATTTGAATCTTTCCTCGTGCGTTCTGCGACGACTTTAGCACCACGCTTATAATCAGTGAGAGCCTCAATTTGATCCCCGAGGCCTTTCAAAGCGATATTATAGTCGGAAGCAAAGTGACGGCCTTGAGCTCCACTTTTCGGATCGGGCATTGACTTGGTACCGGCAAGCTTTGCGAGACGATCAAAGTAAAGTTTCGATCGAAATACGGAAGTTGCAACGATAACTACGTCGGCTTCCATAACACTTTTCGCAGTTAATGCGCTTAAATCGGCGACGGTTTTCACGGCGATGGTTTTCAATGCACCCTTCTCAGAAAATTTCTCAACTTCTCTCGGCCACTGACGCATGAGCTGCGAAGGCACAATCACGAGCGTGGCAGCGGTTGGAATCGCTCGCACGGGCTTCAAAACTGCCTTCTCCACCTCAGATGGGAACGGAATTCTGTTCGCAAGTATAGCACCGATGGAAATTGCAGTTTTTCCGTAACCAACTTGATCTGCGACAATACCACCGCGTACCGTTTTTGCAATTTCAACTTTGCCATCCATTCGCAATCCAAGCCTCGGAATCAAGCTTTCTGAAACTTCAGACTCAATGAACGGTTCATCAGCAGTTTCTTGTTGTATCATCCAACCGAGCGAACGAAGCTGTTCGGGACGAAGCGGATACTTTTTGCTCCATTTTGGCGGTTGAGAAGAAGGAGAGTCGTTTCTGTTTGACTTCAAATCGAATGACTTTGGCAACGCAGGCAAAACATGCTCGTCGTGTGATACGAGTCTCCAGGAAACTCCCAATAAGCTTCCAGGACTGCCAGCATTCTGCATCGTAGGCGCCAACTGAGCCAAAGCGCGATGCACTAACGTCGATGGATTAATACCGATGAGAAAATTACCCAAAGAACCCTCACGCTTCCATCGAACGATAAACGGCGCCGGACGACATTTTAGAGCTTGTTCGTGCACAGCTGCTTCCTGCGGATCTTCTCTCGCTTCAATTTTATTTGAGCCGAAGAACTTGCTCCATTTCAAAGTAGGCGCGCGGGGTGCACATCTTGTGCAAATCAACTTGTCACACCCTTGCAAAGATACATCGTGCGGTATTTTTAAGTCATCGATATCGTTCCAGTCCTGCAAGGATTTCGGAATTTCAACTCGAGATGTAAACCAATGTAATCGCTTAAATGTCTCTGCGCTCTTATCCAAACGGATAGTTTCAAACTCACCCGTGGGCCAAGCCGACTTATCGACTTCAGCAAGTGGAACAGTGCATTTGACCACTGCCAACGCAACGTTGCAAGAATCATCGCCTTGCGATATCTTAGACTTGGGCTGAGGAACGCTCAGGCAAGACTTGGAAGTATCGTTAGCAATCATCGCTACATTCTTATTCATAGAAAACCAAGTTCCACGAGTATGCACTAACACCATCGTTTCTTTCTTCTCGCTCGGACGCCAAGACGGATCTAGGTGACATGTCTCAACACGGAACTCGTCAAAATTCAAGCGGCGATGGTTATCGGCAAACACGAACGGATCCAAAGCCGCGCGCTTGTTACGCGTTTGATCAAGAAAGAAGTAAAGGCTGCGCTCGCCATCCTTGACCTTGTTCATTGATCGGTGCAACGAAGCTTGCGCGGCGTCACAGGCGTCATACAAAGCATACATTCCGGATATATCACGATCGAGATATTTGACGTTCTTTGGCTCGATTTGAACCTCGTATCGCATCCAGCGCTGAAGTGCCCAATCGTTTTGAGTGCCAAGGACTGTCTCGCCGTGTTCCATTCCGAGAGTAACTTGCCAGGAATCGACCAAATCACCTTTTCCAATGATTTTTGAAGGAAACGTATTCTGCTGTGGCGTGAAAACCTCCCAAACACCGTCAAAGGGATTCTTGGCGTTTTTTCCAACCTTCATTCTTGCGAGCGGTCGAGAAAAAATTTCGTCCGGCTTTTGCTCTGACTTTGGAGACGGCGCAAGCGTTATGAACCATTCACATATGGATTCATCAATACGGCCTTCAAGTTTGATCACGTCTTCGCCAGGACAAGAATAATGAACGCGCCAGACGCTACCACGCTGCAACCCGCGGAATAGGAACTCGGCATCTTTCACAGCCTTCATGGCATCGAGCCAAGTTTTCCATTTTGCCGGCAAAACGTCACTCGGACATTTTGAAAACTGCGCAATGTCAAAATTCTTAAACCTAACCGACATCGGTAACGCCTGTTTAAGCGTTGCGCTAAACACATCTGGAGCAACGCGGTGGAGAGTTCTGTCGCTGGAACTGTTTTGGTACGCTTGATAATTATGCGTAGGTCGTCCTTGACACTTTAAGCAGCACGTATGTTCACAGTTCTGACATCTTTGAATGTCCATCGCAGTACCGCTTTGAGCCTCGCAAACGCACAAACGCGAAGACCTATGGGCATCTTTCAACAAAGATCTCATCGTTCCACTAAACTTCATATCAAGGTTTAATTTTTCATTCTTCAAAGCATTCTCACCAATAACTTTCGTGTTTTTGCTGATGTGCTCAGCCTTACTGATGACGTTCGTAATCTTCAACTTCTCTTCCTTCGAAGACGCTGATAGTTTCTTCGCAAACTTGTTATTCTCGGCATGGTTGGCGATTGTATTCTTCATCAATGTCAGCGCCGCGAGCATGCAAACACCGACAACTGTAGTCGTCATTGCATTTCCGGCCAGATCGGACATTTGATTTTCACTCTCTCTCGTCAACAACAAATCATCCACTGGAATACCTTGCAACGATAACGCTTCAATACCTACGAGTGGGCCACCTCTGTTCGTAACGAACGGAACCATAGAAGGCGTTAGGCATGGACATATTCCTGGAGCTACAGACCCTGTCGTCCTGTCCACGTTTTGACTTAGATTCCAGACCAAAGTTTTGTGCATGGAGTCGACGCCGTCTCTTGCGAGACGAAGATAATCAATATCCATCAAATCCAAAACACGATCTGTCTGCGCCTTGCCCCAATCGTTCCAAGCATAATCGGGAAGCTGACAACCGCCATCCCAATGCGTGAAAGGACGTTGTTGACCAAGCTTCTCTTCAACGCGAGCACGAATGTGGCGACTTTGACATCTACCCCAATCTGTCTCAGCGCGAATGTTCTTCTCGCCCGGAAGCGCCAAGTCTTGTCGTCCTTTATTAACCCTTGGATCGTCAGTATCGAAAAGGAACGCCTCTAACGTTGAACTCGAGGGACGCTCAAGCTGTTTGACGACTTCTTTCCATTTTGAAAGTACTTTTTTGTCATCACCGAGAACGGCGAGCAAATACACTCGAGTACGCGTGTGCGGAATGTAATATCTCTTTGTATCGAGGCGAACAAAATCAGCCGAATATCCAAATGACTTGAAGTCATCCACGATTTGATTCCATGGCGCACCGCATACATTCTCAAGAATCACCACAGGAGGTTTGCATCGGATGATCCAAGCTTTCATGCCACGAAACGTTTGACCTGATTCCCCTTGTTCGTTTAACCCCTTTTGCTCGTTATTCAAGTTGGAATAATCGACGCACGAAGTACCGGCGATGAGCATATCAACGTTCCCGGGCACATCAACCAATGCACCGTAAGCTGTGTAAGCTTGCTCGTCTTTTAATTCTCGAATATCTCTGAACAAAATCGGTGGAGAAAAGTTTCGCTCGATATAAGCTTGCTTGAATGGCTCGATCTCGCACGAAAACACGTGCTCGACGTTCAACCTTGAGCCAAAAAGCTTTTCGGTAGCGTCGGCGATTTTATCGAGCGCAAGTAATGGCGATTCTGTGCCAGAGCACATAGTAGCAACTCTTAAAGGACGATGGCTCATCTTTTTTATAAAATCTGCCAATTCTGGAACCTTTGACGTCATGTCGTGAAACATCGTCGCCGGATCTGAAATCACTGGCAACTCCTCGCCAGCGGCTTCGAGTCTTTCGAGAGCACTCAATCCAGATCCATCTTTATTAGACTTTGATGGCGATGCAGTAGATCTGTAGTGTGTGTTGATCATTGAATGATTGTTTGGTGAGAATAAAGAAATAACAATAACAATAAATGATAATGATAATTATAATATCAAGGGCAAAATGTGCGCAAAAGGAAACGACGAGATTATGATTATGTACGCACCTGCTCTGTGGCGTCGGCGGATCTGATTTCCCCGGACGCCTTCTTTTCGTTGGCGTAAGATTATTACCACCATCCTTATTTCTCTCCTCTTCGTCATCGAAATCATCGTCAGAATCTTCAACTTTCGATTTCCCCTTTTTGTTATTATTGTTATTGTTGTTGCGCGATTTTTTGTTCGATTGCGGTTCATCGGCGGCGTTCAAAAAAACGTCATCGTCGGATTCAAAATCGTCGTTGTTATACTCTCTTTGTTGACTTAACATCTTCTGCGATGCAGTATGTGCAGCTGCTCTTTTAGGTGTCGTCCTCGTACTCCCAGCGTTCTCGACGACGAGCGCTATGTCATTATTCAAAATCTTCATCCGTTGTCCTTTTTGAGCTTCGTTCTGTTCATTTCGTTTCTCGCCCATTTTTTTTAAAGCTTCCCCTTTCGAGGGATTGACCCCGCAATCATCATCATCATCGACAACAACAAAATCTTGATCGCTCGTGAGTTTCAAGGCTCGTTTCGCCTTTGGAGCAGATTGAGGTTTTTTCGGAGATCCTTTCTTCGCAGGTGTTCTCATTCTTTCTTATGATTTAATGCAGTCAGTTTTTTCGTTCTGTCTTGCTTCGTTCTGTTATTTATAGAGTTCGCACGGCAGGGACACTGGCACTCCTTTTGCAAAAGATTTTCGATTCGATCGAATCGATGATTAGATTAGTTCGTCTCGCGCGATGATCGGAAAAACACGCGAGAGAGAAAACAGGTTTACTAAGCACTTCTGTAATGCAATAAAAAGTAATGAACGAGATTGTGCTCACTAATTTCTGCTCTAGCGATTCGGTTCTGATTGAAATTTAATACGAACCAGTACGATGCGTTCCAAAGGAGAGGGGGCGTTAAATAATAATATATAATAATATATAATGAAGGGAAGCTCTGCTGCTGTAGTTGGCTGTAGTTGTTTGTATTTGCACCCATGCACCGCGTAAAAATCTAAAAAATCTAAAAATGCAGCAGAGCCATTTATTTTTTTAGTTCACGTCGACTTTTGATAACAGTCCTTAGTAATACTGTAATACTAATACTAATAATAAACTATATTAATTATCTACTATGGGTATGCTTAGTAAAGTTGCGAATTACTGCATGGACAACGCAGAATTAGTTCACTACGCACTGATCCCATTGATAATCATCGTCGGTTAGTAGTAGTAATAGTAGTATATATTGGGGATTTTGTGTTTGATGTTGATATTTGCGTGTTCGTATACATACACAACAACAACGAAAACCGAATTTGATGATACTGCTTTCAATCAATTTAGTTTTAGTCATTTATTACGTCGCGTCATCATCCTCTTCATTCATTCGTCGTTCTCAAAAAAAAGATATCACTCAATTTATTAACTTTCACTGACACTGCTTACTAAACTCCATAATCAACATTTCTTAATGTATATATATATAGGTATGCGGACGACGCCGAGACCGGACTTGATCTCACTCTTAACACCAGTATAGAAATAAATAGTACTAGTACTAGTAATATTATTATATAATAATAGAGAGATAACATAATTAAGAGAGAGAGAGAGAGAGAGAGAGAGAATTAAAAGACAAAAACTTCTATTAACGCGTTACTTAAAAATTACGCACTACTTATTTACTCCAAAATTACAATTTACTTTTTTTCTTTCAATCGACGATCGAACTCATCCAACTCGTACGACGCACCATCTTTTTTCGACGACGATGATGATGACGATTTGCTCGAGAAAATTGAATCTGCTTCGGAAATAAACTTTTTACTTGCCTTTGATTTCGCCTCGCTCAGTTTTCTTCGCAGTTTCTCATCGGGGCGCTCGAGGCGCAAAAGAGATTGGAGTCTCAACGTGTTCCTTTGATCGATTTGCTTATTCTTGACTCCAATTCGAAAGTTCCTTAAAAATGGAATAGCAAAGAACAAAGCGGCATAAACTTGCAACGCTGGTACGAAGCCACTAACCGATTGCACGAGCTCAGCGTTACGATAGATAACTTGAGGATCGGTCATCAAACTACTTAACCAAATCACGCCAACAAAGTTTGCGACGCCGAGCGCGGCGGACATAAATTTCTGACTCGAATCAGCGAGTGAAAAGGACCATCTCTCTTCTTTTGCCAGTCCCTCGTTCGTCGTGTTATTGCTGTTACCTGATGCTGCTGCTGCTAAAGATTTACTATTCTTATTTTGCTTCGCCAAAGCTGTTACTTGCGCGGCTGGAAACCTATAGAAAATATTCCCCGAATCATCAATCTCTGGAGAGCCTTGAAAGCGAGTTAAGACGGGTAATACGAATGATTCGTCGAAAATTTCGGCAGAACCTTCGCGATCTAGAAAAGGAGCCAGCTGTTCAGCTGTAACTATACCATCATTCTTTGCAATAGTTCGCCCGATGAGCGCCCAACGTTCGCGTTCAAAGTCGTTATTTGGGTCGCCATCTCCAAAGACAAACGAAAAGACAGCTTCAAAAAAATTCATCTCATCTTTAGCGCGTAACCTATACGGTCTGCGATAATAATACGGATCGAGATACCAGAAAATATCGCCTGGATAAAATCGAGGACCGAAGAACATCATCCCTCCGCCTCCTCTACTAGATCTGCGGTCGTTCCTATCGTCTCTTTGCGAAGATAACAAGGCAAAAATTGTCGTATAAACGATGACAACAGAAGCGACTAAAGTCGTCCCAAACGATACTCTCACGAGATATGAAAGAAACTCTTTAACTTTATCTACCGTAGGTTCTGTCTTTAACTTGAACGATTTCGCTTGCAAGATTTGTTTATACCCAGTCGGGAACGCGTAGAACAGATCTCCATCGTTCGTGACTTCTAATGAAGCGTTCGTATCCGCGGCTAACGCAGTTAACGCTTGCGTTGCATCAAAGAGATTAATACCAGATTGTGATGCAACATCTCCAGCCGTAACCCTTCGTTGTGAACTTTGGTCAATAGCTGTAATAACCGAATCTCTTACATTTCTTTTGATTAAATCGGATTCAATGCGTCCGCGAGGCGATGGTATTTTAGAATCTTCATCTTCATCTTGTTCTTCTAAATAATCGTTTCTATTGTTATTTTTATTATTATAAGCGCTGCTTATTATTTGTTCTTTTAATGCTCTTCTCTTTATCGTTATTTTGTTCGTCGTCGTCTTGAACGAGGAAACTTTCGCCTTCGCCGAAGAAGAGGATGACGAAGAGTAAGCTTTAAGAACTAATCGAACAGTGCGCGATACTCTTAAAGTTGACCTTAAGTTAGGACTCCTCGAAGTAATCAATAACGTCTTTTGATCAACATTGTTCCTATTAACACGAGTAGTATGAGTATAACTAGGACTAATTGATAGCATCGTTCCCTTCTTTTATGACGTTACAGCGCGCGTGCTGGCTGAGCAGAAAATCAGCGAGAGAAGGTACAAATCATCAAATCACTGCTGCTGCGGTATACAAAATAATGCTTCCCGTCGACGCACACAACAACAACAAATGATGGTATATGTATATATATATAACGATAGTATTCAATATTACTTATATAATAGTATTACAATTCTTCCGATGTTTCATACGCCTTTGTCACCAAAGAAGAATAAGACTTTACGTGAATAGCGAACGAAGTTTTAGCAAAAGCGTGCACTCGCTTCGCCAAGACGTCGAGTTCTTTCATCACGACATCTGAGCGGCAATTATTCAATCGTGATAACATTGAATCTTTACCATGCTTACCACCAATAACTCTCGCAGCGAGTGCTTCGCGAACGTTTTTATGCAAAGCTTCAGAAATACTGTTTTGATGTGTAATCACACCGACACGAGTTTTGTCCTCGCTACTATCGACGTTTGCGGAATTATGAGCATAACCACCATCACCACCGGCGCCAACGAGTTTCAATAACATTCGTTCAATGAGCGATTGCGAAGAAGAAGAACCGATCGTTCGCGCAACTTCTGTGGCGACATCTTTGAGCGTGCTTTTCTCGTCGCGTAAAATAGACAAAACGCGCGCGTTCAACTCAGCCTTCAATTCAGAAGTCAAAGAAACTCCTACTGCGTTGGGACGCATTTGCTCAACAAGCGCTAGGCAAGCACACGCCAATAAGAGGCGTTGGAAAGAATCTTGTGCGTCATGAATACGCACGGAATCAAATCTAAGCGTTTCTGGTAATTCTTGATGTTCCTCGCGATGGCAAACGAGATCAACAAACATTAATCGAACAACGCCTTCTATTGAGCTTGCTCGCACGGAAGACCAATCCACCACTTCTTCGTCTTTCACATTTGTACTGCTATTTTTCAACGAATAAGAAGTATTCTTAAGTCCCGCACGAATATTTTCCGGGATATTGTTGTTGTTATTGTTAGTACTGGCGATGACGTTGAGACCGGAAGTTTCAATCACAGGCGCAAACTCACAAGCGCTCTTGAAGATCCACTTCTTCGTCCTCGGCAACGCGTCTTCCACTGAGGTAACATCGAGGCTGTATAAATTGCTGAACGAATCTTGTATCCAGTGGTAAGCAGTCGTTGTGCTTTCACTGGGATGATTACCACCAGCCACGACGTGGCGAAGCCTCTCTACGGCAACTAAGATTTTACCTTTTGAAATATCTTCTTTGAGTTCGAGCGCGATTTCCCATAAGAATTGCAACGAAAGAACAACCATTTCTGAGAGACACAAACTTGTGTTTCCTTCAAAGGCACTGATTAACGAATCGAACTTTAGTTTAGTTTCTGACTCGCGCGCTTCACTGCCGAGAGCGACTAACAAGGTAAAACCAGATTCAAGAGTTTTTTGCAAAAGCACTTTTGACGTGAAAGTATCTTTTTGCGCAATTATTGTTGCCAGTAGTTTCTTCTCGTTCAATAAATCGAGCGCTCGCCTCGTTTTTGACTCTACGCTCTTCCAAGACTCCGGAACGAGAGAGTGAATGAGCATAAAGAGCTCGCGAATATTTGCCGAAACGATATCGTCATCAGTAAAATCAGAACTATCAACCGGCGGTGATACAACTGGTATAGTTGTTGGAGAGAGTTTTTCTTTAAGTTTTTCTTTAAACAAATCCCAAAACGCCTTTGTTGCCTGAGCCTTCACACGAAATTGAAGCGAATCTTTTTCTTCACCTGCACGATTGTTGTTACGTACCATTGAAAACGGGGTCCATTTAATATCCGCCAGAAGTTCGTGCATTATTTGTAATCGCTCAACATCTTCGCTCTTACTTTGCATCAATCTCTTTCCAGCCTCTTCCTTCTCTCGCAACAATTGTTCCGAATGGAATAAGCGCTGCGACCGACGTTCCTCAAATAACGAAGAAGGTGATCCACTAACGTTATTAACTTGTTCAATTTCAGCGCGAATACTTTCACGCGTTGCGCGGATGGCATCGTCAAATCTTAAAACGCCAACTTCGCCCGCGAGTTCTCTCACTTTCGTCCGTAAAAGAGCCAAATCGTTACCGGTTTGCTCTCGAATGGCGTCGATATCATCAGAAGTAGTATTCGACGACGAAGATGACGAAGTCGCACATTTACGGAGGCAACTTGCTTCCATGGCAACTGCGACGCGAACGAGCTCAGCCTCGAGGGAAATTGCGTCGTTTGTTTTCCATTTCGCAAAAGCGACTGCGTATTCATCCCAGAGAATTGCGAATTGCAAAACCGCCTCATTAAAATCGTGTTCTTTAGTCCCCTTCGTGTCTTCGACAATCGCTCGTGCAATAGTTTCATCGATTGATTCAACCAAGCGAGCGGAAGCGCTTCTTAAAGTTTTTTCTTCGTAAGGCGCGTCGTCGCCACCGCCACCTAAAACCATCTCGGGATGCGCGCAAATCATGTAAGCGCAGAGAACGATGCGGGTTGGAAATCTCGATGGATTATTATTATTACCTTCTTCATAATCATCAACGCCGCGACTGCGACGACGCCGAAGGCTTGCAATATTTTTGGTCGGTGGAAACATAATTTTAATTTGCGACTTCGTCGCAATGTTCTCATTGTCGCCGAGCATGACCAAGCGAGTTTCCAAGCGTTCTAAAAATTTATGCGTATCGGCTAAAACTTTTTCGTTTTGTAAAACTAAAACAAAATCATCGTAATTTGCACTTTTTCGAGCGATTTCGAGCGATAAAGTTTCGTTTAAACGTCTCGCGATAGATTCCGCAGCGACTTTCGTTTCCAAGTAAACTCTCCAAAGTCTTTGAACACGTTCAAGGCGACGAATTTGGCGCAAACGTTCTAACGCTTTCTCGGGCGATTGTTGAACACCGCACTTGGCGCGAATCCCTTTGCGAAATGTAAAGTACGAACGCTTCAACTCTGCGTTGCGCAACTTCTGTTCCAGCATTTGTTGCTTTTGCAGACACATTTCCTCTGAATGAAGATGTTTTTGTTGTTCAACTATTTTCTCGTGACGCGTGTTGAATAAGTGTGCTTTCTCGATGCGCGTTTGTAAATAAAGCGCGTGCAACTCTTCAGCTCGTTTGAGTTTTCGATGTACGATATCGGCGTTGATTTTATTATTATTGTTATTATTATTATTATTATTATTATTATTATTATTGGTTTTATCGTTAATGATTAAGTTCGTGTTATCGAAAAGTAATCGTCGTCTGCTCGAACTGTTCGGTGTCTTTTTTGTCGTTTCTTCTCCTACTGCAGGTATTGCTTGTCGCTGTTGTCCTGTCAATTCGGAACACATTTTCTTCCTAGCAGGGGAAGACATGTTCGCTGCTTTTTGAACGGTCCATTCCAGAAATGCCTGTAATTGTAGTAGTAGTAGTAGTAAGAATAATAATAATAGTAATAATATGTATTAATATTGATTAGGAGTAAAGATATATGTCTAGTAAAAAACGCGCGGGAGAATTTAGATATAACTGTCCCAATTGGGTTGTGGTTGCTGAGGAAAATAATTGTCCCACTTTTAAAAAACAGAGTCGCCATCATCGTACCTGTCTCTTAATCTCGGCTTGTTTCTGTCTTCGTTCCAAAGTAACCGATTCCTTTTCTCTCTTTTTCTCTTCGTAACAATTCATTCTTGAACGAAGACGTTGAGGAAGTTGTGCGATGTCAATCATAATTCAATTTAGTATATTTGTTTTGTGCCGTGTCCGAATTTGATGATGATGACAAGAAAGGCGAGAATCAGCAGCAGCAGAAAAGAAAAAGGGCAAAACACAGCAGCAGCAAACATCAGCAGATGCTGAATGATAAAAAGAATGCGATTTTTTTTATTAATTAATTGATGATGATGATGATGATGATGATGAACCACCACTACGAACACCAGCAGCAGCAGCAGCAGCAGCAACGAAGCTTATATCGTAATTTATGGCCCTCTCGTGCAATTAAGAACGCATTAAAAATAAACCACCGTGAGACGAAGAAGTTAAAATATTTTTCATCATCATTTTTAACAGAAAACGAAGAAGGAGAAGTAGAAGAAGTTATTGAAGAACAAAGTAGCAGTCATAGAAGTAGTAATAATAGAAGTAGTGATACTAGAAATACAAGAAAAAGAGATTTATTGACACAAACGATGGCGATCATGATATCATCTTTTTCAATCTCGTTCGATGTTAAAGCAGTAGAAGCTAAAGAAGAAGAGGAGCTGATGATGTTTACGTTTACGCAGAGATTTCCTACTCTCTTCAAACCATTTCTTGGCAATGGAACGAAGAAGACGATAAAGACAACACTCGTGGAAAATCGATGTTGGGCATTAGAACAAACCATTGAGTTAGGGCCTTTAGAAACACCTTTACGATGCGTCGTCATTCGCTTAAATTCGGGAGAGTTGTGGGTACATAATCCACTCGCGCCGACGCAAGAGTTCTTTTCGCTCGTAGAATCGTGCGCTTCTAATAATAATAATAAAGTCGCCGCGATTGTCGTCAGTACGTACGCTCTTGAGCACAAGATTTTTGCGAAAGACGCGCATGAAAAATGGCCAGAAGCAGAGATTTGGATCGCACCGGGCCAGTTTTCTTTTCCTCAAGAGAACGTCTCGAACGAGTTCTTATACGGTACGAAATCAAACGTATTTGTTCTTTCCGAATCGAATGACCTTTCCAGGGAACAGAAACAACCAAAATGGAGCGAAGAGATAAATTACGAGACGCTCGATGTCGGTGCGTTTAACGTCGGTAATTCAAAAGTGCAGATCAAAGAGTGCGCGTTTTTTGACGTGCAAACTGGTATGCTCATCGTCACAGACTCGCTTTGTAAAATTCCATCAGAGCCACCGGTTCTTTCATCGAAAGAGAAGCTTCTTCTCGTAGGAAAACGGTCTACGAAAGATGAGCAACCGGAAGATACGAGAGAAAACATTCTAGCTGGTTGGAAGAAAACGGCTTTGCTAGTGACTTTCTTCTTCCCCGAACACGAGGAGTTAATCTCGCCCACTGAAGTTATTTGGAGCGATGGATGGGAAAAGAATTTTGCGAGCATTTCGAACCGTTTGTTTGTCCCACCCGTCGTGAGAACTTTATTATATGCTCAAGACCCGAAAGCTGTACGAAATTGGGTCGATCGCGTGAGTGAACGTTTTGGCGATTCAATGAAAACAATCGTTCCCGCGCATTGGGAGGCCCCAATAGAAGCAGATGTGAAAGATTTTAGGAGAGCTTTTCGATTTCTCGAAGACGATTCAATCGATTCGTTTCTCGAAGGCGATTTAAAGCGTGGATTAGCACCGATAGCAAAAGCGATTTTAGAAAAGCAACGTTGATATGATATACCAGTATACTTTTTCGATAAATTATATAGCTTCTCGTTACAATTTACACACTAGCAGTCATACAATGTTCTTTTTATTTCTACTATTCTCCTCTCCACTCGGCGGTTCCTAAATATGCCGGTTCTTGTGGGCTATACTTAACAGTCTCCAATAGCCCATTCGAATATTGGGCAGTTAAATCAGCAGTGGACTTGAACTCATCAGCCGGGCGTATATCATAGGCATCAATATACTTTCTAAAAGGTTCTACGAATACTTTCCTTGCGTGCTCTTTTAAGCCATCTGGACTCATTAAATGCTGCACAAACGCCGTCGCACGCTTGGAAATCTCCGCGCACTCGGCCGGATTGCTAATAGCCCACTGCATTTGAGACTCTAAATTCGATAGATCCGCTTTGAGAGGAATGTAGTGCACGTACGGCTTGATATCATCATAGAACGAATCTCTCATTGGAGTTTCGTGATGAAAGAGAACGCCTGGCATACCGAGAAACCATAGCGTGGACTTCCACGAAGTACCGCCGCCACCGCCAAAATCAACGAGGTACTTGTATTTTGCATAATCGCAAGCGCTAAACTCGGTGCTTGTGAAAATATCAAACTTGTCGTCAATGCAAGAAGATTGCGGTGCTTTTGGATTTTTATCCGTGAATTTGATGTCGTATTTATCTGGATGCAAAGCGGCAACGATTGCGGCGTATAATCTCGGCGAGACTAATGTTTTCGAATGAAGCACGGTACTCACAATCGTATCTTTTGTCGCAGAGCATAAGTTGTGAGTTGATAAAAAGTTCTCCCCAGTTTCGGTTCCAACGCCTACATATTCAGAAAGATAACGCCAATCCGATCCTCTCCAAACCATTTTTGGAATAAGAGTGTTAAATTTATTCACGCGATCAGAATCACTTCCATACGTTGGAACGTACATATTCTCGCCCGAGCATTGACTCGGAGACGAAAACCAAACACACTGACTGTATTTTGAGGGATCATACGCATGCGCAACACATGGCGCGAGTGGTAACGTCGGTGCTTGAGCTAAACTTGGTACCCTAGACTTGTCTTTTGGTACCGTGCCAAAGGTGAAGATTGGCGCGGGAAAACTACCGCAACCAGACGGTGACCCAGCGCAAGGATTTTGGGGATAATCTTGAGTTGCCCATCCCATATGTAACGGCTTGTTTCCACTTCCTACTCGGAAGCGATCTGCAAACTCACCCTCTCCAACTGCATATAAGAATTCAACTGCACCGGAGGATCTATCATCCACGTTCAACTCTTCGCCGACGACTTTGAGAGTCCACATCGTAAAACCATAATTCGACGTCCAGCTCAAAACGTGCATGGGCATTCGATCTTGTTCGGGCAACAAAAGCGCGCGCGAAGTCAAAATATCTTGGAAAGATATTTCGCCATCTGGAGTTGCCAAACGCCCGACGAAATTTTTATTATTATTGTAATTATTATTACTTTGTTGTTGTTGTTGTTGCGCCGAAGCCGTTGCTTTTGTTACTAATACGTCCTCGTCGTCATCCTTCTTCAGCCTCTTAAATGGATTTGTTGGTTTGAATAACCAAAACGTCGATTGCTCGTATGTACTACCATGATGATGCCTGTGATGAGTCATTGCCGTATGCGCCGTAGATATCGTTTCAACGCTAACGAATAAAACGCAAACGATTCCGATAGAGAGCAAGCTCCTATAAACTACATCCAAGAAATAAGATGACCAAGTTTGATCGTACTTATGCATGTTATCATTATTAGTACTTCTCATTACCAATAAATTCGATCCTTCATTGCTACTGAGAGTATTATTATTATTATTATTATTATTACCATTCTTTTCCACTAACGAAGGGTCTGATGAATAAGAATATCTCATTTTGCAAAACGAAGGCGCGTGCTGTGTACTCCTTTCCTTTCCTTTCCTTTCGTGATGAAGATGAAGAAGTCTCTTTTCGCGTGGATTTTAAACGAAGAAGATGAAACAGAGACAAATATATATGCTAGGCAAAGCGAGAGCGAGTGCTGATGATGATGGACAGAAATCACGCACGGTGCTGATCTCTTTTATCGTCGCTCGATTATGCGCGCGTGCACGCGGCGTGTAAAGTGCTTTTTTTTGTGAGGAACGAGAGCAGAGAGGAAAATTTATTTCGCTGCCATCTGCCTTCTATAGCCTCCCCATGATGTCCTCAGCAAAAGCAGCGCGCGGCTTTTTGTCGTTTGGGCCCTTTTTATTTTTTGGGTGTTACATCATCATCAGCAGCACAGCAGCAGCTGAAGCTGATGAAGCTGAAGCCGTGTGATGAAAAGCTTCAACAACGTGAGAAAATTTACATATTAATTCATATGATGCCTGCTTATTATTATTATTATTATTATTGGTGACCTTATTCGTGAAAATAAAGGTTTCTTCAATTATTCGGAAGAACAGACAACCTTACTCCTATTATTATTATTATTATTATTATTATTATTATTATTAT
>Ga0114998_10000520_pt1 | contig 28510 bp, 29 predicted proteins | sample ArcticOcean_MG_C_5_FD_87044 | JGI IMG/M metagenome (GOLD analysis project Ga0114998, IMG submission 87044) | Marine microbial communities from western Arctic Ocean - ArcticOcean_MG_CB4_138 | ecosystem: Environmental > Aquatic > Marine > Oceanic | place: Arctic Ocean: Canada Basin | collected... | reverse complement strand
ATAAACCCTAAAGACATTGAAAATATAAGTGTACTAAAAGATGGTTCTGCAGCAATTTATGGTGCAAGAGCTTCTAATGGTGTTATAGTTGTTACCACTAAAAAAGGTTCATACAACTCGAAGAACACTTTTGAAGTTAGTGCTACTTACGGAATCAGTGAGGTTACAAGATCCCCTGATATGTTAAATGTTCAGCAACATGCTGATATGACATGGCAGAGTATTCTTAATGATGGAAATGTACCATCTCACCCACAATATGGAAATGGACCAACTCCTTCTGTACCAGTCTTTTTAAATGTACCTATGCCTAGTGGACCTGAATATGCCGGTGCTGGAGCAAAAGTACAACCTGGTGGAACTAAATGGTTCGACGAAGTATTTGATCCTGCTGATGTAACTGAAGTTTCAGTATCTGCTTCTGGTGGATCTGAACAAGGTAAATATCACATGTCTGCTAGATACTTAAAGCAGGAAGGTGTAATTATACATACAGGATTTGAATCAGTTTCAACTAGATTAAATTCTGAATTTAAAATAGGAGATAAGATTACTATTTCTGAAAATTTAAACATTGCTTATGATAAGGAAGGGACTACTAGTGGAAACCCAATGCAAAATGCTGCATTTTCATCTCCACTTGTTCCTGTAAGAGATACTAATGGAAATTTTGCTGGTACATACTCAAACGCAGCAAGAGTTGGTATTGCTAACAACCCTGTTGCGGATCTTTCAAGAGGTCAAAATGATTACAACAAAAACTTAAGAGTTATTGGTGATGTTTCATTCAAATGGCAAATTACTCCTGAATTATTATTTAAGACCTCTGCTGGTATTACCATGAGAGATTTAAATGGGAGATATTTTACAGCTCTTAATCCAGAGCATGGTGAAGCAATCTCAAACAACACTCTTTCTGAACAAAGTTTCAGACAAGACGAGTGGGTTGTAACAAATTTCTTAAACTATAAGAATTCATTTGGTGATCATACATTAGATGTATTAGTTGGTACTGAGGCAACAAAATCTAACTTTAAAGGTTTTGGAGCATTAAGAACTGGATATTTATTTGAAGATCCAAGCTTTTACTTATTAAGTAATGGTTCTGGTGTTCCTGTAATTTCAGGAGGATCAGCTTCTTCAAGTTCAATTTTCTCGTTACTTGCAACTGCAAACTGGTCATACGGTGGAAAGTACTTTGCTACAGCAACTGTTAGAAAAGATGATACTTCAAGATTCGCACAAGCTGAAGCTGATGCTATCTTCCCTTCTGTTAGTGGAGCTTGGTTAGTAAGTTCTGAGGATTGGTTTGATAGTTCAGTGTTTGATACTCTTAAAATTAGAGCATCTTATGGTGAGTTAGGTAACCAACAAATTGGAGGTTCTAACTTAGATGTAAATATTTCTGGTTTAAGTGAAGGTACTGGATTCTATGCGTTTTCTGGAAGTGGAGGAGCTACTGCTGGTGCAGTTATTGCATCTAAAGGTAACCCACTTTTAACATGGGAAACTATGACATCTACAAACTTTGCTTTTGATATGGGATTCTTAGATAATAAGTTGACTGCTACAATTGATGTATTCTCTAACGAGACTACAGGTCTTGTTGCACAGGATACTCAGAAGATTAGTACAACTGCAATTGATGCAGCTGCACCATATACAAACCTAGGTTCTATGAAATCTACTGGTTTTGATTTATCTCTTAACTTTTCTGATACAACTTCATCTGGACTTACTTACTCTATTAACGCAAATGCTACTAAAGCTAAAAATGAAATAACTGAACTTATCAGTGATTCATATTCTGGAAGTAGTCAAAGAATTGGATCTATGACAAGAACATCTGTTGGTGAGCCAATTTCTTATTTCTATGGAAGAAACGTATTAGGAGTTTTCCAAACTGCAGCTGAAGTTGCAGGTCATGCTGATCAAGGTCTTACGGGAGCAGATGGTATTGGAAGATTTAAATATGAAGATGTCAATAATGATGGTGTAATTAATGATAATGATAGAACTAAAATCGGTGATCCTCATCCAGATTTAATCTTTGGTGTTAATTTAAACTTAGCATATAAAGCTTGGGATATGAGTATGTTCTTGAATGGTTCTTTAGGTAACGATATCTTTGACTATACAGCATTATACTACGAGACTCCTTATTTCTTTAACGGTGGTAGAAGTACTGCAGTTCTTGACTCATGGTCTCCAACTAATACTGGTGCAGCATTGCCTGCATTAAGTGAAACTATTTTAAATAATGAATTTACATCAGCTAACTCATTCTTTGTTAGAGATGGTTCATATTTAAGACTTAGAACTCTTCAAATAGGGTATACATTACCTGATACTATTGCATCAAAATTAGGTGCTAGTAGCGCAAGAGTGTACTATAACGGTACTAACTTACTTACTTTTACTGACTTTACAGGTCTGGACCCTGAAGTGCCAAGAAGCGGTGCTCTAGATATTGGTGTATATAATGCACAATATCCTACGAATAGTGTTTCATCTTTAGGAATAAATATTAAATTTTAACCCAAATACTTAGAAAATATGAAAAAAATTCTAACAATTATATTAGCAACCTCACTTTTAGTAGCATGTGCTGATGACTTCACTGATATTGATCCAGTTGGAGCTCTTAGTGATGCATCACTACAAAACGCAACTGGTGTTGACCTATTATTAACTGGTGCATATTCTGTACTAGATGGTATAAGAAATGGTGGACCTGGTGCAGATTGGACTAAAAGTGGAGATAACTGGTGGCTTGATGCAATCTCAGATGATGCCCATAAAGGATCAACTGATGGTGACCAAGCTGACTTACTAGCTATTGAACTTTTTACATGGGATACTACAAACCCATATTTTGAAGGAAGATGGCAAGCATTATTTGCTGGTGTTAACAGAGCGAACGCAGTTATTGATTTAATCAATAAAGCGGATAATCCAAGTGATTATTCTGTTGAAAAAGCACAAGCGACATTTTTAAGAGGACACTATAACTTTGAAATTCAAAGAATGTGGGTGAATGTTCCTTACATTTCAGATGAAAACTATGCTGCAAGTGAATTTAATCAGCCTAATTCTGGTCCAATTTGGAATCAGATTGAAGCAGATTTTTCTGCTGCTGCAGGGGCTCTACCAACATCTAGAGGTGGATCATACAGTGAGCCAGGTAGGCCACTAGCATCTGCTGCTAAAGCATATTTAGGAAGAGCTCAACTTTACCAAGGTAAATGGTCTGATGCTTTATCTTCACTTGAATCAGTAATAAATTCTGGTGACTATGCACTAAATGCTGATTATTCAGCAAACTTTAGATCTGCTGGTGAAAATGGTTCTGAGGCAATTTTTGCTATTCAGTTTGCTTCTGATGGAGGTCAATCTCCTCAAGGTAACAAAGGTGGTACATTAAACCATCCTATTGGTGGATCAACAGGTGGAATGTGTTGTGGTTTTTACCAACCAACAATCAATCTGGCTAATTCTTTCCAAACTGATTCTAATGGTCTTCCATTAGCTAATTGGGCAACTACAGACATCACAAATGACTATGGTGTTTATGAAACTGAAGCACATACTCCTCATACTGGTTCATTAGACCCAAGAATTGATTTCACTATCGGAAGACGTGGTATTGATTTAAACGGTTTTGGTCCAATGACAGGAAAGGACAACATTAGAGCATCATTTACTGATATCTCTGGTCCTTTTGTGAATAAGAAAAACCTTTATACTGCTGGTGATGACACCAACAGAGGTACAGGTGGTTGGGGAGAACAATTAACTGGAATTAACTATCATATCTTAAGGTACGCTGATGTTTTACTTATGGCCGCTGAGGCTGCTGTTGAAACAGGTGCACTTGAGACTGGTAGAAATTATGTTAATCAAATTAGATCAAGAGCTAAAAACGGCCCTCGTGCTGATGCTTCTCCTAATTATGTCATAGATACATACAATTCAACATGGACTGATCAAGCTGCTGCTAGAACTGCAGTTAGACACGAAAGAAGACTTGAATTATCTATGGAAGGTCACCGTCTTTTTGATTTAAGAAGATGGAATGTTATGGTCGACGTATTAAATACTTACATTGCTAACGAAGGAAGAACTATTGCTAATTTTGCAGCAAAAGCTAACTCTGTTTCAGGTAAGCATAATGCACTTCCAATTCCATTAAATGCTATTGATTCGTCTCAAGGAGCTCTTACTCAGAATCCGGGTCACTAATCAAATTATTATCTAGCTAAATTAAAAGCAGGATGAATTAATTTTCATCCTGTTTTTTTTTAAATTTATATTATGAAAAAATTAAACCTACTTTTATTAATCTTCAGTTTATTTATTGTGTTTGTTTCTTGCAATAATTCTTCTGAAAATAAACAATTTACTCTTCTATCTAGCTCATCTACTGGAGTTGATTTTATTAATCAATTAAAGGAGAATGACACAATTAATTATTTTACATATCCCTATATATACATGGGGGGTGGTGTTTCTGTGGGTGATATAAATAATGATGACTTAGATGATATTTTCTTTACTGGAAACATGACTGAAAACAGATTATACCTTAATAAAGATAATCTTGAATTTGATGATATTACTTCCTATTCAGGAATTGGAGGTGATGGAAAATGGTATACTGGCTCAACTATGGTAGATATAAATAATGATGGTTTTTTAGACATATATGTATCAGTAGCTGGTTTAAATGGAAATAAAAACAATGAATTATATGTAAATAATGGAGATAATACATTTACTGAGATGGCTGATGAATATGGAATTGATGATATTGGTAACGGAGTACAGGCTACATTCTTCGATTATGATAAAGATGGAGATTTAGATCTATATGTAGCTAATTATCCAATGACCCCTTTTGATGCACCAAGAAGCTACTATTCTTATAAAATGCAGAATACTGGTGATAATGAAACTGATAATCTATACAGAAATGATGGTTTATCTTTTACGAGAGTCACTGAAGAGGCTGGCTTAAGAACATATGGCCTTAGTTTGAGTGCTACAGTAGGTGATTTAAATAATGATTCATATCCAGATATATATATATCAAATGATTTTAGTTCTCCTGACTTTATGTATATGAACAATGGTGATGGAACTTTCACTGACATTGTAAAAGAATCAACCAATCAAACTTCTTTCTATGGAATGGGAGTAGACATTGCAGATTTTAATAATGATCAGTATCTAGATTATATTCAGGTTGATATGGATGCAAAAGATAATAGAAGATCAAAAGCTAATATGGCTAGCATGAATCCAGACTTATTCTGGAGTACTGTAAATTATGGTTTTCACTATCAATATATGCATAACACACTTCAGTTAAACAGAAGAGTAGAGGGGGATAAGCCTTTTTTTAGTAATATTTCACGATTATCTGGAATCTCATCTACAGATTGGAGTTGGGGTCCTCTTCTTGCAGATTTTGATAATGATGGCTGGAAAGATTTATTTATTTCGAATGGAATAAGAAGAGAAATTAATAATAAAGATTATTTCAATGATATAAAATTGAGGCCCATGTCTAATGATAGTCTTTTGTATTACACAAATCAAATACCTTCTGAAGCTATTTCAAACTTCACATTTAAAAATAATAAAGGTTTAACATTCTCTGATGTATCTAAAGATTGGGGTCTTGATGATAAGAATTTTTCAAATGGAGCTACTTATGCTGATTTAGATAATGATGGTGACCTTGAAATAATAGTAAACAATGTTGATCAAGAGGCGCAGATTTATAGAAATAATTCAAAAAACAACTTTATAAAGGTCAAACTTAAAGGAGGTCAAGGGAATCTACTAGGAATTGATAGTCGAGTATATGTTAAAACAGAAGATTCATCTCAGATGCAGGAACTTACTATGACTAGGGGTTTTCAGTCTTCAGTTTCATCTTATTTAAATTTTGGTATTGGTGGTGAGGATGAAATATTATCTGTAAAGGTAGTTTGGCCAAATGGTAATACTGAAACTAAAAATAACATTGAAAAAAATTCAACAATAGAATTTGATATTATAAATTCAATTTACTCAAATGATGAAACATCTGGATCTAATTTATATTTTGAAAATGTTGAAGTAGTTAAGCACAAGCATGAGGAAAATCAATATAATGATTATGCAAAAGAGGTTCTTCTTCCCCATGAGAACTCTAGGCTCGGTCCAGGAATAGCTACAGGTGACATTAATGGTGATGATTTAGATGATTTTATTGTTGGTGGAGCAAAAGATCAACCCACAGCTTTTTACTTTCAAAACTCAGATGGATCATTTACTAATAAGACTTTTCCATTTTCTAAGTCTCATAGTAAATATGAAGATATGGATATGATACTTCAAGATTTTGATAATGATGGAGATTTAGATCTTTATATTGTCTCTGGAGGTAATGAATTTGAACCAAATACACCTATTCTAAAAGATAGAATATACATTAATAATGGTAAGGGTTCTCTAACATACAGTGAAATTTCAATTCCTAACAATTACTCAAGTGGAATGAGACTTTCACATGCAGATTTCGATAAAGATGGAGATTTAGATCTATTTGTTGGTGGAAGGTTAGTTCCTGGTAGTTATCCACTTCCAGCTGATAGTTTTTTACTTGAAAATATTTCTACAACTGATGGAATTAAATTTATTAATACAGACAAATCAAACTTTCCATTTAGAGATATAGGTTTAGTAACCTCATCAGTTTGGGCAGATTATAATAATGATGATTGGATAGACTTGATAGTTGTGGGTGAGTGGACACCAATAAGATTTTTCAAGAATATAGATGGTAAATTTTCTGAAGATACTTCAATGATTGATTCAGATTCAACTAGAGGATGGTGGTATGATATAGTTTCAGAAGATTTTGATCAAGATGGAGATATTGATTTGGTTATTGGAAATTTAGGAAATAACTATAAATATCAAACCTCTGGAGAAGAAACATTTGATATCTTTTATAATGATTTTGACAAAAACAATACGGGTGATATAGTGCTAAGTTATTACAGTGATGGAGAACAATACCCACTTAGAGGAAGACAATGTTCTTCAGATCAAATTCCTGCAATAAAAATGAAATTTCAAGATTATGATGCATTTTCTATAGCTACTCTCGAAGATGTCTACACTGATTCTGCTTTAGATAATTCACTTCATTATTTCGCTAAAACATTTTCATCAGTATATTTAGAAAACACAGGTAGTTCATTCATAATGAGTAAGTTGCCTATTCTAACTCAATTATCATCTACAAATAAAATTCTTAAAAGAGATATTGATAAAGATGGATATATGGATATTATTATATCTGGAAATATGTATAACTCTGAAGTTGAAACTCCAAGAAATGATGGGAGCGTAGGTGTTTTTCTAAGATACAATCCTGAAAAAGGTTTTGATGCTATTCCAACTCAAATTAGCGGTCTATTTATAAATGGTGATGTAAAGGATATGGAATTTATAAACATGAATAAAAATGACTATATTATCTCTGCAAAGAATGATGATTTAATTGAATTTACTAAAATAAAGTAATTTGAGAATTTATAATTACATATTATTTTTACTTTCCTTTTTTATTCTCTCATGTGATTCAAAACCCGAGGTAATTGAGGTTATATATGAGATTAATGAGATGAAAGACTCAGGTTTGGATGTAACTTTCACAATTAAAAATTCAACAAAAATCAATTTTAATTCTATCTGGTCACTTCATTGGAATCAGCAGAGTGCTATAATAGATGAGGAGTCTGTTCCTAATAATCTTAAATATGATTATGTTGGAGGCCAATCATACAACGTATTATCTTTTGGTAAAGATTTCACTTTAGATAGTAATCAATCCATCTCAATTGATTTGAAGCAATCGGGGGTGGTTAGCAGAAAATCTGATTTACCAGTTGGAGGTTTTATCGTTTTAAATAATGAAACTATAGATGTAAAATTTATTAGCTTATGGAAAGAAGCTAATGGAATTGAAAAACTTAATTTACCTAAAGCTTCAGATCGATATAATTTTTATCAACCAAGTAGCTTAATTGATAAATCAGAACTGGACTTAATACTTCCAACTCCTAATGAAGTTATATTATTAGAAGGAGAATCATCTATAAGTCCAGCAAATTTATCATCCACACAATATGATATTTTAATTGATAAATCTTTAGATCTAGAAAATGAATTTGTAAAATCTTTACTAGATGGAATTATTAATTTAGATTTTAATGAAAGTTCTGATCCTACTATCTTAGTCAAACTTTCAGAGGATTTAAATAGCGAATCATACAGATTAAATATAAATCAAGATAAAGTTATTATTAACGCTTCAGATAGATCAGGCGCACTTTATGGTATTCAGTCATTAAAACAACTCCTAATAGCTTCTAAATTGGAAAAAAGACCTTTAATGAATCTTTTAGTTAATGATTCACCAAGATTTTCATATCGAGGAATGCTTTTAGATATATCAAGAAACTTTTATGGTCCTAATAAAATTAAGCAAATACTAGATTATTTATCTTTTTTCAAAATAAATCATTTAGACTTTAGAATAACTGATGATGAGGGCTGGAGGCTTGAAATTCCAGGTTTAGAGGAGTTAACTCAAGTTGGATCGAAAAGAGCTTACACTAAAGATGAATTTGAAAATTTAATTCCAATGTATGGTTCAGGTCCTAATACAAATTCTTCAGGATCGGGTTTTATATCTAGACCTGAATTTATAGATCTACTAAAGTATGCAGATGATAGAAATATCACAATAATTCCTCAGATTAGTTTCCCTTCTCACATGAGATCTGCCATTATTTCAATGAATGTTAGATATCAAAAATATATGGAGTTGGACGATAAGGTAGAGGCAGAAAAATACTTACTAGTTGACCCTGATGATCAAAGTGAATATTATTCAGCTCAGGGGTTTGATGATAATATTGCTTGTATATGCAGAGAAAGTACATTTACATTCTATGAAAAAGTTATTGATGAGGTTTATTTAATGTATGAGAACGCAGGGGTTAAATTAAAAAAGTTTGGAGTTGGCGCAGATGAACTTCCTTTTGGTGCTTGGCAAAAATCTCCAATATGTGATCAGTTTATGGATGATAAATCAATAACTGGAGACTATAATTCTTTATATGAAATGATGCAGGGAAGGGTATATGATAAACTATCTGTATATGATATAACAATGACAGGTTGGGATGATATTCTACTAAAACTTACAGAGATGAATCAATCTGAGACTGAAATTAAAGATTTTTTTAAGGGAGATGACATACTATTGTATGTATGGAAGAATGATTGGGGTCAAGGAAGACAAGACATGATCTATAAGTTTGCAAACCTTGGATACAAAACTGTTATGAGTAATTCTAGTGCATTTTATTTTGATATGGTGGATGATAGAGATTTTGATAATGTAGGACTTTCATGGAGTGGTTACGCTGATTATAAAGATATGTGGACAGTTGATGTATTAGATGTTTTTAATGATTCATATGGTGTTGAAAAAAATAATATTTCAAAAGAATACATTAACTCTTCTGAAAAATTAAATCGAGAAAGTGAAGATAATATTATTGGTATTCAGTCTCAAATATGGAGTGAGACTATTGTAAGTGAAGATATTCTTGATTATATGTTTATGCCAAACATTTTAGTTTTTTCACAAAAGGCATGGTCAGATGATTCAAGTTGGACAAAAATTCCAGATAAAGAACTTAGAAAGACAACTCTTAATAACGAATGGAATAAGTTTAGAAATAATATTGGTCAAAGAGTTTTACCAATGGTTGATAATGTTTTTGGTGGTTTATCATATGACCTTCCAAAGCCTGGTGGAATTATATTAAATGATTCTTTATTTGCTAATTCTGCTTTTCCAGGATTACATATTAAGTACACATTAGATGGAACTGTTCCTAATTCAGATAGTACTAATTATGTTTCTCCATTTAAGCTAAATAAAGAAGATATAGTTCATTTAAGATTATTTGATAATAATAATAGGGGAGGTAATGTGATTATGGTTGATAAGTAATTCCTACTTCATTAATTATTTTTTTTAACTTCTAAATAATATGAGAGATCGACTTTTATCAATAGATGTTTTAAGAGGGATGACATTAATTTTTATGATTATTGTTAATCAACCAGGGTCATGGGAAAATGTATACGCTCCCTTGCTTCATGCAGACTGGAATGGTTTAACTCCAACTGATTATATTTTTCCAAATTTTCTATTTATTGTTGGTGTTTCAATTGTTCTGTCTTTGAGTAATAGGAAAGATGAAGTAGACAAGACTCAAGCTCTTAAAAAGATTATATGGAGAGCTTTTAAAATTTATTTAGTTGGCTTATTCTTATGGGTTTTCCCTTCTTTTGATTTAGATAATATAAGATGGACTGGTGTCTTACAGAGAATATCATTCGTTTTCTTGTCTTGTGGAATAATCTACCTTTTTATAAATAAGAAATTCTTTATGTATATATCATTTATAACTTTGATTTTATATTGGTTTATTATGGTTTATGTTCCTATCCCAGGTATTGGTTATCCTGACCTAGGTGTTCCAGAGTTAAATTTAGCCCATTATATAGATAATAAATATTTACCTGGTGTTTTGTGGCAGGTAACATGGGATCCTGAAGGAATTCTTACAACAATACCCTCAATCATTACTGGAGTTTTTGGTTTGATAGCAGGTTCAATTCTAGTAAGCAATAAAAATATTAAGGATAAACTTCTTAACATGTTCTATATCGGTTTAATTCTCGTTTTTGTAGGAGACTTTTTTAGTTGGTCTTTTCCAGTAAATAAAAACCTTTGGAGTACATCTTATACATTTCTTATGGCAGGAATGTCATTTATGTTAACGGCTGCATTTACATATCTAATAGATGTGAATGGATATAGGAAATTTAAAATGTCACAAGTTTTTGGAACTAACTCAATCTTTACATATGTATTAGCTGGTGTTCTAAGTTCAATTTTTTATAGTGATTTTATCCTTGGGATGGAATTAAATACATTTTTTGTAGAGAGTATGATTAATATTGGAATTTATCCAAAATTAGCATCACTATTATATGCTATTCTTTATGTAATTATTATTTATATACCAGCATATTATCTTTATAAAAAGAAAATATTTATAAAACTCTAATCACATTCATCAAGTTCTAGTAATTCATCTAAAAATGACTCGTCAGTTTTGTAGAAGTAACTAGTGCTTCCACCAGTAGACTTAGATTTTTCAATAACACTATCGTTTATTATACTATAAAACCAGTTAGATCCATTAAAATCTTCTGACAAATTAAGCTTAGTTTGATATTTAAACTCTGCATTTACAATAAAATTATTTTCATAAGTATAACAATTGTATCCTGCTATATAAACTTCAAGATATGCACCATTTTCATTATTATTAAATGTCCAAATAGATTGATTATCGTTTGGTGTCCAGTAAGTTCCATCAAGACATTCTAGAAAGCTTGAGCATTCTCCTGATTCATTGCTACTTGAACAGCCTGTTGCTATAATTGAAATAACAATAATTAATATTGAGCTAAAGAAAGAATTTTTCATAATCAGTTTATATATGGTACTTGTTCAAGGGCTAAATTAATATTTGTTTCTGGTCTTTGACATGTTTTGTTTTGACAAACATATATATAGGTTTCATCTTCGAAAAATCTATCAATAAAAAGAGGTATTTCACTTTCAATATTAGATTGAACAACAATTGTATTAGGCGTAAAGTTTCTAGTTATTTCATCTGTAATTAACTTTGCATTAGGTCCTATAACTGCAATCTCATAAAATGATTCAACCCTATTTAATATATTATTTGCCCAAACTGAATAAGAGTTTATGTTTCCATCTATAATTTTTTGAACTGAAGAAACCATTTTATCTGATAAATTAAGATATTCATCATCAAATATTACATGTCCAATATTAAATAGTTGTTCTGCTATTATAGAGTTAGGGGATGGGGTAACTCCATCATCTATTGAAATTACTTTAGTGAATAGTTCTTCATTATTGCTATATTTTAAAAGATCGGATTGCTCATCATTAAATAATTCTAAAGCATTGTCAATTACTTTTTTTGAAAAATCAAAATAAGATATGTTTCCAGTTGCTTGAAAAAGTCTCATTGAAGCTTTAGATAGGTATGCATAATCTTCCAGAACACCTTCTTGAAATTGATCTTCTTTATAAGTATGGATAAGTTTGCCTTTCCTAAAAGAGTTGTCTTTTAACTCCTTAAACATAGACTTAGCTAAACTTAAATAATCCTCTTTTTTAAATGCATCATAAGCATCGATTAGTCCTATTATAGCTAGGGCATTCCATGAAATAATTATCTTATCATCAATTCTTGGTTTTGTTCTGTCTTCTTTTATTTTAATAATGTTCTCTTCCCAGATGGTTATTAAATTACTTATTTCTTTTTTTGAAATATTATTGGAATCCATCCATTGTTTTTCGAAATTAAATTTATTAGGTAAGAGTAAAAACCTATTTTTTTCCCATGAATTTTCAACATCTATATTATAATAGCTAAGAAAAAGATCAAAGTCAGTGTTTTCTGAAATCATTTTTAACTCATCCATTTCATAAGAATAATACTTTCCTTCTTCACCATCTGTATCTGCATCCATAGCAGCATAATATAATCCATCAGAGGATGACATTTTATTACCCAGGAATGTTATGGTGTTACTTACTATATCTTTGTAAGATTCTTCTCCAAACACTTTATATGCCATTGAGAATAAACTGATCATTTGAGCTTGATCATACAGCATTTTTTCAAAGTGAGGAATTTTCCATTCGTTGTCAACAGTATATCTATAAAAACCTCCTTCAATAAAGTCATTCAAACCACTAGATCCAATTATATCTAATGTATTCTTAACATGACTTAAAACCTTTTCATCATTATATATTCTTCCATAGTTTAAGAGAAAGAGGTATTTAGATGGAGAAACAAATTTTTGTTGAGCTAAATCACCACCAAATTCTAAATCCCACTTTTCCATCCAATCTTCAATATTACTGTTTAGAAATTCAGAGTTAAAATCACTTATTTCCTCTTGCTTCTGAATAGTATTGACATCCTTAACTCCATTTTTAACGTTTGCAGCAATTTCTTTTAGACCATCATAATTATCTTCTTTAAGTCTCACTATTCTCTTTAGAATATCGTTCCATTGTGAAGTTGTGTGATACGTACCAGCATAAATCGGACTTCCATCGGGCAATGTTATAACATTTAATGGCCAACCACCCATGCCAGTCATTAACTGAGATGCTGTCATATAGGCTTGGTCTACATCTGGATTTTCCTCTCTATCTACTTTAATATTTATGAAATTATCATTCATTACTTTTGCTATTGAGTCATTTGTGAAAGTTTCTTCTTCCATAACATGACACCAATGACAACTAGAATATCCAATACTAATAACAAGTAATTTGTCTAATTCCTGTGAAACATCAAAAATTGAATTAGACCATCTTTGCCAATTAATTGGATTCTCGGAATGTTGTTTTAAATAAAGACTGGTCTCTTTATTAAGTTGGTTTTTATTTACGCTATTAATATTCACTTCTGAGTTACATGAGTAGATTAGAAGTAAAATTAACATATAAACCTTAACCTTAGAAAGATTACTTGTTTTGATATTCATAATTTTTTCAATCTTAAATATAAAATTCATAATAAATCTCAATATTTTTTTTTGATTATGCAAAACTTAGAAAAAAAAACTAAAGAACTTAAACCAAGATTACACGTAAATTAATTTTATACTAGAATTTAAACAAATTAAATTAATCAAGTTTATGTTCGCTTCTTTTATTAGAGGCATCTGATTTGAAAGACCTGCCTTTTTTGGTTTTTAGGCAGGTTTTTTATTGGCAATATTTCTCTCCAATACCAGTAGATTCATAAGTTTCTTTATCTACCTTCCCGGTTCCATATGGGTCAGGGACACCAGTGTACAAATTATCATTATTACTTGAATAATTATTTCTGTTTCCTGTAGAATTATTATCTATTAAAAAAAAATATTCTCCATTAATTATTTCTTTACCTTCTATAGTGTAGCATCTGTCCTTTTCGCAAGAACAGATTAGGAGAAAGAATAGAGAAAAGTAGATAACTTTCATTACTACTCGTAATGCTTCCAAACAAAAGTAGAACCATCATTATTAACAGCAAGAACATCAAATATTGCCTTTTCATTGATAGTCTCCATACCAGGGACATTTGATCCTGAAGGCATTCCTGGAACAGTTATACCCTTTATATCAGGTCTTTCACTTAATAATTTGGTTATAGCATCATGAGGTACATGTCCTTCAACAAAGTATCCTTCAATAAAGCCTGTATGACATGATTGAAGTGTTACATCTATTCCTGCTTTGACTTTAGTAGAATACATGTCATTAGTCTTGATAGCTTCAACATTTAAACCATTTTGTTCCATGTTAGCTACCCAGCCTGAACAACATCCACAAGTAGGAGATTGATATACAACAAGTTTTTCTTTTGTATCTTGGTTACAAGAGAGTAAAAGTAGAGATAATGATAAAATTATTTTTTTCATACTGCAAATATCGTTTTTTTTTATAAATGGAACTTAATCAAGAAACGTTAAAAAAAGCTTATAATTATCTTTCTAAAGATCCATGTTTAAAATTTCTAATTAAAAGATTTTCTCATGACATTGATATTTCAGAAAGGTATAATGAGAATTATGCAAAAGCTTTATCTTTCTTAATAATTGAACAACAAGTAAGTTTTAAAGCAGCAATTACTATTAAAAAACGTTTTATAGAAAAGGTAAACAACCTTTCAGATGTTGAAATTCTAGATTTAGGAATAAATGATCTTCAGTCAATAGGCATTTCATTAAGAAAAGCAAATTATATTCAAAATGTCTACAAATACTTTCAGGACTCAACCTATGATTTTATATCTGCCTCGAATAAAGATGTTATTAGTGAGCTAGTAAAGATAAAAGGCATTGGACTTTGGTCTGCTGAAATGTTCTTAATGTTTATTTTAATGAGAATAGATATTTTTTCTTTAGGTGACTTAGCTTTAATGAATAGTTTAAAGGTTAACTACAATATCAATATTAAGGATAAAGATGCTGTTGATTCTCTCATTATGTTGTGGTCTCCTTATAAAAGTGTCGCATCCCTTCTTTTATGGAAATCAATCGAAGAAAAATATTATTATTCATAATATATTAATTTAGAGTATGGGAAAGATTAGAAATATGCTTTTGAATATTTATTACAATTTAATGTCTAATCCATTGATATCAATCATAGTAAGGGTTATTTTTATCTGTTTTTTACTTATAATAATTGCTTATTTTCTTTTCTATGCTATAATATTTGCAGTTATTTTGATTCCCATATACTATATTTGGAAATATATAAACTCAAGATAAATTGGAAAAACTAACAATTAGTGAAATAGAAACAAGTTTATTGACTTTAGATGGTTGGTCAGTAAATAATGGTGAATTATATAATTCGTATAAATTAAACTCATTTATGGAGGTAATGAGTTTTGCCAATTTAGTTGCAGACAAGTCAGAACAAATTAAACATCACCCAAAAATAATAATTGATTATAATAATATTGATTTTCAATTAGTTACACATGACATTGGAGGTTTATCAAAACTAGATATTCAGCTTGCTAAATTTATTCATGAAACATTCAATGAGCTATTCATCTAAAACGTATAATAGATTTTTATTCTCAACTATCTTTTTCATAACTGTATCATGTCATGGTCCTGAAAAACTTGACTTGACAAACATTGAGAATGAAGTCATAACCTTTTATGACAATCCTGTTGATGAAATCAACTTCCCTTCGATTAATATTAACACCAATGGTCAAGAAATAGTTGATGATCCAAAGGTCAATGCTGGGTTAGTAGTTATTGAAGATAAAATTGAAACTAATTATAATATTGGTATTGAAATACGTGGAAGTTCATCCCAGATGTTTCCAAAAAAATCATATGGATTTGAAACAAAAACTTCAGATTTTTCTGATGATTTAGATGTTAATTTAGGTGGATTTCCGGAGGAGGAAGATTGGATTCTATATGGACCTTATTCAGATAAATCGCTAATTAGAAATAAATTAACTTTTGATTTATCAAATGCAATTGGTTTTAAAGCTAGTAATACCAAATTTTATAATTTGTTTATAAATGGAGACAGCAAGGGCTTGTATATTTTAATGGAAAAAATTAAACGTGATTCTAATCGTGTTGATATATCTAAAAACAATTCTGAATCTGTTGATGCAGGTTATATTATTAAAATAGATAAACCTACAAGTGAAGTGGGTGGTTGTAATACCTGTTATGAAAATTCTTTTCGTTCAGATCTAGCTATGACACCAATGGAAATCAATCTAATGATTCTGAAATTTATTTTATTTATGATTACCCTAAGCCTGACAATATAACAGATGATCAGAAGCAATTTATTTACTCTACAATAAATGAATTTGAGACAATTCTGACTTCAGATAATTTTGATGATCCAATTGAAGGATATGATAAAGTAATAGATGTCGATACTTTTATTGATTTTTTCATAATGAATGAGATAGCAAAAAATCCAGATGGTTTTAGACTAAGTACATATATGAATAAAGACACAGGTGGTAAATTAAAGATGGGTCCAATATGGGATTTCAATTTAGCCTTTGGAAATGTTGATTATTGTGATGGAATGAACCCTGAAGGTTGGATATATAATTTTAACACAATATGTCCCTCAGACATATGGCAAGTTCCATTTTGGTGGGGAAGATTGATGGAGAGTGATAGCTTTAGAGAGAAGTTAAAAGAAAGGTGGCTAGTATTAAGATCAAGCATTCTAAGTGATTCATCTATTACAATTAGAATAGACTCCTATCTAGAATATTTAAATGAAAACAAAGTAATAAATCAAAACTTCTACAGGTGGTCCATTTTAGGTCAGTATGTATGGCCTAATTATTTTGTTGGTGCTACTCATGAATCTGAGATTAACTTCTTAAAGGATTGGATTAATCTAAGATTAAATTGGATGGATGGTCAAATTAATAATTTTTAAGGCACTCTTTTCCCTACACTCGCTTCTAAAATTTCAAACCAATCACTTGTCTCAATATCAATTTTAAGAGATCCTAATGATTTATTTATTCTTTCAACTCTTGTTGTGCCTATTACAGGATATACTCCAGATGGAAGCTTAATAAGCCAGCTAATAAGTAGTTGATCATCACTGCAATTGTATTTTTTTGAAAATAAGTCGACAACTTCCTTAAGTCTGGGGTTATCAGTTTTATAATATTGTCCGAGAGGGCTATAGGCCATTGGAATTATATTATTAGCCTGCATATATTCAAGTGTTCCATCAAATATAGAATCTAAGTTTGTTAATGATAAATTAATTTGATTAAATGAAATCTTTAATTTACCCTTAAACATTTCCATCTGTGAGACAGTAAAATTAGAAACACCAAAGCTTCTTATTTTATTTTCTTTCAATAGATGATTAATAGTGTTAGATATTTCAGAAATATTCATTAATGGACTAGGTCTATGAAGAAGGAAACAGTCTAAGTAATCAGTTTTCAGGTTTTTTAATGAATTTTCTACTGATTGAATTAAATGTTTTTCCGAGTAATCATAATGTTTTACTTTTATTGGTAGTTTTTCAGACGGATACATAATACCACACTTAGATATAAAAAAAACATTTTCTCGATTAATACCTGTCTTTAAAAAAGCTTCTCCAAAAGTTTCTTCAGTTGTATAGCCACCATAAATATCTGCATGGTCAAATGAGTTTATACCATTGTTAAATGCACTTAAAATCAGTTCACTCATCTTATCTGATGAATGGTTTACTCCCCAGTCTCCCCAGTTCATTGTCCCTGATATAATCCTAGATAAATTCAATTTTGATAAGGTATTGATGAGTGATGGAGTGAAATTTTAATTGACTCATTGATTTTAATGTATCCAAATGAGTATTCAACTTTAATTTTAGACTCATTATTTTCAAAAGTATAATTGCCCATAGCTAAACCTTGATTTTCTTTTGTGATAATATCAGAATTTTCAAATATTATTTTTGACCATTTTGATAAAGCAAATCCATTATCTTCTTTACATTTCTTATCATCTCCGGCAATAAAATATGAAGTAGCAGATTCTTTGTTGTTTCTAAACTGTTCTATCTTGGCCTTAGTTGGTTTAAATAAAACCTTTTCTTGGAAGTTGTATACATCATCTAGGAATTCACTAACAAATGATTGAAGTAATACTCTATTGTTTGAGATCACACCCATCTTAATGATACCCTCAGACCATTTTTTTTGAGCTCTTATTATATCTTCTTTTGTTATCATCTTACAATAAAATTAAAAATTTTACACTACTGTTCTATTGAATCTGCTGAAAAACTTATTATTTCATCTCCATTTGATGCGTAAGATATTTCAATAGGATTACAACATACTTCACAATCCTCTATGTAAGAGTCTTGATAAACAGATTTATCAATTATCATAGATATCTCTTCCCAGCAATGTGGGCATTGAAAGAAATGCTCATCTGTCATTAAAAGAGGCTTAATAAAATACTAAATAACATCATAATAATTACTAAAATTAAAAAAGGTCTGATAAACTTCATTTTTTTGTTTAATGACAACTTACATTATACTTTTTCAGTCTCCAGTAATTATAGGGAAGAGGAGTTAAGAATCCTACAGTTAACATAATCGGTATCACCCACCATGTTATCATTGCTCCACCTGTTAAAGCTATATCCGTTAAGTTCATTGAAAATTCCATTGAAACCATCGAAATAAAACTCATGCCTAATGCTGTTTTTAATGCTTTTGAAAACGACATTTGTTTAATTAGTATAATTGTCTCAAGAATTATAGATGTAATCAGTCCATTAACTATAGCAAGTAACATAATACTACCAGTAGTCCAAGTGTGATCGATATTTTGAAAATATAAAATTGTACCAAAATCACCTATAGAGCAACCTATTAAACACCACATTGTATTGATTCTTGCTCTTTTCCAGGTATGTTTACATTTCCAAGATATAGATGAATCCATAATTCTTATATTTTTTAATAAATTTACGATAACTCTTTATGAGAAAAACACTTTTAATCATTTTAATCTTTTTTTTACTAACATCTTGTAGTGTTCATACTTTTACATACGGCGATGGACCAAAACAAGGATATACTAAAGTTTTGAAGCAACATAATTTTGTTGGTGGATTAATCTCAGAAAACACACCTAATATAGTAGAGTTAAATGCGGAGACAGACTATAAACTTGTAGTAAAACACTCAATAGTTGATAGTATATTATCTTTTTTATCTTTTGGTCTATATATGCCAACCACTATTACCATTTACAGATAATAAGTAATTGAAATACAAATAGTTAAGGATTAAACTTCAACTAAAGAATCAGAAGAATTTTTATTGAAATTTGAGAAATTAAAATCAATTTTTCCTACATATACACCATTGGAACCAACCTGATTTATAATTACATCTTTGTTCTTAGAATTTTTAATAATTTCTGGTTTTTTTAATAATGTATGAGTGTGACCTCCGATTATTAAGTCAATATCAGAAGTTAAGCTACCGAGTTTTAAATCACTTATTTTATCATCTTGATAACTATGACCAAGATGTGAAATACAAATAATCAAATCACATTTTTCCTCTGTTTTAAGTTTATGAGTCATTTCATTACTTATCTCTATAGGATCATAATATTTAGTTTCTTTATATAGGGAAGAATTTACAAGACCATTAAGCTCTATCCCTAATCCAAATACACCGATTTTAATATTTTGTTTTTTATAAACTTTATATCTACTAACAAGACCTTCTATTGCAGTATTAGTAAAATCATAATTGGATGAAATAAATTGAAAATCATTATTTATTATATTTCTTTTAAGAATATCCAGTCCTGCATCAAATTCATGATTACCAATGGTTGCTGCATTATAACCCATTTTTTTCATTAGATTAAGCTCTAATTCTCCTTGAAAGAAATTAAAGTATGGAGTTCCTTGAAATATATCACCTGCATCAAAAATTAATGTATTAGGATTAAGTTTCATTAATCCTTGAAATATATTAGCTCTTTTAGCAAACCCTCCTCTATCAGGATAAATATTATGATTAAATGGAAATGGTTCTATTTGACTATGAACATCATTTGTATGCAAAATAGATATCTTAACATTTTTATCTAGAATGTTGCAAGAGTGTAAGCCCATTACAGAAAGTGATGCTATACTTGAATTATAAATAAATTTTCTTCTATTCATTTTTTAAAAATCTATTATCAATATTTGATGATAATTTTAAATTAGTCTTTGTGAAATTTATAAATGCATCTCTTAGTGAATATCCCAATCTATATACTTTAGAGTTTTTTTCCAAAAAAAACATATTATCTCCTCCATTTAATAGGTAGTCATTTGTACTTATATAATATTTTTTTGAAGGATCAATTACTTTTCCTTGAATAAGAACTTTATCCTTTCCAATTGATAGTCCAGATATAGGATGAGGATTAATTTCTTTTCTTAAAAAAGTAATTATTTCTTCCACCGTATCTCCAAGGACTTCAATAATAACTATTTCATTTTCAAAAGGTAATATTTTATAAATATCAGTAAGTTTTATATCACCTTTAAAGAGAGAGGATCTAATACCACCATGATTTTGAAGAACAAAGTCAATTTTTTTACCTTCTTGTTTATTAAATATGGAATCTGATTGAGTAAATAAAATATCAGCCACAAGATTACCTAAGCTTGAATTAAAATTTATTTTATTAAAATCAGTTTTAGTGTAAAGACCCTCAGAATAACCTACAATGCGATCTAGTTTCAAATCTATAGAGTCTTTATAAACTTGAATTTCATCTGTGAAGATGTTCTCTTCAGGTCCAATTATTTCAATTCTTGAAAAAGAGGTTGAGTTTAATTCTATATTATCACAGCAAATAAAACTTGATGATATAACTATTAATAGAATTTTATAAATATTATTCAATGATAAAAATAATTAGAATGTTTTAGTTCAATTTTAATTTTTAAATGTACTTATTCTTCATCACATTTTTCATGTACTTCAGAAATAAACGGTCTTAGATGAATGTGTTCTTTAGGAATTAAGAAACTAGCTGTTATTTCTATTATGCATGCTATAAAAGCTATTGAAGCTGTTATATAAGCTTGTTCGTAAATAGCACTTACAAATTCTATAAAATGAAATAAAGAGTGAATTCGTAAAGCGAATCTTATAATTTTGGTAAGATTATTTTTCATAATTATCTAATTTATATCTAGAAATTAAACTATTCGCAAAGTTTATAAAAAAATATTCTTTTACACTATTCTTTTTACAGGAATAGTTCTTTCATCTATGATGTTTGATAATTATATAGATAGAAAGGATAATAGAGGATATCTAGTGGCAGTTGGAATATGTAGTCTAACTTTTTTATTATAGAGTATTTAATAACTAAAATTAATAATTAAGGTTGTTTAGATATTAAGATTAGTAAACCAGCTATCATGAGAACAAAAACAACTAATCCTACCAAGAAAATTAAAGATTCCATACTATAATTTACAATTAATTAATGGAATTTGAATAGATTTAATGAATACATTCTTTTATGTTATGAATGAAACAGAATTTTTTCGAATAATTTTTACAGTAATATTTATTGTATTTGCACTTCGTTTTCTTCTTAAAAAAAGAAGATAATTACTCTATATTCTTTTATTCTAATCTAATATAATTTGTAAATTAGAGTTTAACTTTAAATCAAACAAAATGAAATCAAAAATTTTAATATTGGTAGCGTTGTTCGTTACTACAATCGGATTTTCTCAAAACAATCCTAATAATACTTACATGACAACCTTTGTCTATAAAGCTAAAGATGGAATGGTAGAGAAATTTGAAAAAGCTGCTGATAAAAAAACAAAAATGTTTAATAAAGAAGATGGCAGTATTATTCATACTTATAAAGTCCTTACCGGAGATAATATGGGAGTTTATGAAAGATATTTAGTAGGTCAAAGTAATAAAAGCTATGATCTTGACCGTTCTGATGAATTAGAATATTGGGAAAAAAATGTATCACCATATGCAGATCCTGTAGGCGGTCAACAAAGATGGATGTGGGAAGAATGGGCCCAAATTGGGGATCAAGCACCACCTAAATATCTAACTAAAACTATTATCAGATTCAAGCCCGGTATGAGAGATCATATTTCTAGATTTATATATAGAACAGGGAAGGTTCTAGAAAAAAGAAACCCATCTGCTTTTAGAAGGGTTTTTAGTCCTGTATCTGGTGGTGATATGAATATTCTTGTTGTGTTTAGTGGTTTTGATGAGTATGGAAGAGAATGGTCTAATATGGATTCAACTTGGGAAGAAGACTATAATGAAATGTTTGGTTGGGAACAACAATCAAATGATGAAATGATGAGGGATAAAAGCCTAAGAGAATGGAATGGAAGAGTAAGAACTACTCTAGAAAGACTAGACTTCTAATAAATATTTTTATAAATAAAAAGGCTCCCATGTGGAGCCTTTTTTATTATAAATAGAAAGAGCTCCTAAGAGCCCTTTCACCAAACAAAATAATTAAACAAAATTATTCTGGAAGCACTACATTATCAATTGCGTGAATCACTCCGTTAGAAGTATCTACATCTGCAATTACTACTTTAGCTTTTCCACCTTGGTTATCATAAACATACACGCTACCTTCCCATAATTTCAAAGTTAGATCGCTACCTTGTAAAGTTGTTACTTTAAACTCTCCACCATTATCGTTAATAGCTTTTACGACATCACCTGCCATAAATTTACCAGCTACAACATGGTACGTAAGAATAGATTGTAAAGTTTCTTTATTTTCAGGCATTAATAGAGTATCTATAGTTCCTTCAGGTAGTTTAGCAAAACCATCATTTGTTGGGGCAAAAACTGTAAATGGACCTTCTGAAGAAAGTGCACCTACTAAATCTCCTGCTTGTAATGCAGCTACTAGTGTTGAGAAGTTATCATTAGAAACAGCAGTTTCTACGATATTCTTATCATTTACGCTTGAACTTAATACAAGGCTTAATATTGAATATTTAATAAAACTTAATATCATTTTTTTATTTTTAAATTAGAGTGCAAACATTCTGCTTTTCAGTGGATTAATTGTTAATGATTACTGCTTTAACTTTTATTTAATAAAAGTTTTAACATAATTTTAAAATATCATAACTTGAAAAAAATGGGAGGTTTTAAATCGCTTATATCTTTAATATTACTCTTAGCATTGTTTTCTTGTAGTAAAGAAATCACTCAGCAGAATGATAAATCTAATGATGTAAGTTTTACTGAATTAGGAAGTGATGCTCCTTATTTATATGGTGAAACCTATAATGGTAGAAAAAGTTATGTTACTTATTACCCAGGCAATATTCCTGTAATATTAAGTATTCCACATGGTGGAGATATCTCACCACCCGAAATTGGAAATAGGTCATATGGAGTTACTGTTACAGATTCTAATACAATTGAGCTGGGTATAGCAATTAGAAATTACTTTTATTCTAATTATAATATTAGACCTTATGTAATAATAAATAACCTAAAGAGAACTAAACTTGATGCAAATAGAGAAATAAACGAAGCTGCACAAGGAAATATGTTTGCAGAGAGAGCATTTGATGAGTTTCATTTTTACATTAATTCTGCGAGAGAGGAAATCATCTCTAAATATTCTACTGGTTTTCTATTTGACATTCATGGTCATGGAGTCAATCCAGATGGATTCTATGATATAAGGACATGGATTGGATATTTGTTAAGTGGAGATCAGTTAGATAATTCTGATAGTTATATTGATCAAAGTATTTCTATTGATAACACTAGTATCTTTAATATAGCTAACTCCTCAACTGAAACATTATCTGAATTACTAAGGGGTCCAAATAGCTTAGGGTCATTTTTTGAGAATTATTTATATACAGCATTACCTAGTTCAAACAGTCCCAGTCCAGAAGGTATGAGATACTTTAGTGGTGGCTATAACACATTTCTTTATGGGAAGGATAGAAATTTTAATTTTAATGCAATACAGTTAGAGTTTCCATTTCCTGACCTAAGAGATACACAACAGTCTAGAAATACCTTTGCATCTGCTTTTGTTAACTTAATTCAAAAGTATATTCAAATCCATACAGAAATAGATATTTTTCAAACTGATTAAATATTTTAACATTATCTTAAAATGAACCAATTGATATATTCAATATAATTGCAATATGAATAAATGTTTGTCACTTGTATTACTTATTGTATGTATGTCATGTTCTAAATCTGATGATGGAGGTCCAGACTACTCTTCAAATTCGAACACATCCTTGTCTAATAATAGTAACACTTCATCATCTTCTGAACCTGTAGCTTTGACTGAATTACCCTCTGGAACTTTTGTATTCTCTGTTACAGCTCAAAATTCTAACAATTATAGAATATCTGTAACTGATAGTAACGAAACTCAATTTGGTTTTGATCCTACTCTCAAAGTAAATGCTGGTGATGATATTGTGTTTAATGTAAACTCTCCTGGTCATCCTTTTTTTTTAAAAACTTCTACTGGTGTGGGTTCTGGCAATCAAACACCAGATGTTACAAATAATGGAATTGATAATGGTACTATTTCATGGACTGTTCCAGCAGGAAGTTCGGGTACAACATTTTACTATGTTTGTTCAATCCATGACTCAATGGTAGGCTCAATAATTGTCCTTTAATTAATCAAATATCAACTTTTATTTAGTTATTTGTAAAATGATTGATTTTAAAGAGGTTTTTACTGCAAGTATGATACTTTTTGCTGTTATCAACATAATAGGCTCAACACCTGTAGTTGTATCTATAAAAGAGAAGGTTGGCAAGATTGAATCTGAAAAAGCCACACTAGTATCAATGATTATAATGATTGGTTTCCTTTTTGTAGGTGAGGAAATACTAAATTTAATCGGCATCGATATTAATTCATTTGCAGTAGCTGGTGCAATAGTAATATTTTTTATTGCTCTTGAAATGGTTTTAGGTGTTACAATGTTTCAGGGAGAAGAACCTGAAACTGCATCTATAGTTCCAATAGCATTCCCAATCATTGCAGGAGCTGGAACTCTTACAACTCTTTTGTCTCTTAGAGCTGAATTCCAACTAGTAAATATTATATTGGCAATTATGATTAATTCTTTATTTGTCTACATAATACTAAAATCTGCAAATAGAATTGAAAGACTTCTTGGAAAAAATGGAATTGGAATTATAAAAAAAGTTTTTGGAATTATTCTTTTATCTATTTCAGTAAAACTTTTTTCAGCTAATATTAGTTTAATAGTATAGAGAAAGATGAAATACTTTAAATTACTTACTATATACTTTATGTCAATTTCCTATACATATGTAGGAGTAAGACACTTTATAGATCCTGATTTTTTTCTTGCCATAATGCCAAGTTATCTTCCTTTTCATTTGGGATTTGTTTATCTCTCTGGAATTGCTGAAATTTCATTTGGGATTCTACTTTTTTTTAAAAAAACCAGAACTTTTGCATCATACGGATTGATTATACTTCTTATTTGTGTTTTTCCTGCTAATATTCATCTTGCAGAAAGTGAGTTATCTCAATCCATTTTAGGTGCTACAAGAAATCAAACTATCATTAGACTTCCATTTCAGGTGCTTTTTATTTTACTAGCTTATTGGCACTCAAAAAAGAATTAAATTTAAAAATGAATAACTTTTTTAAGTGGCATGAAAAGATGATTTGGAAGATTTCAAAAGAATTTAATCTTAGTAAATATCAGGTCCTTATTTTAACTTGGCTCGAGGGTGTTTTAATTGGAGTTATACTATGTAAGTTTATATTTTAATATTTATTTGTCCCTCAAAAACTAATTTTGCAGGTCCAGTTATACTGATATTATTATATTCCTTATTATTAGATTTAAATTGAACTTTTAAGTCACCACCTCTACATTTCATAGTAATAAGATTGCTATTTGACTTTCCTAAATAATTCATACATATAGCTGACGCTGTAGATCCTGTTCCGCATGCAAGAGTTTCATTTTCAACGCCTCTCTCATAAGTTCTAATTTTAAAAGTTTCATTAGATATTTTTTCAATGAAATTAACATTTACACCTTCTTTTTCATAATGATCATTATACCTAATAGAGCTTCCTTCTAGATTAACATCTAATTTATCAGTATTTTCTTTTTCAATAACCAGGTGTGGTGATCCAGTGTCTAGCCAAGTTCCATATTTGTTTTGTAAGATCTGAGAATTAATCTTCATCTCCATTTTAATCAGATCCTCATTAATTACCTCAGCTTCGTGAAGGCCGTCAAATGCTTCAAATACAGTCTTTTTACCAATGATATTATTTTTGAAAGCAAATGATATTGCGCATCTTGAACCATTTCCACAAAGAGAGCCTAGATTACCATCAGATGTATAATGAAAAATTTCAAAGTCAGTTGATTTAGACTCTTTTATTAAGATAAGTCCATCCCCACCAACACCAAAATTCCTGTTACAAAGCTTCTTTATTAACGATGAATTAATCTCAATATTATTATTTCTATCGTCAATTACAATAAAGTCATTGCCAGCGCCGTTATACTTACTAAAGTTTATTTTCATAAAGGCGCAAAGGTAAAGAAATATGTAGATTAAAAACTAGTTACCGTTTTGAATTGGATCAGAATCTGGTATCATTTTGTTTAACACAAAATAGACTGGACAAAATTTAGTAAAAGGACTTATAATTTGAAGAAACCCTACACCAATTACTATCCATAAGAAACTGTAATTTCCTGTTAAATAACTTAATCCAACTCCTGATAAATATAATAGACCAACTATTGCATCATGAGCTCTTACTTTTGAAATATTTTTTTCCATTTTTTTATTTTTTTTAAAATGAATATTTTTTTTAATTGGGATACACTATATCTCTAATTTCACCCCAATTTACTAGTTTAATTCCTTCCTCAATTAGTAACTCTTTAATCTCATCTGAATTAAATACTTCAAAATCTAGCTGTCTCCATCTAGCCCCATATTCTGGGTGGTCTATTGTAACTCCTTTAAGCTCCTCATTATCATAGCCTAAGTGAAGTAGAAACACATTTAATCCAGGATTTAATGATTTTATCTTATCTGAATATAAACTATACCAATCATCATATTTATAAATATCATTTACCAATAATGTATTTGCAACATTTTCTCCTACAGCAGATTCAATAAAATCTCTATCTGCTCCTGGATATAACATATATATATCATTTACAGGAACAATATAATCAGGCATTGGAAAATCATCATCAAATAAATTAAGACTTCTAGTTGTTGTTACCATTGAAACTAGTTTATTTTTATGACCGACTTCAATGTAAACTTTCCATAAATTTTTATTAACAGCTAATGACCCCATGTGTGTGTCAATATGAGTTGGATTTAACCCTACTAATTTTGAATAATCAATTTGTGCTTGAATTTCTTTTCTTACCTCCTCTGGATCAGCTTTTAAATTTACTTCATTTGTATTGTCATAGAATTCATTTTCTTCATTTAACAAAGAACTAATTTCATTAGATGACATTACTCCATTCCATTTATAGTTTTTCCACTCTGCAGTAAGAGTTAGGTGAAGACCTAAGTCATAATTTGGATAATCTTTATGGAATTGTGCAACTTCTTTGACCCATGGAGATGGAACCATAATACTTCCAGAGGTTATTGCATTATTTTTAAACCCCTCAAATGATGCAATATTTACCGAATGAGAGACTCCAATATCATCACCATGAATGATTAGAAGTTTGGCATCCTTATCATACCCTAATTTTTCAGCTATATTATTGATTTGTGAATTACTATTTGTAGAAAATATTATTGAAATAATTAAAATAAAATGTTTCATGTAGAATTAGTTTTAATATAATATAAGTATATTTTAAGTTAAATTATACTAGATGAGAATATTAATAACCCTTGTTAGCTTACTACTTTTTAGTTCATGTCAATCTGATTATGAAGAAAATAATATCGCAATTGTAATTCATGGAGGTGCAGGTACAATTCTTAAAGAAAATATGACTCCTGAATTAGAATCAGCATATCTACAAAAGTTAGAAGAGGCAATTAAAACAGGTTATCAAATTTTACAAGAAGGAGGAACAAGTCAAAATGCTGTTGAAGAAACTATAAAAATAATGGAAAATTCACCCTTATTTAACGCTGGTT